>Ga0208525_1000009_pt1 | contig 32457 bp, 27 predicted proteins | sample SoimicmetaGmgHMC_FD_188342 | JGI IMG/M metagenome (GOLD analysis project Ga0208525, IMG submission 188342) | Soil and rhizosphere microbial communities from Laval, Canada - mgHMC (SPAdes) (version 2) | ecosystem: Environmental > Terrestrial > Soil > Agricultural land | place: Laval, Canada...
AGCGGCGGCGGTTACCTCAACAAGCACGTGTCGCTGTTCGCCGGCATCGTGCCGCTGGATCATCCGAAGTTCGCGATGGTCGTGGTGATCAACAATCCCAGCGGCCATGATTACTACGGCGGCCTGGTCTCCGCGCCGGTCTTCCACAACGTGATGGATGGCGCGCTGCGCTTGATGGATGTGCCGCCGGATCACGTCGAGCAATGGCTGGTGAAAACGCCAGTCGCACCGGTGAGTGCGCCGGCACCCGAGCCGGAGCCCGAGGATGTCGATCCGGACACCACTGCCGTTGCCGCAGCACCGGCGCCCGCCGCAGCGGCGCCGGGAGGGCAGCGATGATGCGCGCGATGCCCCTGCACGAATTGCTCGCCGGCGAAGTGCCGGCGATGCCGATTTTCAATCCGGTCATTCACGGCTTGTCTGCCGACAGCCGTGAGCTCAGCGAAGGCGATGCCTTCATCGCCTTGGCTGGTGCGACCACGCATGGCCTGAATTTCGTCGACAAGGCGCGCGCCGCCAAGGTCGCGGCGATCGTGTTCGAGCTGCCGGCGCCGGCTGATGTCGTGCTGCCGGAACACGCCATCGGCGTGGCGGATCTTCGCCACAAACTCGGCCGTCTCGCCGATCGTTTCTACGGCGCACCGTCGAAAGCGTTGACGATGACCGGCGTCACCGGCACCAACGGCAAGACCTCGACGGTGCAGTTGATCGCGCAGGCCTTGAGCACGCACGGCGAAACAGTCGGCACCATCGGAACGCTCGGCGCTGGCCTGTATGGTGAGGTCGTCGCGCACGAACGCACCACGCCCGACGTGATTCCGGTGCATCGCCTGCTCGCGGAAATGCGCGAACAGGGCGCGACGCAGGTGGCGATGGAAGTGTCATCGCACGGGCTCGAGCTCGGTCGCGTCGATGAAGTCGCGTTCCGCGTCGCGGTGTTCACCAACCTCACCCGCGACCATCTCGATTTCCACGGCAGCATGGAAAGCTACGGCGCTGCCAAGGCGAAGCTGTTCGCCTGGCCGACGCTGCGTGCAGCAGTGATCAATGTCGACGATGCGTTCGGCGTCGAACTGCTCGGCAAGCTCGCCACCGACGTGCGTGGCATCGGCGTCAGTTCGCGCGGCAATGCCGCCGCGAGCCTGCGTGCCGAGCGGCCGATGCTGTCGCCGGAAGGTCTGCGTTTCACCCTCAGCGAAAGCGGTCAGGGTTTCGATATCGCCTCGCCGCTGCTCGGGCGTTTCAATATCGACAACCTGCTCGCTGTCGCTGGTGCGTTGCGTGCGTTGAACTGGAATCTCGAAAAAGTCGCGCAGGTGTTGCCGACGCTTTCGCCGGTCGGCGGCCGCATGAGCCGCGTCGGCGGCAGCAATGGCCAGCCGCTGCTCGTCGTCGACTATGCGCATACGCCCGATGCGCTTGAACAGGCCCTGGCCAGTTTGCGCGAACACACGCCGGGTCGTCTGACCTGTGTGTTCGGTTGCGGTGGCGACCGTGATCGCGGCAAGCGCCCGCAGATGGCGTTGCTGGCCGAGCGCGGCGCCGATCGCGTGATCGTCACCGACGACAATCCGCGCAGCGAGAACGGCGATGCGATCGTCGCCGACATTCTTGAGGGCTTCAACAATCGCAGCCGTGTCGAAGTCGAGCGCGACCGTGCGGCAGCGATCGCCCTGGCGCTTGCCGGCGCGGGCGGCGACGACATCATCCTGATCGCCGGCAAGGGTCACGAAACCTATCAGGATGTCGGCGGCGTCAAACATCCATTCGACGATCTCGCGGTCGCCCGCGGCCTGCTGGAGGCGCGCGCATGAGGCCGTTGCCGCTCTCGCAGATCGCCAGTTGGTGCGAAGGTCGCCATTTCGGTGCCGATGTCGAGATCCGCGCCGTCAGCACCGACACGCGCAACGTCGCGGCCGGCGCGCTGTTCATCGCGCTGCGTGGCGAGAATTTCGACGGCCACGATTTCGTCGCCGAAGCGCAGGCGCGCGGCGCCGCGGCGTTGCTGGTGCATCGTGAAGTCGATTCGTCGCTGCCGCAGATCCGCTGCGCCGATACCGAGGAAGCGCTGGGCGAGCTCGCCGCCGGCGTGCAGCAGGGCCGACGCGCGGTCGTCGTCGCCTTGACCGGCAGCAACGGCAAGACCTCGGTGAAGACGCTGACCCAGGGCATCCTGGCGCGGGCAGGCCGCACGTACTTCAATCCCGGCAATCGCAACAATGAAATCGGCCTGCCGCTGGCGGTGCTCGACGCGCCCGAAGACGCGCAGTTCGCGATCTACGAAATGGGTGCAGGCAAGCCCGGCGACATCGCCTACTTGGCCAGCATCGCACCGCCGCAGGTGGCGCTGGTCAACAACATCGCACCGGCACATATGGAGCGCATGGGCAGCCTGCTCGGTATCGCCGAAACCAAGGCGGCGATCTACGAAGCCTTGCCGGACGACGGCGTCGCGGTGATCAACGCCGACGATGCCTTCGCGCCGTTTTTCATGCAGATCGTCGGCGCGCGGCGCAGTTTCCGCTTCGGTATCGAGAACGATGCGCACGTGCGCGCCGATCACATCGTCGCTTCCGCCGATGGCTCGCGCTTCAGTCTGCACACGCCAGCCGGCTCCGCCGATATCGCTCTGCCGCTGCCCGGTCGCCACAGCGTGATGAACGCGCTCGCCGCCGCTGCCTTGGCGCTGGCGGCGGGTGCGCCGTTCGATGCGATCGTCGCCGGCCTCAACAACGCCGAAGCGGTGAAAGGCCGGCAGATTTCCCAGCGCCTGACCAACGGCGCGGTGTTGATCGACGACAGCTACAACGCCAATCCGGGCTCGGTGAGCGCGGCGATCGCGACACTGGCGCAGTCCGGCGACGAAGCCTGGCTGGTGCTCGGCAACATGGCCGAACTTGGCGAAGGCGCGGCGGCATTGCATGCCGAGATCGGTGCGCAGGCCAAGCGTGCCGGGCTGAAGAAGTTGTGGACAGTTGGCGATCTCGCCCGTGAGGCGAGCCGTGCGTTCGGTGATGGTGCGCGGCATTTCGACAATCAACAGACATTGATCGCTGCGCTCACGTCCGAGCTGCATGCCGGCGTGCGCTGCCTGGTGAAGGGTTCGCGCTCGAGCGCGATGGACAGGATCGTCAATGCGCTGCTCGCGCAGGACAGGGGAGAGGCCGGACATGCTGCTTGAGTTGGCCCGCTGGTTGCAGGCATTCGCGCGATTGTTCGCGCTGTTCGACTACATCACCATGCGCGCGATTCTCAGCGCGCTGACGGCGCTGGGTCTGTCGCTGTGGTTGGGGCCGTCGGTGATCGCGCGCCTGGCCAAACTCAAGGGCGGCCAGCCGATCCGCAAGGATGGTCCGGCTTCGCATTTTTCCAAGGCCGGCACGCCGACCATGGGCGGCGCGTTGATCCTGTTGACGATCACGCTGTCGACGCTGCTTTGGGGCGACCTGCGCAATCGTTTCGTCTGGGTGTTGCTCGCGGTGCTCGTGAGCTTCGGCGCGATCGGCTGGCTCGACGACTGGATCAAGATCGTCCGCCGCGATCCGAATGGTCTGAAGTCGCGGCACAAGTACGCGTTGCAATCGTTGTTCGGATTGCTGGCGGCGTTCGTGCTGTTCTACACCGCGAAAGTGCCGGCGGAAACCACGCTGTATCTGCCGTTGCTGAAGAATTTCGCGTTGCCGCTGGGCGCGGGCTTCATCGTGCTGGCGTATTTCTGGATCGTCGGCTTTTCGAATGCGGTCAATCTCACCGACGGCCTCGATGGTCTGGCGATCATGCCGACTGTGCTGGTCGCCGCCGCGTTGGGCGTGTTCGCCTACGCCTCGGGCAACTCGGTGTACTCGCAATACCTCGGCATTCCGGCGATTCCCGGCGCTGGCGAACTGGCGATCATCTGCGCGGCGATCGGTGGTGCCGGCCTCGGCTTCCTGTGGTTCAACACCTATCCGGCGATGGTGTTCATGGGCGACATCGGCGCACTCGCGCTGGGCGCGGCATTGGGCACGATCGCCGTCATCGTCCGCCAGGAACTGATCCTGGTGGTGATGGGCGGCATCTTCGTGATCGAAACCCTGTCGGTGATGATCCAGGTCGCGAGCTTCAAGCTCACCGGCAAGCGCGTGTTCCGCATGGCGCCGATCCATCATCATTTCGAACTCAAAGGTTGGCCGGAGCCGCGCGTGATCGTGCGCTTCTGGATTATTTCCGTCGTGCTTGTGCTGGTGGGTCTCGCCACCTTGAAGGTGCGCTGATGGGCTACCTCAGCGACCGCGCCAGCCAGGCCCTGCGCTTCGACGAACTCGAAGGCCGTTTCGATCCGTGGCTGCTCGGCATTGTCATCACGCTGGCCTGCGTGGGGCTGGTGATGGTTGCGTCGGCATCGATGCCGTATGCAATGAGCAATGGTGCCGGGCCGTTCTACTACTTCAATCGCCACGTGATCTTCCTGGCGATCGGTCTCGTGCTGGGTTTCGCGCTGATGCGCATCGAACTCAAGCGCGTCGAGCAGCAAAGCCATCTGTTGCTCGCCATGTGCTTCCTGTTGCTGCTGGCGGTGTGGCTGCCGGTGGTCGGTGTACGCGTCAATGGCGCGCGTCGTTGGCTCAATCTCGGTGTCTCGCACTTCCAGGTGGTCGAGGCGGTCAAGCTGATGCTGATCATCTGGCTGGCGAGCTACCTCGTGCGCTTCCGCGATGTCATCGGCGACAGCTGGAAAGCGCTGCTCAAGCCATTGATCGTCGCCGGTCTGCTGGTCGGACTGCTGCTGATCCAGCCCGACTTTGGTTCGGCCACGCTGATCCTCGCGGTCACCGGCGGAATGGTCTGGCTCGGTGGTGCGCGCGTGCGCAATCTTGCGTTGCCAGCGCTCGCCGGTCTGACGGCGATGTCTTTCATCGTGATGCTGGAACCGTATCGCGTGCGTCGCCTCGCGTCCTTCAGCAATCCCTGGGCAGATGCGCAGGACAGTGGCTACCAGCTTGTGCAGGCGCTGATCGCAATTGGTCGCGGCCAGGCCACCGGTGTCGGTCTCGGCGGCAGCATTCTCAAGCTCGACTACCTGCCGGAAGCGCATACCGATTTCATCTTCTCGGTGACCGCCGAGGAACTCGGCTTCGTCGGCGTCTGCTTCATCATCGGCCTATTCGCATTGTTCACCTGGCGCGCCTTCAGCCTGGGCCTGCGCTGCATCGAGATGCGTCGGCATTTCAGTGGCTACTGCGCGTTCGGCGTCGGTCTGTGGATCAGCCTGCAGGCATTCGTGTCGATGGGCGTGAATCTGGGCATCCTGCCGACCAAAGGTCTGACCCTGCCGCTGGTGTCTTCGGGCGGTTCCAGCGTGTTGATGACCTGCGCGGCGATGGGTCTGTTGCTGCGCGTGAGCTACGAGCTCGATCGCGCCGAACGCAAGGTCGCGAAGTTGCGTGGCCAGTCGCAGGTCGCCGACGTGATCGTCGATGACGAACTCTACGACTCGACGCCGCATCCGGCGGCATCGGCGCGTCCGGTCACGGCGACGACGATGCCGGCGACGCGCGGCCAGCGCGCGCGCATCGAACCCCGGCTGGGAGCGCAGCGATGAACGCAGGCGCAGCGCAGTCGCCCGTGATGATTCTCGCCGGCGGCACCGGTGGCCACATTTTTCCGGGGCTCGCCTTGGCGCGGGCGCTGCGCGAACGCAGCGTGCCCGTGCTCTGGCTCGGCTCCATGGGCGGCATGGAAACGCGGTTGGTGCCTGCCAACGATTTCCCGATCGAAACCATCGCCGTGCGTGGGTTACGTGGCAAAGGCCTGGTCAGTATGTTGAGCGCGCCATTCGTGTTGCTGCGCTCGGTCTGGCAGGCGCTTTCGGTATTGCGGCGCACGCGACCGCGCGCGGTGGTGAGTTTCGGCGGTTTCGCGGCGGGTCCCGGCGGCATCGCGGCATGGTTGTTGCGCCGGCCACTGATCGTGCACGAACAAAATCGCGCGCCGGGCATGACCAATCGCGTGCTCGCGAAAGTCGCGCGGCGTGTCCTCTGCGGATTTCCCGACAGTTTCTCCGGCGTCGCCAACGAAGTCGTCGGCAACCCCGTGCGTCCGGAAATTTCCGCGCTGCCGGCACCAGCGGAGCGCTTCGCCGATCGCCATGGCGCGCTGCGTCTGCTCGTGCTCGGCGGCAGTCAGGGTGCACGCGCGATCAACGCCACGGTGCCGAAAGTGATCGCGTCGCTGCAGGCGGCGACGCCATTCGATGTCCGGCATCAATGCGGCGAGAAGATGTTTGAGGAAACCGTTGCAGCCTATGCGGCGGTCGGCGTCGAGGCGAGCGTCGAGCCGTTCATTACCGATATGGCCGCGGCTTACGGTTGGGCGGATATCGTGATCGGCCGCGCCGGTGCGTTGACCATTGCCGAACTCTGCGCTGCCGGCGTCGGCAGCGTGCTGGTGCCGTTCCCCGGCGCGGTCGACGACCACCAGGCGCGCAACGCCGATTACCTCAAGGAACGCGGTGGTGGCGAGTGGCTGCGCCAGGACGGTGCGCTGGAGATGGAGCTGCGCGCGCAACTGCAATCGTTCGCCGGCAATCGCGCCCATCTGCTGCGCATGGCCGAGGCCGCACGCGCGGCGTCTTTTCCGCAGGCCGCGGAACGCGTGGCCGACATCGTGATGCAGGAGGCCCGGGCATGATGCGTCGTCGTCTTCAGGAAAGTGGCGATCTGGCACGGGCATTCCGCCGCGTGCATTTCATCGGTATCGGCGGCGCCGGCATGAGCGGCATCGCCGAAGTGCTGGTGACGCTGGGCTACCAGGTTTCCGGCTCCGACCAGAACGATTCGCTGACCACGCGCCGCCTGGTGCAGATGGGCGCGACGGTGCATCGCGGCCACGCCGCGACGAATATCGACAACGCCGACGTCGTGGTGATTTCCAGTGCGATCAAGCCCGAGAATCCCGAGCTGATGGCGGCGCGCGAGCAGCGCATCCCAGTGGTGCCGCGTGCCGAAATGCTGGCAGAGTTGATGCGCTTCAAGCGCGGCATCGCGATCGCGGGCACCCACGGCAAGACCACGACAACCTCGCTGGTCGCGAGCGTGCTCTGGGAAGGTGGGCTGGATCCGACTTTCGTGATCGGTGGCCAATTGTTGTCGGCGGGCGCGAACGCCAAGCTTGGCAGCGGCCAGTGGCTGGTCGCCGAAGCAGATGAAAGCGACGGCAGTTTCCTGCGCCTGAATCCGCTGATCGCGGTGGTCACCAATATCGACGCCGACCATCTGGAAAACTACGGCGGCGATTTCAATCGCGTGAAAGCCGCGTTTTCGGAATTCCTGCATCGGTTGCCGTTCTATGGTTTGGCCGTGCTGTGCATCGACGACGAGGAAGTCGCGGTGCTGGCCGAGCAGATGCCGCGGCATCTGATGCGCTACGGTTTCGCCGAGCAGGCCGATGTGCGCGCGACCGACGTGAGCCAGGACGGCGGCAGCATGGCCTTCACCCTGCATCTGCCGGACACCGCGCCGCAGCGCGTGCGCTTGAACTTGCCTGGCCGCCATAACGTGCAGAACGCGCTCGCCGCCGCGGCGATCGCCTGGCAGCTGGGCGTGGCGCCAGCGGCGATCGCCAGCGCGCTGGAAAAATTCCAGGGCATCGGCCGCCGCTTCAATCTCAAGGGTGAGCTCGACACCGGCAAGGGCAAGGTGCTGCTGGTCGATGACTACGGCCACCATCCACGCGAACTCGAAGCGGTATTCGCGGCAGCGCGCGGCGGTTGGCCGGAGCGCCGACTGGTGGTCGCATTCCAGCCGCATCGCTACAGCCGCACGCGCGATTTGTTCGATGACTTCGCCGCGGTGCTGTCGAGCTGCGATGCCGTGGTGCTGACCGAGGTCTATGCCGCTGGCGAGGCACCGGTCGCCGGTGCCGATGCGAAATCGCTGGCGCGTGCGATCCGTGCGCGCGGCCGCATCGATCCCGTCGTTGTCGCGAGCGCGCGCGAGCTCGCGGCGGTGTTGCCCGACGTCCTCAACGACGGCGATCTGCTGTTGATGATGGGCGCCGGCGACATCGGTCACGTCGCCGCCGATATCGCGGCGCATGGATTCGAAGGAGCCAGCAAGGCATGAAGCAGATTTCCCAGCCCAGCGCATTCGGACGCGTCGCCGTGTTGATGGGTGGCAGCAGTTCCGAGCGCGAGGTTTCGTTGAACTCGGGTGCGAACGTGCTCGAGGCCCTGCGCGCCAAAGGCGTCGATGCGCAGCCGGTGGACGGCATTCCGGCGCTGGTTGAAGCGCTGATCGCGAAGAAGTTCGACCGCGTGTTCAACATCCTGCACGGCAACAAGGGCGGTGGTGAGGATGGTGTGCTGCAGGGCCTGCTCGAGGCCTTGAACGTGCCCTGCACTGGTTCCGGTGTGCTCGGTACGGCGCTGGCGATGGACAAGATCCGCACCAAGCAGGTCTGGATGACGCTGGGTCTGCCGACACCGAAATATATGCGTCTGGCTCCGGGGGATGATGTGCACACCGCAGCGCGTTCGCTCGGTCTGCCGGTGATCGTCAAGCCGGCCTGCGAAGGTTCCAGCGTCGGCGTCAGTCGCGTTTTCAACGATGCCGATCTTGAAGCGGCGGTGGAACTCGCCGCGCGCTATCCGGGCGAGCTGCTGATGGAGCAGATGATCGTCGGCGAGGAGCTCACCGTCGGCATCCTCGGCGAAGAATCGTTGCCGTCGATCCGCATCGTGCCGGCGGGCGAGTACTACGACTACCACGCGAAATACATCGCTGAAGACACGCAATATCTCTGCCCGGGTCTGGATGGCGATGCGGAAAGCGAAGTCCGCCGGCTCGCGCTCGCGGCATTTCACGCGGTGGGCTGCAGCGGCTGGAGCCGCGTCGACGTGATGCGCGACCGCGCCGGAAAATTCTTCCTGCTGGAAGTCAACACCGCGCCCGGCATGACCAGCCATTCGCTGGTGCCGAAGGCTGCGCGCGAAGTCGGCATCGATTTCGAAACGCTGTGCTGGCGAATTCTCGAGACCTCGTTCAAGGAGACCGGCAAGCCGTGAACGCCGTCCTGCGCATCGCTGCGTGGATCTTCGCGATCGTGCTGGTCGCGCTGCCGGTCGTCGCCGTAGTGAACGGCTGGATTGGTGGTTCGCGCTGGCCGATGCGGCATCTGGCGGTCACCGGCGAATTTTCGCAGGTGAGCGATGCGCAGATCCGGGCGGCGGTAATGCCGAACGTGCGCAACGGATTCTTCGCGGTCGATCTCGACCGGGTGCGTACTGCGCTGGCTGCGCTGCCCTGGGTCAAGCATGTCGAAGTGCGCAAGCGCTGGCCGGATCGCCTGGAAGTGTCGATCAGCGAATACAAGCCGCTGGCGCACTGGGGCGAAGAGCGGATGTTGTCCGAGCACGGCGAATTGTTTCCCGCGCCCAAAGGCGTGACCGCGAATCTGCCGCAGTTCATCGGCCCGGATTCCCGCGCCAGCGAATTGATGGCGTTCTACAGCCAGGCGCGGCCGCTGTTTCTCGGCAATGGTCTGGCGGTACGCACGGTCGAATTGTCTGCACGCGGCAGCTGGAATCTGTCGCTGTCCGACGGCACCCGCGTCGAAGTGGGGCGGGGCGACCCGCAATCGAAGCTGCAGCGGTTCGCGCGGCTGCTACCGCGTATCCGCCACACCGATTCGCGCACGCTCGATCGCGCCGACCTTCGCTACACCAATGGTTTCGCATTGACCTGGCGCGCCGCAGATGCGACCGCGCCGACTCCGCTCAAACAGGCAGGAATATGAATCGCAAGGGCGACAAATCGCTGATCGTCGGACTCGACATCGGCACTTCCAAAGTCACCGCGCTGGTCGGCGAGTATTCGCCTGGTCAGGAGATCGAGGTGATCGGTATCGGCTCGCACGAATCGCGCGGCATGAAACGCGGTGTGGTGGTCGACATCGAGTCGACGGTGCAGTCGATCCAGCGCGCGATCGAGGAAGCCGAGCTCATGGCGGGCTGCGAAATCCGTTCGGTCTACGCCAGCATTTCCGGCAGTCATACGCAGTGCCGCAACTCGCCGGGCATCGTGCCAGTGGCGAGCGGCGAAGTGACTTACGGCGATCTTGACAACGTGCTGCAGGCGGCGCGCGCGGTGGCGATCCCGTCCGATCAGAAGATCCTGCATGCGATTCCGCAGGAATACATCGTCGACAACTCGCAGGAAGGCATCCGCAATCCGGTCGGCATGTCCGGCGTGCGCCTGGAAGTGCGCGCGCATATCGTCACCGGCGCGCAGTCGGCGGCAGCCAACGTGATGAAATGCGTCAATCGCTGCGGCCTGCAGGTCGACGACCTGATCCTGAGTTCGATCGCGTCGAGCACCGCTGTGTTGACCGCCGACGAACGCGAGCTGGGCGTGGTGCTGGTCGATATCGGCGCTGGCACCACCGATATCGCAGTGTTCGTGCAGGGCGCGTTGCGCCATACCGCGTCGCTGCCGATCGCCGGCGACCAGGTCACCAATGACATCGCGCATCTGCTGCGCACGCCGACGCCGGAAGCCGAGCAGATCAAGGTGCGTTACGCCTGCGCGCTTGCGCAGTTGGCGACGGCCGAGGAAAGCATCCAGGTGCCGAGCGTGGGCGATCGTCCGCCGCGTCGGCTTGCGCGCCAGGCATTGGCGGAAGCGGTACAGAACCGTTACGAGGAAATTTTCGAAATGGTGCAGGCGGAATTGCGCCGCTCCGGTTTCGAGGATCTGGTGCGCGCCGGCCTGGTGTTGACCGGCGGTGCGGCACGTATGGAAGGCGTGGTCGAACTGGCCGAAGAAATGTTGCACATGCCGGTGCGCGTGGGCATACCTCAACACGTGACCGGCCTGGGCGAAGTGGTGGGCAATCCCGTGCACGCGACCGGCGTCGGTCTGCTGCTCTGGGGCAGCCAGGTCGAACACCCGCATCGCCCACGCATCAATACCGGCAAGGCCGGGACATTTTTTACCAAGCTGCGGAATTGGTACCGCGGCGAGTTCTAGTCGCAACCCCCGAAAACAATAAAAAAATCCATCTGAAAATCACGAGGACACGGACATGGCACATTTCGAACTAGTGGAAAAGTTGGCTCCGAACGCCGTCATCAAGGTGTTTGGTGTGGGCGGTGGCGGTGGCAACGCCGTGGCGCACATGGTCAATGCCGGCGTCGATGGCGTGGAATTCATCACCGCCAATACCGATTCGCAGGCGATCAAGCAGTGCGGCGCCAAGCAGCAGCTGCAGCTCGGCGGAAACGTCACCAAGGGCCTGGGCGCTGGCGCGAATCCGGAAGTCGGCCGGCAGGCGGCGCTGGAAGATCGCGAGCGCATTCTCGAGGCGCTGGACGGCGCCGACATGGTGTTCATCACTGCCGGCATGGGCGGCGGTACCGGCACGGGCGCTGCACCGGTGGTGGCGCAGCTCGCGAAAGAGCGCGGCATCCTGACGGTGGCCGTGGTCACCAAGCCGTTCCCGTTCGAGGGACGCCGTCGCATGCAGGTGGCGCTGAAGGGTATCGAGGAGCTCGCCAACCATTGCGATTCCCTGATCACCATCCCGAATGAAAAACTCATCACCGTGCTCGGCCGCGACGCGACCATGATGCAGGCCTTCCGCGCCGCCAACGACGTGCTGCTGGGCGCCGTGCAGGGCATCGCCGACCTGATCGTCCGTCCGGGCCTGATCAATGTCGACTTTGCCGACGTGCGCACCGTGATGTCGGAAATGGGTCTGGCGATGATGGGCAGCGGCACCGCCCGCGGCGATGATCGCGCCCAGGCGGCGGCGGAAGCGGCGATCAGCAACCCGCTGCTCGACGAGGTCAATCTCGCCGGTGCCAACGGCGTGCTGGTCAACATCACCGCCGGTCCGGATTTCACGATGCGCGAGTTCGACGAGGTCGGTCGCATCATCGAGGAGTTCGCTTCCGAGGACGCGACGGTGGTCATCGGTACTGTGCTCGATCCGGACATGGCCGACGAAGTTCGCGTGACCGTTGTCGCCACCGGCCTCAACCGCAGCACCGCCGCGCGCCAGCCGATCCGTACCGGCGGCGAACGCGAGGTGATGCGCGAGCCTGTTCGCAACCAGGTCAAGCTGGTCCGCAATGCCACGACCGGACTGCCGGATTTCGATGCCATGGCCAACGTCACCGCCAATCCGTCGGCGGGTAACAACCTGGGCTTGCGCAGCCGCGGCGCCGAAACCGCCCCGGCGACTGCCTTGGGCGACCTGCCTACCGACCACAGCTATCTGGATATCCCGGCCTTTTTGCGTCGCCAGGCCGATTGATCGCAAACCGTATCCCCCCGCCAAGCCGCTGTGCCCGGGTTGGCGGTTCTTCCGTTCCCCCAAGGAAGGAGGGAACGGTGTGTTTGCCTCAGTGATTTTTTCCCGCCGGGTCTTCCGGCGGGATTTTCTTGCTCATCAGGAACTTGGCGACAAAAACCGGGTCTGGATCACACCCCTGGCAGGGCTTTTGGCTTACTCTTGCCGACCGTTGGTTTTCGGATTCGTTCAGGAAACCCTGTGCTATTCTCGTTAACGTTTTGTGTCCTCCCCTCCGGAGAACGCTGAGAAATGATCAAACAGCGCACTTTAAAGAATGTCATCCGCGCCACCGGCGTGGGTCTGCATAGTGGTGAGAAGGTCTACATGACCCTGCGTCCCGCAGCCGTGGACACGGGCATCGTTTTCCGTCGCACCGACTTTGCCAAACCTGTCGAGATCAAGGCCAAGGCCGAATTGGTCGGTGACACCAGCCTGTGCACCGCGCTCGTCCAGGGCGACGTGCAGGTCAAGACGATCGAGCATCTGCTCTCGGCCTTGGCGGGACTGGGTATCGACAACGCTTATGTCGACCTGTCCACGGCGGAAGTGCCGATCATGGATGGTTCTGCCGGTCCTTTTGTATTCCTGCTGCAGTCGGCGGGAATCGAGGAGCAGAACAAGGCCAAGCGTTTTATCCGCATCAAGAAGACGGTGCAGGTCGATTCCGGCGACAAATGGGCGCGTTTCGAGCCGTTCGACGGTTTCAAGGTCGGTTTTACCATCGACTTCAACCACCCCCAGTTCAACAAGGCGACCTCCAGCGCGGAGATCGACTTTTCCACCACGTCTTTCGTCAAGGAAGTCAGCCGCGCCCGGACCTTCGGTTTCATGAAGGACATCGAGTACCTGCGCGAGCGCAACCTTGCTCTGGGCGGCAGCATGGACAATGCCATCGTCCTGGATGACTACCGCGTCCTCAACGAAGATGGCCTGCGCTACGAAGACGAGTTCGTGAAGCACAAGATCCTCGACGCGATCGGTGATCTCTATCTGCTCGGTTACAGCCTGATCGGCGCCTTCTACGGCTACAAGTCCGGTCATGCCCTGAACAACCAGCTGCTGCGCGCCCTGTTGGCCGACGAGTCGGCTTGGGAAGCGGTGACCTTCGAGGACGAAGAGGCTTCCGCCTCCGCCCCGATTTCCTACGCCCATCCGGCGCAGGCGGTCTGAGAAACGGCTGGCGCCTGAATGGCCCAGCCCCGGGTTCCTTTTCTGGAACCCGAATCACGTAGTTATCATCTTGATTTAACTGGTTTTTAACGGTTGCTCGGATTTCATCGGGCAGAATGCCCCTCGCTTCACGCAAACCGAATCACGGCAAGGACGCCAGTTTCATTAGTTGGGCCCGGAGTTCCGGGTCTGTCACTGACTGGGCCGTTGTGCGTAGAGATTCACGCACAGCCTGGGAAAGAGGTTTGCCAGAAGATGGTTCGGGGAAGCCCGGCGTCAACGGGACCACTTTAACGACCAGCGTGCGGGCCGGTAGGCCAGCCGCGGCAGCAGCGTCCAGCAGGGCGTCTGTACTCAGCCGCAGCTTGTTCTTCCAGACCGGGGCGTTGACCAGAAACACGAGCTTGTCTTGATCCACGTTCGCCAGGCGGCAATGCCCGGCAAGCGCGGCGGGCAGACTCTGGCGCAGCAACTGATCGAGCCGGTCCAACCATTGGGCGCGTTCGATCAGGGATCCGAGTCCCGCCGAAGCAGCCTGCAAGGCCTGCGGAGGTGAACCCGATCCAGCGGTGCCACGATCCTGAGAGTGAGTAAGTTTTGCCATGATGAATGTGATCATCGTATCGAAATTCTTTCGTTCGCCGCAGAAATTGGCGTTCGACAACCCGAAAGTCGCATCGGCCACCGCCGGCATCGTGCTTTCCGTGCTGGCATTGGCATTCACCGCCGGCTTCGCCACTCGTGGCGCCAATGGCGCGGCCCGTGGCGAGATCGCGCAGCTCAAGAGTGAGCTGAGCAAGCAAAACACCGAGCTCAAGGCCGCTCGCGAAGACGCGCAGCGCGAGATCAACGCCGTCGCTGCCCGCGTCGGTGAGCTCCAGGCGCAGGCCAACCGTCTCAACGCCCTCGGCGAGCGCCTCACCCGCGACGGCAAGATGAGCGACGGCGAATTCGATTTCGACCACGTCCCCGGCATGGGCGGCGCGGAAGCGGTTTCCGACATCCCGGCCGGCGACCTGCTCAAAAGCCTGAACAACCTGCAGACGCAGTTCGACCACTCCGGTCGTCAGCTGTCGGTGCTCGAGGCCATGCTTTACAACCAGCAGGTGCAACTCAAGAGCACGCCCTCGCGCGCGCCCTCGCAGGGCTACATCACTTCCGGCTTCGGCGGCCGCGCCGATCCGTTCACCGGCGGCAGCGCCCACCACATGGGCATCGATTTCCACGCCAACATGGGCGATCCGGTGCTGTCCGCTGCCGATGGCGTGGTCAGCTTCGCCGGCGTGAAGAGCGGCTACGGCAACGTGGTCGAGGTCGATCACGGCAACGGTTATTCGACGCTTTACGGCCACAATTCGCGTCTTACGGTGCGTGTTGGCGATGTCGTCCATGCTGGACAGGAACTGGCCAAGGCCGGCTCGACCGGCCGCTCGACCGGTCCGCACGTGCACTTCGAGGTTCACGTCAACGGCGTCCCGGTGAACCCGCGCCCGTTCCTGGAAAAGCTCGGCAGCTGATCCATCCGGCCCGATTGATATCCCCGGGCCCGTCCCCAAGTTAAACTAGCCGGCCATCCGCAAGGGTGGCCGTTTTTTCTTTGGTGCCTGGCCCGATGGCCGGCGCGGACTTCGTACCTTCCCTATCTGGTTTATCCATGCTCAACAGCCTGCTCACCCGCCTTTTCGGCAGCCGCAACGAACGCCTGCTGCGCCAGTTCCAGAAGAACGTCGCACGCATCAATGCGCTGGAACCGGAGTTGCAGAAACTCAGCGACGACCAACTGCGCGGCAAGACCGATGAGTTCCGCAAGCGCATCGCCGAAGGCGCGACGCTAGACCAGCTGCTGCCCGAAGCCTTCGCCGTCTGCCGCGAAGGTTCGCTGCGCGCGCTAGGCCTGCGCCATTACGACGTGCAGATGATCGGCGGTATGGTCCTGCACTCCGGCCGCATCGCCGAAATGCGTACAGGCGAAGGCAAGACGCTGGTCGCGACCCTGCCGGTCTACCTCAACGCACTCGCCGGCAAGGGCGTGCACGTCGTCACCGTCAACGACTATCTCGCCCGCCGCGACTCGGCCTGGATGGGCAAGCTCTACAACTTCCTCGGCATGAGCGTCGGCGTCGTCTATCCCGGCATGCCGCACGCGGACAAGAAAGGCGCGTACTCGGCCGACATCACCTATGGCACGAACAACGAATACGGTTTTGACTACCTGCGCGACAACATGGCGTTGGCCAGCGAAGACCGTTTCCAGCGCGGCCTGTTTTACGCGATCGTCGACGAAGTCGACTCGATCCTGATCGATGAGGCGCGCACGCCGCTGATCATCTCCGGTCCCGCCGACGAATCGCCCGAGCTTTACATCAAGGTCAACAAGATCGTGCCGCGCCTGACCAAGCAGGAAAAAGAAGACGGCATCGGCGATTTCTGGCTCGACGAGAAACAGAAGCAGGTGCATCTGTCCGAAGCCGGCATGGAGCACGCCGAAGAACTGCTGCGCCGCGACGGCATTCTTGCCGCCGACGATGGCCTATACAGCGCCAACAATCTCGCGGTGGTTCATCACCTCAATGCCGCCTTGCGCGCGCATGCGATCTACCAGCGCGATGTCGATTACATCGTGCGCGACGGCGAAGTCATCATCGTCGACGAATTCACCGGTCGCACCCTGGCTGGCCGGCGCTGGTCCGATGGCCTGCACCAGGCAGTCGAGGCCAAGGAAGGCGTGGACATCCAGCGCGAAAACCAGACGCTGGCCTCGATCACTTTCCAGAACTATTTCCGCATGTATTCCAAGCTGTCCGGCATGACCGGCACGGCTGACACCGAAGCCTACGAATTCCAGAGCATTTACGGCCTGGAAGTGGTGGTGATCCCGACCCATCGCCCGATGGTGCGCAAGGACCATTCCGATCTGGTCTATCTGACCCGCCAGGCGAAGTTCGACGCGGTGATCGAGGACATCAAGGATTGCTACAGCCGCGGCCAGCCGGTGCTGGTCGGTACGACCTCGATCGAAACCTCCGAGCTCGTCGCCAACCAGCTCGCGCTGTCGAAGATTCCGCATGAGGTGCTCAACGCCAAGCAACATGAGCGCGAGGCGCAGATCGTTGCCCAGGCAGGTCGCGCCAAGGCCGTCACCATCGCCACCAACATGGCCGGTCGCGGTACCGACATCGTGCTTGGCGGCAGTCTCGAAGCCGAACTGCATACGCTGGGCGAAGACGCCTCCGAACTCGACAAAGCCCGCGCCAAGTCCGAATGGCAGAAGCACCACGACGAAGTGCTTGCTCTCGGCGGCCTGCATATCATTGGCACCGAGCGCCACGAGTCGCGCCGCATCGACAACCAGTTGCGCGGTCGTTCGGGTCGCCAAGGCGATGCCGGCTCTTCTCGCTTCTATCTGTCGCTCGAAGACAACCTGATGCGCATCTTCGCCGCCGAGTGGGTGCAGACCGCGATGCGCCGCATGGGCATGAAGGAACACGAGGTCATCGAATCGAGTCTGGTGACCAAGCAAATCCAGAACGCGCAGCGCAAGGTCGAAGCGCACAACTTCGACATCCGCAAGAACCTGCTCGATTTCGACGACGTCGCCAACGACCAGCGCAAGGTGATCTACCAGCAGCGCGACGAATTGCTGGAATCGGAATCGGTGCAGGAATCGATCGACGCGATCCGTGAAGACGTTTTCGCCGAGCAGTCGCGCCGTTATGTGCCTGAAAATTCCATCGACGAACAATGGGACGTCGACGGCCTGCAGCGTTCACTGGCCGACGACTTCGGTATCGAAGTCGACCTCCGTCAGCTGATCGCGACCAGCGCCGAGCTCGATGCCACCGGCGTCGCCAGTCATGTGATCGCCGCCGGCGAGAAGCATTTCGCGGAGAAGGAAGCGCAGCTTTCGCCCGACATCATGCGGCACCTGGAAAAACACCTGATGCTGAACGTGCTCGACCAGAGCTGGAAGGAGCATCTGGCGCGCATGGATTACCTGCGCCAGGGCATCCATCTGCGTGGTTACGCGCAGAAGCAGCCCAAGCAGGAATACAAGCGCGAGAGCTTCGAGCTGTTCACCGAGATGCTTGAGCGCGTCAAGCGCGAAGTGATCACGATGCTGGCGCGCGTGCGCATCCGCGACGAGGAAGAAGTCGCGCAGATGGAAGCCGCCGAACGCCAGCGTCAGGAAGCGCAGCTTGGCCGCATGCAGTTCCAGCATGCCGATACCGGCGGTTACGGTGCCGACGAAGAAGCCGCGCAGGCGCAGGCCTTGCTCGCGGCGGGCGAGGGCGTGCTGGCTGGCCCGAAGGTCGGCCGCAACGATCCCTGCCCCTGTGGCTCGGGCAAGAAATTCAAGCAATGCCACGGTCAACTTTCCTGAGTTGATCGCATGGGCGGCGACCGGCATCGCCAGCTCGCCGACGGCGTGATCCATGTGGTCGCGGGCGTCCTCAGCGATGCCCGCGGCCGCATCCTGATCGCACGCCGCACCGCCGGTCGCGACCTGGCCGGTGCCTGGGAATTTCCCGGTGGCAAGGTCGAGCCCGGCGAATCGGCGCTGCAGGCGCTGGATCGCGAATTGGGCGAAGAACTGGGCATCCGCGTCGATGCGATCGAACCGTTGATCGCGGTGCCACAGATCTATCCCGACAAACGCATCCTGCTCGACGTCCATCGCGTGCTGGAATATCACGGCACGCCTCGCGGCTTGGAAAAACAGGCCCTGGCCTGGTCGCCGAGCGCGAAACTCGCCAGCTATCCGATGCCGCCGGCGGACATTCCGGTCGTCGCAGCGCTCAACCAGCCCGCGGAATATCTGATCACCCCGGACCCCGGTGACGATGATGCGGATAGCGATGACGATTTTCTCGCGAAGGTCGAGCTCGCTTTGATCGCCGGAATTCGTCGGCTGCAATTGCGCAGTCGCAAACTGCCGCCGGCACGATTGCGTGCCCTGGCCGTGGCGATGAAGCAGCGTTGTGATCATTCCGGTGCGCAGCTGCTGATCAATGGCGATATCGCGTTGGCCCGGGAGCTTGGTTGCGGGCTGCATCTGCAGGCCGCACAACTTGCTGCCTTCGATAGGCGATCATTTCCCGCGGAGCAGCTGCTCGCGGCTTCGTGCCATGACGCGGAAGAGTTGCGGCGTGCGCAGGCGCTGGGCGCGGATTTCGTCGTGCTCGGAGCGGTGGCGACCACCAGCTCGCACCCCGGCCAGGCCGCGCTGGGCTGGCGGGGATTCGCCGAGTTGCGCGAACAGGTATCGCTGCCGATCTACGCGTTGGGAGGGCTGGGTCGCGGCGATCTGCCGGCGGCGCGCCAGCATGGTGCGCAAGGTATCGCTGCGATTCGCGGCTTCTGGCCCGCCGATTCAGCCTGAGCGGATCGCCAGCTGGCGATACAGCGCATCCAGGCGCTGCGCCGGCGCCTGCAGATCTTCGGCGTCGGCATCGTTGATCACGATATCGTCGGCGATCGCCAGGCGCTGGCTGCGGCTGGCCTGCGCAGCGATCATGCGTTCGGCCAGTTCGTAGTCGACACGGTCGCGGGCGATCAAGCGCGCGCGCTGGATTTCGATCGGCGTATCGACCACCAGGATGCGTTGCAGCCACGGGTACGCCGTCTTGCCGCCGCCTTCGGTGAGCAATGGAATCGCGACCAGTGCATAGGTGCCGCCGGCCGCCGCGCACTGCTCCGCGAGTAGCTGGCGGATACGCGGATGGGTGATCGCCTCGAGGTCGCGCTTGGCTTGATCGTCAGCGAAGATGATTTCGCGCAGGCGGCCGCGATCGAGTTCGCCGTCATCCTTGCGCAGCGTCGGGCCAAAGCGTTCGAAGATTTCCGTCAGCGCGGGCTGCCCGGCCGCAACTACGCTGCGCGCCGCGACGTCGGCATCGACCACGGTGACAGCGAGGCTTTCGAACTGGCGGGCGAGTTCGCTTTTGCCCGAGGCGATGCCGCCGGTGATGGCGACCACGAACCTGGCCATGCTCAGCTCGCCGGCGAAGACCAGCGCAGATAGCTGCCGAGCAGGTCTGTGGCGAGAATGAAATGGATCCAGCCGGCGATGGCCAGATACGGGCCGAACGGGATCTGCGTGCCGCGGTCGCGGCCCTTCGCCAACAACCACAGCGAGCCGATCACCGCGCCGACCAGGGAAGCGATCAACAGGATCGGCAGGATCGCCTTGATGCCGCACCAGGCGCCCAGTGCCGCCATCAGCTTGAAGTCGCCGTAACCCATGCCTTCCTTGCCGGTGACCAGCTTGAACAGCCAGTACACGCTCCACAGGCTCAGATAGCCGACGGCCGCACCGAGAATGGCCGAGACCGGATCGACGTAGACGGTGATCACGCTCGCGAGCAGGCCCAACCAGAGCAGGGGGTAGGTGAGTTGATCGGGCAGGTAGGTGGTGCGCAGGTCGATGCCGGACAGCGCCACCAGTGCCGCACTGAACAGCAGGCCGAGGCCGCTTTCCCAGCCGATGCCGAAACGCCAGACGCAGGCGGCGAACATCAGGCCGGTGATCAGCTCGACCGCGGGATACTGCCAGCTGATCGCCGTCTTGCATTGCCGGCACTTGCCGCGCAACGCGATGAAACTCAGCAGCGGAATGTTTTCCCAGATCGCCAGCTTGTGGCCGCAATGCGGGCAATGCGAAGCCTCGATGACGATGCCCGGCGGCGCCGGATCGTAAGGCTCGGTCAACTCCAGGAGTTCGCGGCTGTCGTGCTTCCACTGCCATTCCAGGCGCCGCGGCAGGCGCAGGATGACCACGTTGAGAAAGCTGCCGATCAACAAACCCAGAACAAGGGCGGCCGTGACGGCCGCCGCGGGATTTTCCGCCAGGAATTCAAACATTCGCGATCAGATGGTCGCAGCGAGTTTGAAGATGGGCAGGTACATCGCGATCACCATGCTGCCGACCATGATGCCGATGATCACCATGATGAAAGGCTCGAGCAGGCTGGCCAGGGCGTCGACGGCGTTGTTGACTTCCTGTTCGTAGAAATCCGCGACCTTGAACAGCATCGTGTCGAGGGCGCCGGATTCTTCGCCGATCGCGGTCATCTGCGTGACCATGTGCGGGAAGATGTTGACCTGCTTCATCGCCATGTTCAGCTGGTAACCGACCGCGACGTCCTGGGAGATGCGCTTGACCGCTTCGTTGTAGATCACGCTGCCGGTGGCGCCGGCGGTGATGTCGAGGGCTTCCACCAGCGGCACACCGGCCTTGAAGGTCAGCGCGAGGGTGCGGGAGAAACGGGCGATCGCCGACTGGTGCAGGATCTGGCCGATGACCGGCACTTTCAGCATGAACCGGTCAACGAAATGCTGGACCTTGACCGAGCGTTTGAAGATGGTCATGAAGCCGACGATGCTGCCGATCACCACCAGCAGCACCAGCCACCAGTAGGACACCATGAAGCGCGAGGCATGCACGTACATCATGGTGAAAGCCGGCAGTTCGGCGCCGAAGTTCTTGAACACTTCCTCGAACTGCGGGATCACGAAGATCAGCAGGATCGACGACACCAGCAGGGCGATGGCGAGCACGCCGATCGGGTAGAACAGCGCTTTCTTGATCTTGCCTTTCAGGGCCTCGATGCGTTCCTTGTAGGTCGCCAGCGTGTCGAGAACCGTGTCGAGCACACCGGCGCCTTCACCGGCGCGCACCAGGTTGCGGTACAGCTCGTCGAACTGCACCGGATACTTGCCCAGCGATTCGTACAGGCTGGAGCCGCCGGAAAGACTGTCGCGGACGCCTTCGAGCATGTCCTTCATGCGCGGATTTTTCTGGCCGCCGGAAAGGATCTCGAAGCTCTGCACCATCGGCACGCCGGAGGCCAGCATCGTGGCGATCTGACGGCTGAACACGGCGATGTCGAGCGAGCTGATGCGCTGACCGGCTTGGCCGAACAGCGGCTTGGGCTTGGGCTTGACGATGGTCGGATTGATGCCTTGCTTGCGCAGCTCAGCGCGCAGGAAGTTCGCGCTCTTGGACTGCGACTCGCCCTTCATCTTGGTGCCGCGCTTGTCGGTGCCTTCCCACACGAACACCTCGAAAGGATTGGCTCGGGCGGCGGTCGCGGGGGCTTTGGTCGCGGTGGCTTTGGTCGTTGCCATGGCTTAGTCCTTGGTGACGCGGTTGATTTCGGCCAGGCTCGTCAGACCGTTCTTGGCCTTGAGCAGGGCGGAGAGGCGAAGGTCGCGAATGCCCGAGCGCAGGGATGCGTCGGCAATCTGCATGGCGTTGCCGCCTTCGAGGATGATCCTCTGGATTTCTTCGGACATCGGCATGACCTGGTAGATGCCCATGCGGCCCTTGTAGCCTTCGTTGCAGTCAGCGCAGCCGACGGCCTCGTAGATCTTGATGCCGGCCTTCACTTCCGCCTCGGTGTAACCCTCGGCGCGCAACGCCGCATCGGGCAGCTGTACTTCGCGCTTGCAGGCATCGTGCAGTCGGCGTGCCAGGCGCTGGGCGATCACGATGGTGACCGAACTGGTGATGTTGTAGGGCGCGATGCCCATGTTCATCAGGCGCGAAATCGTCTGCGGGGCATCGTTGGTGTGCAGGGTCGAGAGCACCATGTGGCCGGTCTGCGCCGCCTTGATCGCGATCTCGGCGGTTTCCAGGTCGCGGATCTCGCCGACCATGATCACGTCCGGATCCTGACGCAGGAACGAGCGCAGCGCGACGGCGAAGGTCATGCCCTTCTTCTGGCTCATCTGCACCTGGTTGATGCCCGGGACGCGGATTTCGACCGGGTCTTCGGCGGTGGAGATGTTGCGCTCGTCGGTGTTGAGGATATTGAGGCCGGTGTACAGCGACACCGTCTTGCCCGAGCCAGTCGGGCCGGTCACCAGGATCATGCCGTAAGGCTTGGCCAGCGCGTCCAGATACAACTGCTTCTGGTCTTCCTCGTAACCGAGCTTGTCGATGCCCAGCTTTGCCGCGGAGCCATCCAGCAGTCGCAGCACGATCTTCTCGCCGAACAGCGTCGGGCAGGTGCTGACGCGGAAGTCCATCTGCTTGGTTTTGGAAATGTTGAGCTTGATGCGTCCGTCCTGCGGCACGCGGCGCTCGGCGATGTCGAGCTGGGCCATGACCTTGAGGCGGGCGGAAATGCGCGGATGCAACTTGACCGGGGCCTTGGCCACGGCGCGCAGAATGCCGTCCATGCGCAGACGGACGCGGAAGTCGTTTTCGTAGGGTTCGAAGTGGATGTCCGAGGCGCCGCGCTTGATCGCGTCGAGCAACACCTTGTTGACGAATTTCACCACCGGCGTGTCGTCGCCGCCCTTGGTGTCCATCGCCGAATCGTTGGCGTCATCCTCGCCGCCGGTCGACTCGAGGTTTTCCAACCCCTCGTCGTCGCCCATGCCGGTGTCCATGGTGTCGCTGTTGGACAAGGCCAGCTCGACCGCTTTGCGCAGGCGCTCGTCGTCAACAAGGATGGGCTCGACCGACAGGTTGGCGGCAAACTTGATTTCGTCCAGTGCCCGCGTGTTGGTCGGGTCGGAGATTGCTACGTAAAGACGATTGCCGCGCTTGAACAGCGGCAGCGCCAGGTGCTTCTGGATCAGCTCCTCGCTGATCGACTTGGCGGCGGAGAAGCGCATGTCCATCGCAGTCGGGTCGAACAGCGGCATGCCGAATTCGACGGAATTGGCGGCGGCGATCTGCGCCGAATTGACCAGGCGCTGCTCAAGCAGATAGGCCTGGGCCTGTTTCTTGACCTTGCTTGCTTCGTCCAGCGCCTTGCGGGCGTCGGCTTCGCTCAGCGCCCCGTCCAGCACGAGCCGGCGGGTGATGCCGGTGATGCCTGCAAGGTTTGCGGTGGCAACATTCATGGCGGACTTTCCCCAGTAGCTCCCGGACTTTACCGCAATTTTCTAATCTGGCGTAGCACCTGGCCGCGGGCCCGGTCCGGCGTGGCTCCCGACCGGCCTTCAGGATACCCTGTGGCCCTGCACGGGGACCGGATAAATGCGGATAAGCTTGATTCTGCCAGCGAAAAACGAGGCTGAAGGCCTGCGCCGGACATTGCCCGGGGTGCGCGCCGTCCTTCCGGACGCCGAAGTTATCGTGGTCGATGATGGCTCCAGCGACGACACCGCCGCGGTCGCCCGCGAGTTCGGCGCCACCGTGCTCAGCTCGCCCTACTCGATGGGCAATGGCGCGGCGATCAAACGCGGCGCCCGCGCGGCGACCGGCGAGGTACTGATGTTCATGGACGCCGACGGCCAGCACGACGCCGCGTTGATCCCGCCACTGATCGCCCGTCTCGATGAAGGCTACGACATGGTCGTCGGCGCTCGCGGCTGGGACGGTCAGGCCAGCGTCGGCCGGGGGCTCGCGAACGGCCTCTACAACCGGGTCGCCAGCCTGATGACGGGGTTCCAGGTCGCCGACCTGACCTCGGGTTTCCGGGTGGTCCGCGCCGACAAGTTCAAGGAATTCCTGCACCTGCTGCCGAACGGCTTTTCCTACCCGACCACCATCACCATGGCGTTCTTCCGCAGCGCCTACGCCGTCGCCTATCACCCGATCCCGGTGGCCAAGCGGCTGGGCAAAAGCCACATCAAGCCGCTGCGCGACGGTGTGCGCTTCCTGCTGATCATCTTCAAGATCGCCACCTTGTATTCGCCGCTGAAGCTGTTCGCGCCGGCGGCGATCGTGTTCGCCCTGCTCGGCCTGGGCAACTACGCCTATACCTTCATCACCGAAGGTCGCTTCACCAACATGAGCGCGCTGCTGTTGAGCGCATCGGTCATCGTTTTCCTGATCGGCCTGGTCTCCGAGCAGATCACTTCGTTGACCTATGTGAAAGGCCGCGAGCAATAACCGGCCCCGTGGAAGATCGCGCGCAGCAGATGAGCGTCCAGGTTTTCATCCCCACCTTCAACCGCTCGGCGAAACTCGCGCGGGCCGTGGAAAGCGTGCTCGCCCAGACGGCCGGGGACGCGGAGGTGGTCATTCTCGACAACCACTCCGAAGACGACACGCCCGCCGTCGTGGCCGCATTGATGGCCGCCGACCCGCGCATCACCTACGTGCGCCGCGAGCGCAACATCGGGATGATCGCCAACTTCAATGCGATCCGCAGCCTGGTCACGGCAGATTTCTTTTGCGTGCTTACCGACGATGACGAGTACGAGCCCTGCTTCCTCGAAACGGCACTGGCCTGTTTCGGCAAAGACCCGCGCATCCGTTTCGTCGCCTGCAATGCGCCGACCCTGTTGCACGGCGAAGTCGTCAAGAGCCAGCTCGATGCCTGGCAGGAAGGCTTCTACCCGGCGAACACCACGGTCTTCAAATGCCTGAGCGGTCACTACCCGCTGATCACCAACTGCCTGCTGCGCGCGGAAACCGCCGGTGACTTCGTCTTCCACGAAGATCTGGGCAACGTCGGCGACGGCATGCTGCTCACCTGCCTGTTCTGCAAATACGACGCCTACATCAGCAAGGTGACCACGGGTTCCTGGAACAGCGATGGCGAAAACGCCTCGACCCTGCTCAAGGCCGACCCGGCGCTGCTCGTCGATACCGCGATCCGGGAGGCGCAGCACTATAGGGCGTTCTGCCAGAAAAATGGCATAGTCATGCGCGGGTTGCCGATGCTGTGGTTGAAGCGCTTCCTCACGGTTTTGATGGCCGCGGATCGCTCCGGTTTCCGGCATGTCCGGGAGGCCAGCGAAATGCGCCGCAGCTTCTGGCCATCGACGATCGCCGTGCTGTGGATCCTGCATCAGCTGCGGGTGATCCGGCTGTTCCACAAAGCTCTTTTGCTGTTCCGCCGGCTCAGCCTGTCCTGGGTTGCGCGGCGTGGAAAAGCGGGGCTGAGGCATTCCTGAGGTTGGGCAAGTTCAAGGAGAGGTGCGTTGAAAGCTGTGATTCTTGCCGGCGGCCTGGGCACCCGGATTTCCGAGGAAACCCACCTCAAGCCCAAGCCAATGATCGAGATCGGCGGCAAGCCGATCCTCTGGCACATCCTCAAGATGTATTCGGCCCATGGCGTGAACGAGTTCGTCATCTGCTGCGGCTACAAGGGCTACATCATCAAGGAATACTTCGCCAACTATTTCCTGCACATGTCCGATGTCACCTTCGACATGGCGAGCAACCAGATGCAGGTGCACGAACGCCACGCCGAGCCCTGGAAAGTCACTCTGGTCGATACCGGCGAAGAAACCATGACCGGCGGCCGTCTGCGCCGGGTCGCGCGCTATGTGCAGGATGATGAGGCCTTCTGCTTCACGTATGGCGATGGCGTCGCCGATGTCGACATCACGCGGCAGATCGCCTTCCACCGCGAGCACGGAAAAAACGCGACGGTCACCGCCGTGCAGCCGCCGGGCCGTTACGGCGCGTTGACGCTCGCCGGCACGGCGGTCACCGGATTTACCGAGAAACCGCGCGGCGACGGCGGCCTGATCAACGGCGGCTTTTTCGTGCTCTCGCCGAAATGCATTGATTTGATCGAAGGCGATGCGACCAGTTGGGAGGGCGCACCCCTGGCAACGCTTGCGCGTACCGGACAACTGCAGGCATTCGAACATCCCGGCTTCTGGCAGCCGATGGACACGCTGCGCGAAAAGACGCTGCTCGAGGACCTGTGGAGCTCGGGCAAGGCGCCATGGAAAGTCTGGTGAACATCGCGCCGGAGCATTGGCAGGACCAGTCGGTTTTCCTGACCGGCCATACCGGCTTCAAGGGCGGGTGGCTGTCGCTGTGGCTGCAACAACTTGGCGCGCGTGTGCATGGTTATGCGCTGGATCCGCCGACCACGCCGGCATTCTTCGACGCCGCGCAGGTGGCTACAGCCTTGGCTTCCGATGTCCGCGCCGACCTCGGCGATGGCGCTTCGCTCCGTTCCGCCCTGCAGCAGGCGCAGCCGCGGGTGGTGTTCCATCTCGCGGCACAATCGCTGGTGCGCGAAAGCTATCGCGACGCGCTCGGCACGTTCGCCACCAATGCCATGGGCACGGCAAATCTGCTCGAAGCCGTGCGCGGCATCGACACGGTGCGTGCGGTGGTGCTGATCACCACCGACAAGGTGTATCTGAATCGAGAATGGAACCAGGGCTATCGCGAAGCCGATCACCTCGGCGGCCACGACCCCTACAGCGCCAGCAAGGCGGCAGCGGAAATCATCGCCGCGAGTTATCGCGCCAGTTTTTTCACGGGGCCGCATCGTCATCCTGCGCAGGTCGCAACCGCGCGCGCCGGTAACGTGATCGGTGGCGGCGACTGGGCCAACGATCGCCTGGTGCCCGATGGCCTGCGCGCTTTCGCTACCGGCGCACCGCTGCGCCTGCGCTACCCCGACGCCGTGCGTCCCTGGCAGCATGTGCTGGAGCCGCTCGCCGGCTATCTGCAACTGGCGCAGCGGCTGCTTTCGCCGGAAGGCGAGCGCTTCGCCCGCGCATGGAATTTCGGTCCGGATGAAAAGTCCGAAGCCACAGTCGTCGAGGTTGCGCAGATCCTGGCGCGAGCTTGGGGCGACGGCGCCCGCGTCGAAGCCGAAACGCGTTCCGGGCATCCGCACGAAGCCGGATTGCTGCGCCTCGACAGCTCCGCCGCACGGGACATGCTTTCCTGGCGACCGCGCTGGTCGCTGGCGCAGGCCGTCGAGCAAACGGTTGCCTGGCAACGCGCGATGAATCGCGGTGACGATATGGCCGCCGTAAGCCGCGGTCAGATCCGCGCCTACATGGCTGCGTCGGCATGAGTCCACGCTTCGACATCCTCGCGACGCCACTGCCTGGACTGCAACGGATCCAGCGCAGACCCGTGAGCGACGAGCGCGGCTTTTTCGAGCGTCTGTATTGCACGCAGGAAATGGCGGCATTTCTTTCCGGTCGCGGCATCGCGCAAATCAATCGCAGCCTCACGCGGCACGCCGGCGCCGTGCGCGGCATGCATTACCAGCGCCCGCCGCATGCCGAAACGAAAATCGTCAGTTGCCTGCGCGGCGCGGCTTTCGATGTCGCCGTCGACTTGCGCCGCGGCTCCAGCACTTTTCTGCACTGGCATGGCGAAATAATCAGTGCCGACAACCACGCCAGCCTGCTGATTCCCGAAGGCTTCGCCCACGGCTTCCAGGCACTCACCGACGACTGCGAAATGCTTTATCTGCACACCACCGCCTACGAGCCGGCCGCCGAGTCCGGATTGAATCCGCAGGATCCGACGCTGGCCATACGTTGGCCGCTGCCGATCGGAGAAATGTCGCCGCGAGATGCCGCGCACGCAGCGATCACCGATGGTTTCGAAGGGCTTGCGCCATGAAGTGCCGTCACTGCGCCGCGCAACTCGCGCTATCGATGCTCGATCTCGGCAGTGCGCCGCCATCCAACGCCTATCTCACCGAGGCGGCGCTGAAGCAGCCGGAAAAATGGTTTCCGCTGCGCGTGCTGGTTTGTCAGCACTGCTGGTTGGTGCAGACCGAGGATTTCGCGCGGGCGGAGGAATTGTTCGACGCCGAGTACGCGTATTTCAGCGCGTTCTCCAGCAGCTGGCTCGCGCATAGCGAGCGCTACGTCGCCGATATCATCGCCAGTGCCGGACTCGGCGCCGGCAGTCACGTCGTCGAGGTCGCGGCCAATGATGGCTACCTGCTGCAGTATTTCCAGCAGCGCGGCATTCCCTGCACGGGTATCGAACCCACCGCGAGCACGGCAGCGGCGGCACGAACCCGCGGCATCACCATCGTGGAAGATTTTTTCGGCGCGCGACTCGCGAACGAACTGGTCGCCAAGGGCCTGCAGGCCGATCTGACCGTCGCCAACAACGTCCTTGCGCATGTGCCGGACATCAACGACTTCGTCGCCGGCTTCGCGCTGCTGCTCAAGGAAGACGGCCAGGCGACCTTCGAGTTTCCGCATCTGCTCAGACTCGTCGCCGGCAACCAGTTCGACACGATCTATCACGAACATTATTCCTATCTGTCGCTGTCGGCGGTGACGCGGATTTTTTCCGCGAATGGCCTGGCGGTATTCGACGTCGAGGAACATCCCACGCACGGCGGCAGCCTGCGGGTGTTCGCACAGCGATCGGACACTGGCAAGCGACAGCGCAACGGGCGCGTCGACGAACTCCTGCAGCGCGAGCAGCATTCCGGAATGCTGGCCGACGATTTCTATGCGCGGTTCCAGCAGGCGGCTGAAGGCGTGAAGGACGCGTTTCTGGCATTTCTTCTCGACGCAAAAAAACGCGGCAAGTCCGTCGCTGCCTACGGCGCGGCGGCGAAAGGCAATACCTTGATGAATTTCGCCGGCCTGCGCCCTGACCTGATCGAGTTCGTCGTCGATCGCAATCCCGCCAAGCAGGGGCGATACCTGCCCGGCAGTCGCATTCCGATTTTCCCCGAGGCGCACTTGCGCGAACGCCGACCCGATTATGTCGTCATCCTGCCCTGGAACCTCCGGCAGGAAGTCGTCGCGCAACTTGCCTACATTCGTGATTGGGGTGGTCGCTTCGTCACCGCCGTTCCTGCGCTGGAGATATCGGACGCATGATCGCCATCCACGCCAGCGCCAAAGTTTCGCCACTCGCCGATATCGAGGATTCGGTGCGTGGCACGCGCATCGATATTTCCGAAGGCGTGGTGATCGACGCCTTCGTCAAGATCAAGCCGGTCGGCGGCGTCGGCGATGTGTTCATCGGGCCGGACTCGGTGATCAATTCCGGATGCGTGCTGTATTCCGGCAACGGCATCCGCATGGGGCGCGGCGTTCTGGTCGCGGCGAACTGCACTTTCGCGCCGGTGAACCACGAGTACGCGCGCAGGGACGTGCCGATAGCGAAGCAGGGCTTTCGTGCAGGCAAAGGCGGCATCGTCATCGGCGACGACGTCTGGATCGGCGCCAATTGCGTGATCCTCGATGGTGCGCAGATCGGCGACGGTTGCGTCGTCGCAGCCGGCAGCATTGTCCGCGGCGCGCTGGAAGCGTATGGCGTGTACGGCGGAAATCCGCTCGCCAGGCTCGGTGAGCGCAAATGAAGTTCACTGTCGTCGGCGCATCCGGGTTCATAGGCGGCGCCTTGGTCGCTACGCTGCGCAAGCTCGGTCACGAGGTGAATGCGCCGGTACGCGGGGCGGCGTCATTGCTGCACGAGCCGTTGGGACATGTGATTTGCGCCGCGGGAATTACCGCCGACTTCCGCACGCGTCCGTTCGATGCTTTGCGCGCGAACACCGCTCTCGTGGCCGAACTGCTGGAGCGGGCGGCGTTCGATTCCTTGCTGTATCTGTCGTCGGCGCGCATCTATCGCCATGCCGAACACACACGCGAAGATGCGCGGATTTTCCTCAGTCCCGAAGATCCGGAAGATTTGTACGATTTCACAAAGCTCACTGCGGAGGCGCTCTGCCACGCCAGTGGTCGTGCCAATGTTCGTGTCGTCCGATTGAGCAATGTGGTCGGCGCCGATTTCCGTTCGGGGAAATTCCTGTTCGAGTTGATCCGCGCCGCCTGCGACGATGGCGCGATCGCGTTGCAAAGCGCGCTCGATTCGGCCAAGGATTATGTGTGGATCGGCGATGTCGTCGAGCAGGTGCCGAAAATTGCCTTGTCCGGCCGGCACCACTGCTACAACTTGTGTTCGGGCACAAACCTGACGCACCGGCAATTGCTCGAACAGATCCAGACGGTGACCGGCGCCCGCTTGTCGGTGCGCGAGAATGCGCCCTGCACCGTCGCGGCGCCGATCGACATCGACCGGCTGCGTGAAGAGTTCGGCTATCGACCGACGCCCGTGCTGCCGCTGATCCCGCCATTGATTGATGATTACAGGAAGCAACGTCATGCTGAAAATTGATATGGAAAACGGCCTCGTGGAAGTCGATGGGCCGGACGGCAGTACGACGCTTGCGATCGGTTCGCCGGAAGCGTTCAAGCTGATATCGAAGGCATGGCTGCGTAGCGGCTGGGACGCGAAGTACGTCTACAGTTTCAGCTGGATGGGCCGCCCGATCATCCAGTTGCCCGAAGACATGATGCGCATCCAGGAAGTCATCTATGCGCAGCGGCCCGATGTCGTGATCGAAACCGGCATCGCCCACGGCGGCAGCCTGATTTTCTACGCCAGCCTGTTCAAGGCGATGAACCACGGTCGTGTCATCGGCGTGGATATCGAGATCCGTCCGCATAATCGTCAGGCGATCGAGGCGCACGAAATGTTCGACCGGATCAGCATGATCGAAGGCTCCTCGGTCGATGCCGGCGTCGTCGCGGCGGTCGGCAAACAGATCGCGGCGGGCGAGCGCGCGATGGTGATCCTCGACTCCAATCACACGCGGGCGCACGTGCTGGCGGAATTGCGCGCCTATGCAGGTTTCGTCGCCGTCGGTTCCTATCTCGTCGCCTGCGACGGGATCATGCAGGAAGTGGTCGGCGCGCAGCGGACGAGTCCGGAATGGATCAGCGACAATCCGCAGTCAGCGGTCGCGGACTTTCTTGCGGAGCGCGATGACTTCGTGCTCGAGGAGCCGGCATTCCCGTTCAATGAAGGCGCGATTTCCGAACGCGTCACCTATTGGCCGAATGCGTTCCTGCGCAGGATCAAGTGAGAATTCGTTGTCGCGACGATGCTGGCCGCAAGGGAAAGCTGTCGCGCCTGCGTGCCCGTGACCTGATCCGGCCGATCCCGGTCGACGCAGAGCGGCGCGGATGTCGCTGAAGAAAAACGTCATCGCCAATTACTTCGGCGCCGGCTGGACGGCGCTGATGACGTTCGCGTTCGTGCCCTTCTACATCCGCTATCTCGGGATCGAGGCTTATGGCCTGATCGGCATCTACACGATGCTGCAGGCGTGGCTGTCGCTGCTCGACCTGGGCATGACGCCGGCAATGAGCCGGGAGCTGGCCGGCCTGGGCGATGATCGCAGGAAGGGGCAACAGGCCCGTGACCTTCTGCGCAGTGTCGAAGTGATTTTCTTCTGCCTCGCGACAGCGGTCGCGCTGGCGGTCTGGGCGTCGTCGCGCTGGCTGGCGTCGACCTGGTTGTCGAGCAAAGGCGTGGCTCCGGATGTGCTGGCGCAGGCCTTCGCGATCATGGGCGTGGTGGTCGGTCTGCGTCTGATCGAAAACATCTACCGCAGCAGCATCGTCGGTATGCAGCGGCAGGTGGCGCTGAGTGCGGTGACCAGCGTCGTGGCGACGTTTCGCGGCTTCGGCGCAGTGATCGTGCTGGCTTTCGTCGCGCCGACCATCCAGGCGTATTTCCTTTGGCAGTGCCTGGTGTCCGTGCTCTCGGTATCGGCGCTGGCCGCCACGGCGTATCGCGCGCTGCCGCCGGCGCTCGCCCGCGCCGGTTTCTCGCTGCCGGCGCTGCGTTCTGTGTGGCGTTTTGCCGCTGGCACCATGGCCATCACCTTCCTGTCGTTGTTGCTGACCCAGATCGACAAGGTGCTGCTGTCGCGCCTGCTTACCCTGGAGGCATTCGGTTATTACGCTTTCGCCGTCGTCGTCGCGCAGTTGCCGATCGCGCTGGTCGCGCCAGTGACGCAGGCGTTCTTTCCGCGTTTTGCGCAATTGCTCAAGCAGGACAACCAGGCCGGTCTGGCGCTGGCTTATCACACGGCCTGTCAGTTGATCACCGTGTTGCTTGGGTCGGCGACGGTGCTGCTGCTGTTGTCGGGGCAGGAAATTCTGCGCGCATGGACCGGCGACATCGACCTGTCTGCACGCACCTATCCATTGGTGGTGGTGATTGCCTTGGGCAGCCTGTTGAACGGCTTGATGACAGTGCCGTATTTCCTGCAGCTTTCCTCAGGCTGGACCGCGCTGAACATCCGCGTCAATCTCGTGGCGATCGCGCTGGTGGTGCCGGCGCTGTTCTGGGTCGTGCCCAGGCATGGTGCGATCGGTGCGGCCTGGATCTGGGTCGGACTCAATGCCACGTACGTTTTCGTGGTCATCCCGTTGATGCATCGGCGGCTGCTG
>Ga0208525_1000010_pt1 | contig 31966 bp, 33 predicted proteins | sample SoimicmetaGmgHMC_FD_188342 | JGI IMG/M metagenome (GOLD analysis project Ga0208525, IMG submission 188342) | Soil and rhizosphere microbial communities from Laval, Canada - mgHMC (SPAdes) (version 2) | ecosystem: Environmental > Terrestrial > Soil > Agricultural land | place: Laval, Canada...
CAACACCACGACGCGCGGCTTGTGCGTGGATTTCGCCAACGCCTCGAGCAGATTGCGCGTGCCGACCACGTTGACGCGGTAGATCGCATCGGCATCGCCGTGCGCGACGAAGGCGATCGCCGCCAGATGCACGACCACGTCGGGCTTCACGGAGGCGATCGCGGCATCGGCGGCGGCACGATCGGTGAGATCGACCGTCAGCCAGTTGCTTTCGTTGTTGGCCTGATGAGTCAGACCAACAACGCGATAGCCGGCGTCTTCGAGTTCGCGCGCCAGGTAGCGACCGGTGAAACCGCAGATGCCCGTGACCAGCGCGACGGGCGCGCTTTTGACCTCAGAAAGAGAACCCACGCTCATTCCTGGTGATATCGGCGTCGACCATCATCTTGCACAACTGCTCCAGCGTCGTGGTCGGCTTCCAGCCCAGCTTGGCGGTGGCCTTGGCCGGATTGCCGATCAGCAATTCGACTTCCGCGGGGCGGTAGAACTTCGGATTGATGCGCACCAGCGTACGACCGGTTTCGCGGCAAACGGCGGTTTCGCCTTCGGCCTGGCCCTTGAAATCGAGCGCGATGCCCGCGCCCTGGAACGCCATGGTGACGAAATCGCGCACGGTCTCGGTGCGGTTGGTCGCCAGCACGAACGTATCGGGCTGGTCGGCCTGCAGCATCCGCCACATGCCATCGACGTAATCCTTGGCGTAACCCCAGTCGCGCTTGGCGTCGAGGTTGCCGAGCTCGAGCGTGTCGAGCTTGCCGAGTTTGATCTTGGCGACGGCATCGGTGATCTTGCGCGTGACGAACTCGCGACCACGCAGCGGCGATTCGTGATTGAACAGGATGCCGCTGCTGCCGAAGATGTCGTAGGACTCGCGGTAGTTGACCGTGATCCAGTGCGCGTACAACTTGGCCACGCCATACGGGCTGCGCGGATAGAACGGCGTCTCCTCGATCTGCGGCACGGCCTGGACCTTGCCGAACATTTCCGAAGTCGAGGCCTGGTAGAAGCGGATCTTCGGATTCACCAGGCGGATCGCTTCGAGCAGATTCAGCGGGCCAATGCCGGTGATCTGCGCGGTGGCGATCGGCTGGTCGAAGGACACACCGACGAAACTCTGCGCGGCAAGGTTGTAAACCTCGGTTGCCTCGCTGGTTTCGAGCAGACGCACACTGGAGCCGAAATCGAGCAGGTCGTGCTCGATCAGGTGCAGGTTGGCGTCGTCCTGGATGCCGAGCTCCTCGATGCGCCAGAAATTGACCGAGCTGGTGCGGCGATACGTGCCGTACACGCGATAGCCCTTGGCGAGGAGCAACTGCGCCAGATAGGCGCCGTCCTGACCGGTGATGCCGGTGACTACTGCAGATTTCATGATTACCTACTTGCGCTTTGCGATTTTCGCGGTCGAGCCCGCGGGCTCAACCGATTTCCTTGAGGATGCGGGCGGCAGCGGCTTTCGCCGATACGCTGCCTTCAGCCATGACTTCCTCGAGCATGCTGCGTGCACCCTCGAGATCACCGATGTCGAGATAGGCCTTGGCCAACTCGATGCGAGTTGCGCCGGCTTCGTCCTCGACCATCAACTCGGCCTCGTTGCGATGCAGATCCATCGCCGAGGACATCGCTGCATCGGCGCGGCCGGCGTCGTGTTCGAAACTGATTTCGCTGGATGCGGCGAAATCGTCGGCGGCACCGCCGTCATCGCTGAAATCCAGCGAATTCGTTGCTGCGACTGGTGCCGGTGCGGGAGTCGGTGGTGGTGGCGGTGCGGGCGCAGGTGTCGGCTCGGGCTTTTTCGCCACCGGCGGAGCAACGACAGGTGCAGCGACGACCGGTGCGGGTGCGGGTGCGGGTGCGGGTGCGGGTGCGGCAGGAGCAGGTGCGGCGGCGGCTGGTGCATCCGCATCCATGCGCGTCGAATTCCAGCCGGCCTGACTGAACAGCGGATGCCCTGGCATCAAGGCCGCGCCCATGACCACGGCTTCGCGCCAGCGCGGATCCATCGTGCTCGACACCTGCATGCGCATCGCCTGCGCGGCGGCTTCGTAATCGGCGGAGTTGCCGCGGGAATGGAACAGACGCAGCAGGCTCAGATGCGCTTCGAGATCCTGCGGCCGCGATTTCACCGCAGCTTCGAGACTGTTGCGCTGGGTATCGACAGCCGGAGTCGGTTCTTTGGCAGCCGGCGCCTTGGCGGGCGACGGCGTCGGGGCTGGCGCATCGGCGGGCACGGCCTTGCCGACACGGGTCTGGGCCAGGCTGGCGCGCAGGGCGTCGTCGTCGGAGATGCGACGCGGGGCATCGACCACTTCCGGCTCGCCACGCTTGCCGCGACGCATGGCGAACACCAGGCCTCCGATCAAAATCAGGGCACCGCCTGCCCACAGATACGGATTCATGTAGATCGGCTCGGCTTCGGCGGCGGGTGCAGCAGCTGCCGCTTCCGGCTTCGTTTCCGCCGGCTTCACTTCGGCCGGCGTGGCAGCCGCAGTGGTTGCCGGCGTCGGCAACGCTACCGAGGCCGAGGCCGCAAGCGCGGCGCTCGCCGACGGCGCAGGCACGCCTGAGGCGGCAGCCTGCGCATCCTCGAGTTGCTTGAGGCGATCCTGCATCGCTTTCAGATCGCTGTTCTGCACATCGATCATGTGCTGGCGATCAGCATTCATTTTTTCCAGATCGCCAACCTGCGATTTCAATTCCTTCACTTCCGCAGTGCGTGCGGCGAGGTCTTCGCGGGCCTGGCTCAGCTGCGCACGCAGCTCGGTACCGCCGGCGCCGGCAGCGGCGCCCGACTGCGCACCGCGGGCACTGGCCGCGCCCGAGGGCGGAACGATTTCCAGGCGCGACGCGTGCGAGCGGGCGGCCGGATGCGAGGCAACGCGCGGCGGCCTCGGCGCAGCCGCAGGCGCTGGTGCCGATTCGGGCGCAGGAGCGGGTGTCTGCTCGGCGGCGGTTTCTGCAGGCTGCGGTACCGGCTGGCGCGGTGTGCGCCAGGCGCTGGCCTGTTCGCGGACCAGCGTTGCCGCTTGTTCGGGCGAAAGAGTGGTGACTTCCTCACGGCTCGGAATGCGCAGCACCGAGCCACTCTTGAGGCGGTTGATGTTGTCCTGGTCGAAAGCCTCGGGGTTGGCGCGCAGCAAAGCCAGCATCATCTGGTTGACCGACACGCCCGCATCCGGACGCGACTGGTTGGCGATCGACCACAGCGTCTGGCCGGCGCCGATCGGTCCGACCTGTCCCGGTTGTGCAGGTGCAGCTGCGGGTGCAGGTTCCGGAGCCGCGGGCTCCGGCGTCGGGGCCGGCTCAGGCGGCGCGCTGGCGACGGGCTGCGGAGCAGGCTCGGAAACAGGCGGCGACGCAGGCATCGGCTCGGGAGCCGGAGCGACTGCGACGGGTTCGGGCGCGCTGACCGGCGCGGCCTGGGTTGGCGCGGGCTCCGGCGCTGGCGGCGGGGCCGGCATCGGTTCGGGAGCCGGAGCCACAGCGACCGGTGCGGCCATCGGGCGAATCACGGCCTGGGCGATATAGGGCGGGTCGATCAGCGCCGTGTATTCACGGGTCACCGCGCCCTTGCCCCAGTCGGCCTCGATCAGGAAGCTCAGGAAGGGCTCCTGGAATTTGCCCGGGGTCGAAACCCGGATCACCGGCTGGCCCTTGGCATTCTTGCCGATGCTGAATTGCAAATTCGCGGTCAGGTCGCCGGGGCGATCCAGGCCGACGCGAGCGAAAGCCTCGGGCGACGCCAGGCGCACATCGAGGCGCTCGAGTTCGGCGGGCGTGGCCGAGAGAATCGGGATTTCGGCGACCAGGGGCTGGTTCAAGCCGGATTTGACTTGCAGCTGGCCCAGTCCCATCGCCTGCAGCGAGGGCGCCGCCAAGGCCAGGGACAGGGCGAGCGGTAGCGTTAAATGCCGAGTTTTCACTTGAAGCTTCTCCCCAGATGAATGACCCGGGGCGCCGGCGGGGGCCGGCAACCACGGGAACAATTACTGTGATGAGAACCGTTTACGCGCGATTTTTCAACACAAGCTCAGCTAATTGGACCGCATTGAGCGCCGCGCCCTTGCGGATATTGTCCGAAACCACCCACAGATCCAGCCCGCGCGGATGCGACACGTCCTCACGGATGCGGCCCACGAACACCGGATCCTTGCCCGAGGCGTGGGTCACCGGCGTCGGGTAGCCGCCTGGCTTGCGCTCGTCGACCACGACCACGCCCGGCGCCTTTTCCAGCAAGGCGCGCGCCTCATCGGCGCTGATCTTGTTGCGCGTCTCGATGTGCACGGCCTCGGAGTGACCGAAGAACACCGGCACGCGCACCGCAGTGGGGTTCACCTGGATGTTCTTGTCGCCGAGGATCTTCTGCGTCTCCCAGACCAGCTTCATTTCTTCCCGGGTGTAACCGTTGTCCATGAAATCGTCGATGTGCGGGATCAGATTGAAGGCGATCTGCACCGGGAAGCGCTGCGGATCCGGATCCTTGAAACCCATGATCGCGGCCGTCTGCTTGCCCAGTTCTTCCATCGCCGAACGACCGCCGCCGGACACCGACTGGTAGGTCGCCACGTTGATGCGCTCGATGCCCACCGCACGGTGGATCGGCGCCAGCGCGACCAGCATCTGCATGGTCGAACAATTGGGGTTGGCGACGATGCCGCGTGGAATGTTGCTCAATGCTTCCGGATTCACCTCGGCGACCACCAGCGGCACGTCATCGTCCATGCGGAAGGCCGAGCTGTTGTCGATCACGATCGCGCCGGCGGCGGCGAATTTCGCCGCGTACTGTTTGGAAATCGCACCGCCTGCCGAGAACAGCGCGATGTCCACGCCTTTCGGATCGAACGTGGCGAGATCGCGCACGGTGAGTTTCTGGTTGCCGAAATCGACTTTTTCGCCGGCGGAACGTTCGCTGGCCAGCGCGATGATTTCCTTGATCGGAAACCTGCGCTCGTGAAGGATCGAGAGCATCACTTCGCCGACGGCACCAGTGGCACCGACAACTGCAACGGTATAGGTCTGGGTCATGGTCTTTTCTTGAAGGGTTTGAGCGTCGCGCGTGGCGCGTGCGGAGAAATTCGGGACCTTGCGATCGGGGCGCGGCTAGGAACGGAAGCTAGCGGTCACGGGAATGCGCCCCGACCGGCGTTTTCGCGCCACGCGTTTTTTGCTTGCGTTGATCGGACGAAACTCGGCGCTCATTGCACGGCACCGGGAATGCGCGGGGAAACTTCCCCGACGTCGCCGCATTGCGCACGATGGCGCAGCGCCTGGTCCATCAGCACCAGCGCCATCATCGCCTCGCAGATCGGCGCGGCGCGCAGGCCGACGCAGGGGTCGTGGCGACCGGTGGTGACGACCTCGACTTCGCGACCTTCGACATCGACGGTGTGACCGGGCAGACGCAGGCTCGAAGTCGGCTTGAACGCGACTGAGCAGGTGATCGCCTGGCCGCTGGAAATGCCGCCGAGGATGCCGCCAGCGTGATTGCTGCGGAAGCCGTCGCGACCGAGTTCGTCGCGATGCTCGCTGCCTTTCTGCGTGATGCTGGCGAAACCGGCGCCGATCTCGACGCCCTTGACGGCATTGATCGACATCATCGCGGCAGCAAGCTCGCCGTCGAGCTTGCCGTAAATCGGTTCGCCCCAACCCGGCGGCACGTTGTCGGCGACGACATCGATACGCGCGCCGACCGAATCGCCGGATTTGCGCAGCGCATCCATGAAACTTTCCAGCTCCGGCACCTGCGCTGCGTCCGGCCAGAAGAACGCGTTGTCTTCGACTACAGACGCATCAAAGGAACGCGGACGGATTTCGCCGATCTGCGCGACATGCGCACGCACGCGGATGCCGTGTTTTTCCGCCAGCCATTTCTTGGCGATCACCGCCGCAGCAACGCGCATCGTGGTTTCGCGCGCGGAACTGCGGCCACCGCCACGCGGATCGCGGATGCCGTACTTCTGCCAATAGGTGTAATCGGCATGGCCGGGACGGAACTGTTCGACGATCTTGTCGTAGTCCTTGCTGCGCGCATCGGTGTTGCGGATCAGCAACGCGATCGGCGTACCGGTGGTCCGGCCTTCGTAGACTCCGGACAGAATTTCGACTTCGTCGGCCTCGTGGCGCTGCGAGGTATGCCGGCTCTTGCCGGTCGCGCGACGTTGCAGGTCGTGGGCGAATTCTTCCGCCGTGATCGCGATGCCCGGGGGGCAACCATCGATCACGCAACCGATCGCCGCTCCGTGGCTTTCGCCGAAGGTGGTGACGGTGAGGAGTTTCCCGAAGGAATTGCTGGCCACGTGCGTGTCGTTCCGGTCAGCGGCGCGCGTCGGCGAGCTGCTTGATCTTCGCGTGGTGCGCGACGATGTGTTCGCGCTCGATCGCGAAGATGCCCATCTGCCCGACCTTGAACTCGACCCAGGCGAACGGCAGTTCGGGCAACAATTTGATCAAGTGCTGCTCGCTCTCGCCGACTTCGCAGATCAACAGCCCGTGCTCGGACAGGTGCTCGGGCGCATCGCGCAGGATTTCCAGGGCGAGATCCAGGCCATCGTCGCCGGCGCGCAGGCCGAGTTCGGGCTCGTGCGAATACTCTTTCGGCAGCGCATCGGTTTCGGCATGGGTGACATAGGGCGGATTGGTCACGATCAGGTCGTAGACCTCGCCATCCAGGCCGCGGAACAAATCGGAATGCACAAGACGCACGTTCGGTGTTTCCAGGCGTTCGACATTTTCCTTCGCCAGCGCCAGCGCGTCTTCGGAAATATCGACGGCATCGACCTGCCAGTCCGGGTTGTAGTGCGCGGTCGCGATCGCGATGCAGCCCGAACCGGTGCACAGGTCGAGTACGCGTTCGATGGGGCGACCACCGAGCCAGGGCTCGAAACCCGATTCGATCAACTCGGCGATCGGCGAACGCGGCACCAGCGCGCGCGGGTCGGATTTGAAACTCAGGCCGGCGAACCAGGCCTCACCGGTGAGGTAACAGGCCGGGATGCGTTCGTCGACGCGACGGTCGAACAGCGCCAGCACGCGGGCTTTTTCCTCGGCAACCAATTTGGCCTGGCCATAGACCGGGCTGGTGTCGTGCGGCAGGTGCAGGGCATGCAGCACCAGCTGCGTGGCCTCGTCGAGGGCGTTGTCGTAACTGTGGCCGAAACTCAGTCCGGCGGCCCCGAAACGGCTGGCGCCGTAGCGGATGAAATCGATGATGGTGACGAGTTCGGCGCTCATGATGACCGTCGGAAAGGCGCAAGGCGGCAGTATAACGGCCTGATCGCTATAATTTGCGCCATGAACGCATCCCGATCCGCCGGTTTCGCCAACAAGACCACCCTCTTCCTGATCGCCGGCGCGCTCGCCGCGGGACTCGGATTGACGCTGGCGCAGAAGTATTTCCACGCACCGGCAACGCCCGCCGCCGCGCCTGCTCCGGCGTTGAAAGCCGTCCGCCTGATCCAGCCGGCGCGCGCACTGCCTGATTACCGATTGACCCAGGCCGATGGCAGCGAGCTCACGCCAGCGACCTTGCGCGGTCACTGGACGCTGGTCTTTCTCGGCTTCACACAATGCCCGGACGTCTGCCCGACCACGCTCGCCGACCTCGCCAAGGCGCAGAAGGAATGGGAACGCATGCCGGCAGCGACGCGACCGCGGCTGCTGTTTGTTTCGGTCGATCCCGAGCGCGATACGCCACAGATCCTAGGCGACTACGCCCACCACTTCCACGCCGACACGCTGACAGCGACCACCGCCGAACCGGCGCTGCATGATTTCGCGCAGTCGCTGGGGCTGGTCTACATGAAGGTGCCGTTGGAAGGTGCCGGTTACACGATGGATCATTCGGCAACAATGATCGTGCTCGATCCCGAGGGCAGACAGGCCGGCCTGATCCGGCCGCCACTGGTGCCGGCCGACATCGCCAGCGACCTGCGCCTGCTGACGGAGCAGAAACGATGAGCCCGGCGGTTTTTTTCCAGTACGTACTGCCGCATCGGCTGCTGTCGCGATTGGCGCTGTGGACCGCGCGCTGCGAGGTGGGGTTCTTCAAGAATTGGCTGATCGCGCTGGTGATCCGCAAATTCAATGTCGACATGAGCGAAGCCGCCGACCCCGAACCGAGGAATTACGCGAGCTTCAATGCCTTCTTCACCCGCGCGCTCAAGCCTGGCGTGCGCACGCCCGATGCCGATCCGCAGGCGCTGCTGATGCCGGCCGACGGCAAGATCAGCCAGATCGGCCGCATCGAAGCCGGGCGCATTTTCCAGGCCAAGGGCCAGGCATTCACCGCCGCCGAATTGCTGGGCGATGACGCCGCAGCGGCGCCCTTCGCCGACGGCTGGTTCGCCAACATCTATCTGTCGCCGCGCGACTATCACCGCGTGCACATGCCCTGGGCAGGTACGTTGACCGAAACCCTGCACGTGCCCGGGCGGCTGTTCACCGTCGCGCCTTGGGGCGTGCGCGCGATCCCGCGCTTGTTCGCGCGCAACGAACGCCTGGTCTGTCATTTCGATACCGACCACGGCCCGATGGCGATGGTGATGGTCGGTGCGCTGCTGGTTTCCGGCGTGGAGACCGTGTGGAACGGCGTAAACATTCCCAAGTACGCCTCGCGTCCGCTGCGTCGCGATTTCCGCGGCCAGAACATCCGCCTGGAACGCTTCGCGGAAATGGCGCGCTTCAACTACGGCTCGACCGTGATCGTGTTGCTGCCCAAAACCGGCATCACCCTCGACACCCTCGCCAGCGAAACCCCGACCCGCCTCGGCGAACACATGGGCGTGGTTTCGTAGCGCGCTGCGCGCACGCCGCAGCAAACCGGGCATAGAATCCGGGCATGGGCACCCAGCACAATATCCGCGTCTTCCAGACCGCCGAGCATGGCTGCGGCTACTGGCCGGAACGGTTGGCACGCGACCTGGTGCTCGATCCTTCCGACCCTTCCCTGCCCTCGCTCTATCCAAGCGCGCTGGCCTTGGGTTTCCGTCGTTCCGGCGGCCATGTCTATCGTCCGCATTGCAGCGCCTGTCGTGCCTGTGTCGCCGTGCGCATTCCGGTGCGCGAATTCCAGTCCAGCCGCAGCCAGCGCCGATGCCTGGCGCGCAATGCCGACCTGCATGTGCGGATAAGCCCGGCGCGGCGCACCAGCGAAACCTTCGACCTGTACCGTCGCTACGTCGATACCCGCCATGCCGGCGGCGGCATGGATGCGCCGATGCCGGTGGATTTCGATGGCTTCCTCGCCTGCGCCTGGAGCCCGACCGAATTCATGGAGATTTTCTGCGGCGACCAATTGCTCGCCGTCGCCGTGACCGACGTGTTGCCTGACGCGCTGTCGGCGGTCTACACCTTCTACGCCCCCGAACAGGCCGCGCGCAGTCTTGGCACCTACGCGATCCTTGCGCAGATCGAACGTGCGCGACGCGAGGATCGCCAACATCTGTATCTCGGTTTCTGGCTCGATCAGCATCCGAAGATGCATTACAAACAGGGCTTCCGACCGCTGGAATTTCTCGAGGGAAGGGAATGGCGGAGGTCCGCTTGACGTTGTCGCCCGCAATGACGCGGATTTTCGCAGTTGCAAGAATCGCGCTCGTGAGCGCTCCTGCGAGGGCGGGTTTGCTTGCTGCGACCATCCTGTTTTCTTTTGGCTGTTCAACCGGTCCTGCAACGATGAACAAGCCTGCACAAAACCCGGCAGCGACACTGCGCGTGGCCACTTACAACACCTCGCTTTACGACGATCACGACGGCGGACTGATCGCACGACTGCGCAAGGGCGAAGAACAGGCGCGCAGGATTGCCGCGGTGATCCAGCACCAACGCCCGGACATCCTGCTGCTCAACGAATTCGACTACGACGACGCCCATGTCGCCGCCGACCTGTTCCAGCACGACTATCTCGAGGTCGGGCAATTCGGCCAGGCACCGATCCATTACGAGTACCGCTACCTCGCGCCGGTCAACACCGGCGTGCCCTCCGGCATGGATTTCAATCGCGACGGCAAGGTCGCCGGCGGCGACGACGCCTTCGGCTTCGGCCTGCATCCCGGCCAGTACGGCATGTTGGTGCTTTCGCATTTTCCGATCGCCAGCGAGCAGGTGCGTACCTTCCAGTTGCTGCGCTGGAAAGACATGCCGCAGGCACGCGCGCCGATCGATCCGAAAAGCGGCCAGCCCTGGTATACGCCAGAACAATGGGCGGTGTTTCGCCTGAGTTCGAAGTCGCATTGGGACGTGCCCATCCGCACGCCGCAGGGGCTGCTGCATTTTCTGGTGCACCACCCGACGCCGCCGGTGTTCGATGGCCCCGAAAATCGCAACGGCCTGCGCAATCACGACGAGATCCGTCTCTGGGCCGAATATATTTCGCCCGGCGAGAAATCCTGGCTCTGCGACGATCAAGGTCGCTGTGGCGGATTGCCGGCGGACCAGCGCTTCGTCATTGCCGGCGATCACAACGCCGACCCCGTCGATGGCGACGGCGTGCCCGGCGCGATCCAGCAGTTGCTGGAGAATCCGCGCGTGCTGCGTTACGCCACGCCCGTCAGTGAAGGCGCAGTCGTGTCGGCGCTGGCCGCAGGCGGCGCCAATCTGAAGCATCGCGGCGCGCATGCGCACGACACCGGCGATTTCGGCCCGCAGGTCGGCAACCTGCGCCTGGATTACGTGCTGCCGTCGAGCGGTTTCAGCGTCGTGGCCAGCGGCGTGTTCTGGCCGAAACCGGGCGACCCCGGCGCCGACTGGATAGGCGCGACCGACCACCATATGGTCTGGGTCGATATCCGTTGAGGCGTTTGTGCCGGCGGCTGAAAATTTCGGCGCGGAACTGCGCGCACCCGCTGAAATTCGCCGCGATTTTCCCGCTCAGGTAAAGCCGAAGCCCGCGTTGCCGTCGCTGGTCGAAACGATCATGCGGATCATCGCGGTCGGCACCATCAATTCGATTTCGATCGACTTGCCATTGGCGTTCTGGCTGTGGATGTTCATCTCGCAGAACGCGCCGCCGGTATCCAGGCCGACGCACTGCACGTGCTGACCGGCCGGGCCATCCGACAGATACGGCTTGATCGCATCGCCCAGAGCGTCCAGCGCGGTGGCGTGAAAGAAGACGGCATAGGATTCGTGTTCGCTCATCGTCGTGCTGGCCTCAGGTCAGGGTGATGTGGAGTGCCGCGGCGGCGCGGCGGGCCTTGGCGCGAGCCTGTTCGATATCTTCGGCCAGCGCCAGTGTCACGGCGACGCGACGATGACCTTCGACGCGCGGCTTGCCGAACAGGCGCAATGCCGTGTCGGGTTCGGCGAGCGCGGCATCGACGCCGGAGAACACCGGCACGCCCTCCCCATGCGCGAGCACGGCGCAAGACGCCGCTGCACCATGTGAGCGAATCACCGGAATCGGCAGGCCGAGAATCGCGCGCGCATGCAGCGCGAACTGCGACAGATCCTGCGCCACCAGCGTTACCAGACCGGTGTCGTGCGGACGCGGCGAAACTTCCGAAAACCAGACCTCATCGCCCTGCACGAACAACTCGACGCCGAACACGCCGTAGCCGCCAAGATCGTCGGTGACTTTTTGCGCGATTTCCTGCGCGCGTTCCAGCGCACGCGCCGACATCGGCTGCGGCATCCAGCTTTCGCGATAGTCACCGTCGACCTGCAGGTGACCGATCGGCGCGCAGAAATCGGTGCCGCCAGCGTGGCGCACGGTCAGCAAGGTGATTTCGTAATCGAAGGCGATGAATCCCTCGACGATGGCGCGCCCCTGGCCGGCACGACCGCCGCTTTGCGAATATTCCCAGGCCGCATCGATCTGCTCGGCCGTGCGCACCGTGCTCTGGCCCTTGCCCGAGGAACTCATCACCGGTTTGACCACGCAGGGCAATCCAATCGCGGCGACGGCAGCGCGATAGTCCTCAAGCGTATCGACGAAGCGATATGGCGAGGTCGGCAGACCCAGCGTTTCCGCAGCAAGCCGGCGGATGCCTTCGCGATCCATGGTCAGGCGTGCGGCGCGTGCGGTCGGGATCACGCGCACGCCGGCATCGCGCTCGAGCTCGACCAGCGTCGGTGTATGGATGGCTTCGATCTCGGGTACGACGAGATGCGGTTTTTCGTGTGCGATCAGGTCGCGCAGCGCCGCGGGATCGAGCATGTTCAAGGTATGGCAGCGATGCGCGACCTGCATGGCCGGTGCATTGTCGTAGCGATCGGCGGCGATCACTTCCACGCCCAGGCGCTGCAGTTCGATCACCACTTCCTTGCCCAGCTCGCCGGAGCCGAGCATCAGCACACGCGTGGCGGTAGCAGTAAGCGGCGTGCCAAGACGCACGGGAACGGTGGGATTCGCAGGCTGGGTCATGGTTTTGGCGGCAGTGGACGGCCTGCGATTGTAGCGGCAGCCGGTTCTAAGCCGGCCGCTTTTCTGGCATCCTCGATCGACTTTTCACAGCGGCCGCGATGCTTCCCACGACCTTACTCCTGCTGCTGGGCCTGCTGTCCCCGACACCACCTGCTACAGGCTGGAGCGACGCGGAATACGCCGGCAGCCTCACCGATCCGGAACTCGACGAAGTCAGCGGTCTCGCGGCGTCGCGTGTGCATCCGGGCCTGTATTGGGCGCAGAACGACAGCGGCAACCCCGCCAACCTGATGCTGATCAGGGCCGACGGCACGCGCGTCGCGACTTACCACGTCACCGGCGCGACCAATACCGACTGGGAAGACATCGATGCCTTCGAGCTCGACGGAAAGCATTACCTGCTGGTCGCCGACACCGGCGACAACGGCGGTATCCGCGAGACGCTGTCGCTGCTGGTGATCGAGGAACCGAAAACCATCAAGGACGGCGACAGCCTCAGCCCGGCCTGGACGATCGAATTCCGCTGGCCCGACGGCGCTCGCGACTGCGAAGCCAGCGCGGTGGATGCGGCAAAAGGCGAGGTGCTGCTGATTTCGAAAAAACGTGTGCCGCCGGAATTGTTCCGCTTGCCGCTACGGCAAACCGCAGGAATACAAATCGCACAACGCATCGCCACCCTGCCCGGAATCGCGCAACCTTCCGAAGATGAGCTGACAAAAAATCCGGTCTACGGCCGCTATCGATCGCAGGTCAGCGGCGCCGACCTCAGCCCGAACGGCCGCGTACTCGCAGTGCTCAACTACCACAGCGTCTATTTCTACGTGCGCCAGCCTGGCCAGGACTGGCCCGCAGCGATGACGCAGCCGCCCGAGATTCTTCATTACCCCTGGCTGCCGCAGGCCGAGGCGATCGCCTTTTCCGTCGATGGCAGCAGCCTGCTGATCGGCAGCGAGCAGCGGCCGACGCCGCTTCTGCGTTTTCACGTAAAACAATAACTTACTGATTTTGAAGGATTTACTTTTCCTTCTAAGATTTTCTTCGGCCTCTGTTTGACATTTGATATCAATTTGATATCTTTTCTCCGTCCCTAGGAGAACGCGTCATGAGAGAGAACGAAACCCATTCCCTGCCTGGCATCGCGATGCTGCTGGTCCTGCTGCTCGGCTTGCTCGCCTGCGCTGCCACTCTGGTATTCGGTGCGGCCAGCCAAAGCGTCGTGCTGATCATCCTCGCCGCATTGCTCGGCTTGGTACTGGTGGTGATGCTCGGCGGCTTCTACATGGTCGAGCCCAACCAGGCAGCGGTGCTGAGCCTGTTCGGAAAATACGTCGGTACCGTCAAGGAAACCGGCCTGCGCTGGAACAATCCCTTCTACGCCTCGAAGAAAATCTCGCTGCGTACGCGCAACTTCGAAAGCAGCAAGCTCAAGGTCAACGACCTCGAGGGCAGCCCGATCGAAATCGCCGCGGTGGTGGTCTGGCAGGTCGTGGATTCGGCCGAGGCGGTCTACAACGTCGACGACTACGAAAGCTTCGTGCACATCCAGTCGGAAGCGGCGCTGCGCGCGATGGCGATCAACTATCCGTACGACCAGCACGAGGAAGGCAAGATTTCCCTGCGCAGCCACGCCACGGAAATCTCCAAGCACCTCACCGAAGAAATCCAGGAGCGTCTGGCCCAGGCCGGCGTCACGGTGATGGAAGCGCGCATCAGCCACCTCGCCTACGCCCCGGAAATCGCCCAGGCGATGCTGCAGCGCCAGCAGGCCAGCGCGATCATCGCCGCCCGCACCCGCATCGTCGAAGGCGCGGTCAGCATGGTCGAGATGGCGCTGTCGGAATTGTCCAAGCGCAACGTCGTCGACCTCGATCCCGAACGTCGCGCCGCGATGGTCAGCAACCTGCTGGTCGTGCTCTGCGGCGAACGCGGCACCCAGCCCATCGTCAACACCGGCTCAATCTACTAATCAGCAAGGACCCGCCATGACCACTCTTTTTATCGTCGTACTGATCGCCGCTGTCGCCACGGCAGCCTTCCGCAAGCGCAAGTCGAACTGACCGCGTCCGGGCAATGAGCGAGAAGAAAGCCTATCCGCTGCGCATCAACGCCCAGGTGCTGGACGCCGTCCAGCGCTGGGCCGATGACGAGCTGCGCTCGCTCAATGCCCAGATCGAATACGTGCTGCGCGATGCCCTGCGCAAAAGCGGAAGGGTCAAATCGCCGGATATGCCCGGCGACGGCGATACCGGCGACGCCGGATCCTGATGCAACGCCGGCACGAATATCCAGCCACTCACCGATCGCTACCGAGCCCAGACCATGACCGCGAACACTCGCTGGCAATACCAGGTCGTCGACATCCGCCTGAAGATTTTCGGCAACGGTAAACAACATGCCGAACGCCTGCAGGAAGAACTCAACCGGCAAGGCCTGCAGGGCTGGGAACTCGTCAGCCTGCTGCCGCTGCCCGGCACGCTGTGCTATCGCGCCAGTTTCAAGCGCGCCGCCTGATCACCGCTGGCCACACTCATGTCCGAACCTATCGCTGATTCTTTGATCGACATCGCTCCCGTTCCGTTGAAGGAAGACCTCAAGCTCGCGGGCTTTCTTGGCGTGCTGGCGGCCTTGGCCACCGCTGCCTTGTTTCCCTATCTGCTGGTGGTGATGCCGCAACTGCTGGCGAAGATCCCGCATTGGCTACCGCTGCCGGCATTGATTGTTCTGCAAAGCCTGCAGGCTGCCCTTCTGCTGACTCTCCTGTCCTTTCTCGGCCTGTGCATGGGTCATCGCGTCGGGCTCGATGCGCCCTGGCTGCGCGCGCTGCTGTTCCGTCGCCCACGCCCGCGTCTGCACTGGCAGATGGCGATGGCTTTCGGTCTGTTCGCCGGCCTGCTGATGATCGGCCTCGATCCGTTGTTCGCGCCGCACATGCCAGCGCCGCTGCATCCGCAGGCGGCGGTCGCCGCACAGGCCAGCGCGGCAGTCGGCTTTCTCGCCTCCTTCTACGGCGGCATTGGCGAAGAATTGCAGCTGCGTCTGTTCATGATGACCTTGCTGGTCTGGGCGCTGTCGCTGTTCACGCGCAACCGTCCGCGTGCCGGCATTTTCTGGATCGCGATCGTCGCCGCCGCCCTGCTGTTCGGCGCCGGGCATCTTCCCGCCGCCGCCCAGATGTGGCCGCTCGACGCCGTCGTCGTCACCCGCATCATCGTCCTCAACAGCCTCGGCGGCCTCGTCTTCGGCTGGTTGTATTGGAAGCACGGACTCGAGTCGGCGATGCTCGCGCACTTCAGCGCCGATCTCGTGTTGCACGTGCTAGCACCTCTCGCGTTCGGATGAAGCCATGACCACGCAGGAATTCGCCATCGTTCCGCCCGGAAAATTCGCCCGGATGTTCCCGCTGTTCATCGGGCTGGTGCTGCCGCTGGCGATGCTCACGGCGATGGTGCTGGCGGCGAAAGGATCGCGCGATTGGCTGTATGCCTCGCCAGCCCTGCTGATAATGCCGCTGACCGCCGGCATGCTTGCCTGGACCATGCACCGGCGCACGATCCAGGTTTCCGATCAGGGCATCGTCGTGCGGCGCTTTCCCTGGCCGCGCATGATCAAACTTGCCGAGCTCGATCTCGCGCAGGCGGGCATCGTCAATCTCGACGAACGCCTGGAGTTGCAGCCGATATTCAAGATTGCCGGCAGCGCCCTGCCCGGCTACCGCTCCGGGCTGTTCCGGCTGCGCGATCGCCGCCGCGCCACGGTCCTGCTGACCGATTGGAAACGCGTGCTGGTCCTTCCAAAGCGCGACGGCAGCGTCATCCTGCTCAGCCCGCAGCGCCCCGATGCCCTGCTTGAAGCCCTGCGCAATGCCCGCGGGTGACAGCCGCGGAAGCGCCGGCTAGTCTGCCCACATGCATCCAGCCGACTGGCGACTGATCAACGGCGAAAGCCTCGAAGCGATTCCCGCCGCATTGGCGCGTGCGCGCGGCAATGCCACTGCGCGTGCGTTGGCACAGGCTGACTGGCTGATCCGGCGCAAACGCGATGGCCGTTTCCTGGCGGTGCGGCGCGGCGATGTCGTCGCCGAATTGCAGCGCGGCGTGTTGACGCCGGCATTGCGCGACGATCTGTTCGCGCTCGCCGCCGCCGACGCCGCTGGCGAATCCCCGCGCGACCTCAGCGGTCTGCTGCAACGATTGCACGCGCTCGATCTCGACGAACGCGACTACGGCGAACGCAGCGGCCTGCCCCTGGTCGCGGAACCGAGCTCGCTGGCGTTCGCCGGGCGCGATCGCTACGCGCGGCCGCTATGGCTGACCGCCGCTGCCGCACATGCTTGGAAAAAAATGCGCGCGGCCGCCGGAAGCGACGGCATCGTCCTCGATGCGATCTCCGGCTACCGCAGTCACGATTACCAACTCGGCATATTCCGCCGCAAGCTCGCGCGCGGCCAGACGGTGGCGGAAATCCTCGCCGTCAATGCCGCGCCCGGATTTTCCGAACACCACAGCGGCCGCGCCCTCGACATCGGCACCCCCGGCGAAGCGCCCGCCGAAGAATCCTTCGAGAAAACGCCGGCGTTTTCCTGGCTGCAGGTGCATGCCGGCGATTTCGGCTTCGTGATGAGCTATCCGCGCGGCAACCCGCACGGCATCGTGTATGAGCCCTGGCACTGGTACCACGCCCCTTCGTAGGAGCGCTCACGAGCGCGATCGCTTCAAGCCATCACCCTCCATCGCCCTCAATCCTGCGACCGCTTCACCTTCTTCTTCGCGGCGACCTTTTTCGCTGCGACCTTTTTCGCGGCGAGAGTTTTCCCGGCAGCGCTTTTCCCCTTCACCACGACTTTCGCCTTCGCCTCGCTCTTCGCCTCGGCAATCGAATCGGCGATGCGCCACAGATACAAACCGGCGAGCGTGCGGTACGGGCCCCACTTCTCCCCGCGCAGCGCCAATTCCTTCGGCGTCGGCATGATCTCGAGCTTGTCGAGAACCTGCGCGCCCTTGCGCACGCCGAGATCATCGATCGGCAGGATGTCGGGGCGGCCGAGGCGGAACATCAGCATCATCTCGACCGTCCAGCGGCCGATGCCGCGCACGGCCACCAGGCGCTTGATGATTTCGTCCTCGTGCAACGACAGCAGTTCGCGTGAGGTCGGGATTTCGCCGCGTTCGGCGCGCCCGGCGAGGTCGCGCAGCGCCAGCACCTTGTTGCCGGACACGCCGCAGGCGCGCAACGCCGGGTCGTCCACACGTGCCAGTGCCAGATGCGAAAGCTTTTTCGCGGCGATCGCGACTTCGACGCGGCCGACGATCGTCGCTGCCGCCTTGCCGGACAATTGCTGGTAGAGGATCGAACGCGCCAGCGAATCGACGGTTTCGAAAGGCTTGTGCCAGCCTTCCGGCGTGATCGGCCCGATGCGCTCGATCCACTTGCCGAACTTGCGGTCGCGTTTGGCCAGATGCGCGGCGGCGGCATCGAGATCGAACCCGCGCGAGTATTTCGCCATGCTGCCCTCTCCTTTCTTCGAATACCCGATACCGCAACGACCCCGCACGAACGCGGCGGTTTTCAGTGCTTTTCCGCCACCAGGAAATAACCCAGCGGAAATCCTTCGGCGGTTTTCCGGGATATTTTTCCGCCGAAAGAGGTGCCGACAAAAACCCGCGCGACAAACTGGACGCAAGCCGCCAAAGCCGTCCCCAGCAACGGAACGAACTGGAGGTGTTTCGCCAGCATGTCTGCCAGTGCTTCTGGCGAACCGCCGACCGCATCCAGTTGCAGCAGTTTCAGCCCCGCGCCATCGACGAAACGGCGCAATGCGAATTCCGTGTAGCGGTAGTAATCGTGCGGCCGTTCATGGATCCAGTAAAAGAACGGCACATTCAAGATCAACTTTCCGTTTGCCGACAGCATCCTGGCCATGTCGGCCATGAGCCGTTCCGGCTGCGGAATGTGTTCGAGGACGTCCGACAGGATGATGGTGTCGAATTCGCCATCCTTGAACGGCAAACTCGCGGTGATATCGCACTCGAAGTCGAGATACGCATTCGGATGCAGGCTGTTTTCCCAATCGACGCAGATATTGTCCGTCACAAGCTTGCTGTAGGCGGCGAACAGCGGGACTTTCCCGCAGCCCAGATCCAGCAAACGGCCTTTCGCATGAATCGGCAGGTTGCGGTCGTAGAAACCGGCAACGAGATCGACCATCAGGCGCGATCCGACGCCGACTTCCACATGATCGCGGGAAGCAGCCAACTTGCCGTTGCGGTAGACGTACTTGCTGGGCTGCCATTGCTCGCGATGCTTCATTCCGCTCGGTCCCGTATCACTGGAGGCGAATCCGTCGTCGCAGCATAACCGTCGGCCGGAAAAAAAGCGGCGGTGCCTGTCGCTGCCGGCAATGGCTCAACGCCGGCTTCAACGCGAATCAGGGATCGCGACGCAGGCAGATCGCCACGGCCACCAGCAACCATCCCGCGATCAGCAGCGTGCCTCCTGCGGGGGCAAGCACGGTCGACCAGGCGAAAAACGCCGCGCAGACCAGGCTGCCGGAAAACAGGATCACACCCGCGGCCTGGCAACCCATCGCCGCCGTCAGCCAACGCGACTGTTCCTGCCGCGCCAACACGAGCAGGCCGAGACCGTGCGCAAATGCGAACAGCGCCGCCAGCGCGATGCGCTCGCGCGCCTTCCCTTCCGCAGCGTGGCTGGCGTAGGCGCCGAGCGCGACCGAAAGGCCGCAGCAAAGCGCCGCGAATACCGACAGCCAGCGCGCTGCGCGATTCATGGCGCGTCCGCGAGCAATTGCCCACGTCCCTGCATCAACACCGACGCTTCCAGCGCCGGCAGGCGAAACACGTAACCCGACCAGCGCGCCTGCATCGCCTGCACGCGCGCGTGCAGGCCAGCGATGTCGGCATCGCCACCGCTGCGCGCTGTCTGCGCGAACCAGGCGGCGGCGCGCGCCTCGTCGACGGACGCATTCATGCGCACCCAGATGCGGCCCTCACGACGCCAGCACTGCATCGAGATGGCGAGGCCATCGATGCCGAGGAATTTCAGTTCGCGCTCCGGCACCGGCGCATCGACATCCCTGGCGACATCCTCGAACCGGAGCTGGTTGAGTACACCGGCGAGCGCGTCGGCCTGTCGCGAGCCCTTCGCTGCGACCGGCGCGACATCGTCGACGCGGAAACGATCGTCGGCGCGCACCAGTCGGAACGCCGGACTGTCGGCTGGCGCGATGTCGACTGCGGCGACCCGTGCCAGAGGCAGATCGACCAGGCCGTGATCCAGCCATTCCGACGGATCACGCGGGACGTCCAGCACGCGATCGCCGAACCAGGACTGCTTGTCGGCGCTGACCCGCAAATAGCTGCCGCGCGGGTTCAGACGCAGCCTGCCGATCAGCACCGCGAATTTTCCGCCGTCGCCTTCGAGCTGCAGTTCCGTGCTGCGCGAGGCGGGCAGCGCGACCGGCTCCACGCCGATGCGTGCATACAACGCAGGGTCGTCGGTTTTCGCTTCGCTGCCATGCACCTGTGCCAGCGTCGTGATGACGTCGTTGACCAGCAACGGATCCGCGGGCCAGTCGACGCGTTCGCGCACGCGCCAGAGGCCACGATCCTTTTCCAAGGTCACCAGCGTCTGGTTGTCGCCACCGACCACGCGCAGACGATGCAGCGACGCCTGCTGCGCGGCGAGACCAGGCAGGATCAACGCTGGCGCACGGCTGCCGTCGGGCGCGGAAGCACTGCAGGCCGCGAGCATCGCGGCCAGAAAACACAGTGCCGCAGGCCGGACCGACCCGCGCATTCAGTTCGCCGCGTCGCGACGATTCAGGACGCGACGCAGCGCGATCACCCCGGCCAGCAACATCAGCAGCAAGGGAATGCCGAGGATATTGATGAGTTTCAGGCGCGTGCCCAGCGATTCGATGTCGGCATTGAGCTGATGCTGGACGTCGCGCAGGTCGCGGCGGGTCTTGAGCTTCTGCTCCTGGTACTGCAGCAGCTGCCGTTGCTGTTCGCGATTGAGGTTAGGCGCGGCGCCGCCCGCCGTGGATGGCTGCAGCTGCGAGAGTTTTTCCTCGAGGTCGCCGAGCTGCTGCTGCAGCTGTTTCTGCTTGCTCTGGAAACGCTGCTCGGCAGCGCGCCGGATCACGTCGACGCGTTCGAACGGCCGGCTTGCGGAAGCGCGCGTGCGCACCGCGATCAGGTCGGCATTGCCGACCATGTTGTCGACGGCGTTGTAGACGAAGTCGGCGTTGTTGGCGAACGGATTGAAGATGTCCTGGCCCATGTAGTTCTGCACCTGCACCCAGAGGCGATCGCTGAGCAGGTCGGTATCTGCCACGACGATGATGTTGGCCTCGCCTTTGCTCGTGGCCAGATGCCCGGCCATGCCACTGCGCTCGGGGAATGCGGACTTCAACGGACCGCTCAGCCGTGCGGCGAGGATGCGGGTTTCCTGGCCGTCGGGCTTGAACGCATCGGTGAGTTCGCCGGGATTACGGCTGGCCTGACGCACTGCGTTGGTATCGGCGAGCATGGTCGCTGCCGAACTCTGCACCAGCGCTTCCATCTTCAGCGGCGAACCGGCGTGCAACGACAGCGCACCGACGCTGGACAGATTGAGACTGTCGAGGCCCGCGGTGATCACGTCCTGCTTGTTCATCGCCTTGTCGTGCAGACCGAGAATCGCCAGATGACGCACCGGCGGCGCATTCGGATCCGGCTGCACCTGCAACGCATAGGTCGAATCCAGCACGACCTTGCTCGGGTCGTAATCCAGTCCCCAGGTCTTGAACAAACGCGGCAGATCCGACGAAAGCATCGGCGGCTGCGCCTGCGCGAGGTCGACCATGGTGCCGGCCGGATCGGATTCGGCGAGCGGATCGACGAACACCAGCAGATGGCCGCCGCGCATTACGAACTGGTCGATCGCGTACTGGGTGTCTTCGGAAATCGCTTTCGGATGCACCACCATCAGCAGGTCGACGTCATCGCCGATCGATACCGGATTGGGCTGCAGGCGGCGCATCTCGAACAATTCGGAAAGCTGGCGATCGACCACCCAGCCCATCGTCGGCTGCTGCGTGATCTGGTCCATGCCCGGCCCGGTCGGCAAGTCGCTGAGCAGCGCAAGTACCGGCTTCTTGTCGATCGCCAATGTCGAGATCAGCTTGGCCAGGTCGTATTCGAGAAAGCCTTCCTTGTCCGGCTGGATGAACGGCATGATGGTCTGGCCATCAGTACTGTTGCTGCCGACCAGTCCGAAATACAACGTGTCGCCGGTGCCCGCCAGCGGCACGCCCTGCAGGCCGAGACTCGCGGCTTTTTCTTCCGCTTCCGAAAACGATTCCGGATCGGTCACGACCAGCGTGACCTTGCCGTGCGAGCGCGCGACGACTTCGTCGAGCAATTCGCGCACGCGCTGCGCGTAGACGCGGAACTGCGGCTGGCTGCGGCTGGCTTTCTCGGAATAGTAAAGCTGCAGCTTCACCGGCTCCTTGATGCGGTCGAGGATGCGCTGCGTGCCGGCCGACAGCGTGTACAGCCGATGCTCGGTGAGATCGACGCGCAGGCCGCGCAGCGCAAACGCCGACAACGCCACCAGCGCGATGAATACGAGAGCCAGCAGCGGCAATGCGAAAGCCGGGAAGCTGCGACGATTGAAGATGGACGAGAAGAGGGACATGGCGGCCTCAGTCGGCTTTCTTGAGGTCGATCACCAGCACCGTGGCGAACAGCCAGGCGGCGATGCTGAGCAGGAAGTAGGACACGTCGCGCAAATCGAGCACGCCGCGGGTGATGGCCTGGAAATGCGTGAGGAAACTCAGACCGCTGATCGCATCGACAACCCATTGCGGCGCGAGCGAACGCACCATGTCCAAGGCCAGCGGGAAGCCGGCGAGCAACATCAGCAGACACAGCACCACGGTGAGGATGAAGGCCACGACCTGGCTGCGCGTCGCCGCCGACAGGCAACTGCCGACTGCGAGAAAGGCACCGGCCATCAACCAACTACCGATATAGCTGGCGAAGATCACACCGTTGTCCGGGCTGCCCAGCCAGTTGACGGTGATCCAGATCGGAAACGTCAACGCCAGCGCGACACCGATGAAGACCCAGGCTGCGAGAAATTTTCCGAGCACCGCCTGCCACAGCGTCACTGGCTGCGTGAGCAGCAACTCCAGCGTGCCGGACTTGCGCTCCTCGGCCCACAGGCGCATCGCCACCGCCGGCACCAGCAGCAGATACAGCCAGGGATGGAAGCGGAAGAACACCTGCAGGTCGGCCTGGCCGATCTCGAAGAAATCACCGAGATAGAAAGTGAAGGCCCCGGCGAGCAGCAGGAAAATCACGATGAACACCATCGCCAGCGGCGTGGCGAAATAGCTGGAAAATTCCCGCCGGAAAATCGCGCCGACCAGACTCATGCCTTGGCCTCCGGTGCGGTGATGCTGCGGAATACTTCATCCAGGCGGCCATGCTCGGTGCGCAGCGCGGCGAATGCGACGCTACGCTGGCGCAGACGATCGCCAACGACATCGGCGAGCAATTTCGTCCGGCCCTGCGGAAACACGTACAGGCGCTGCTCGCGCTCGTCGAGTTCGAAGCCACTGACGCCGGGCATGCCGTCGAGCGCGGCGCGGGCGGCGATGCTGTCCTGCGCCTGCAGCGAAATCGCATTGTGGTAGCGCGACCGCGCCAACAATTCGGCGGGCGTGGCGTCGGCGAGAATCTTGCCGTTGGCGATGATGATCGCGCGGGTGCACACGGCCTCGACCTCTTCGAGGATGTGTGTGGACAACAGCAAGGTGCGCTCTTTCGCGAGCTCGGCGATCAAGGCGCGCACTTCGTGCTTCTGGTTCGGATCGAGGCCGTCGGTGGGTTCGTCGAGGATGAGTGCCGCAGGATCGTGCACGATCGCCGCGGCCAGGCCGACACGGCGCTTGAAGCCTTTCGACAAGGTGTCGATGGTCTGTTCAAGCACCGCCGACAGGCTGAGGCGGGCGATGACAAAATCCAGGCGCTGGCGGCGATGATCGCCACCGAGGCCGCGCAGGTCGGCGATGAAATCCAGGAAGCTGCGCGGCGTCATTTCGCCGTAGGCCGGCGCGCCTTCAGGCAGATAGCCCAGCACGCGGCGTGCCGCCAATGAATCAGCAAGCACATCGTGGCCGCAGACACTGGCGGTGCCGGCGGACGGCGCCAGGAAGCCGGCGATCATCTTCATCGTGGTGGATTTGCCGGCGCCGTTTGGGCCGAGAAAACCGAGCACTTCGCCGGGCTCGGCCTTGAAACTGACGCTGTCCACGGCGTTGACGCGGCCGTAGCGTTTGCTGAGGGCGGTTGCCTCGATCATCGGAGCCCCGTAAATCAAGCAGGAACTAGCAGGAAGGAAACAGGCAGGAAAAAGGCGGGTTGCGCCGCCAAAAAATTATCACGCCAGGACCGGGAAGTTTCCGGTCGCCACAGCGCCGGGCCCCCAACGCAAGAGCGGGCCATCGGCCCGCCCTGCGTACGTCCGTCTTACTGCGCCGGCTTGACCGGCCAGTAGACCTTGAACTTGGCATCCTCGTTGAGCATCGCGCTGACGCCGTCAACGTAATCCTCGTAAGGCGCGCCGGTGGTATCGGAACCATGGGTCATCGCCCAGGCGCGCAACTCATCGCGGCGGCGTGCCAGGCCCGGCGCCGGGCCGGTGTAGGACGTCACTGCCACGCGACGCGCCGGCAGCTGGTCGTAACTGACCGGACCTTCGACCGCGACCACCAGCTTCTCGCCGGCCGGCGCATCCGCCGGAGCCGAAGCCTTGCGGATCGGCATCACGACATCGAAGCCATAGCTGTCGCCAGTGAATTCGTTGGTGACGATGCGCAGCGGTCCGGAAGCGACCAGGCCATTGGAGGCCATGACCTTGTTGATCCAGGCCAGCTGGTTGTTCATCGCCGTCATGATCTCGTCGTTGCTGCGCTTGGACGCCGTGCTCACCACGAGGATGTCCTGCGCCGGCTGGTCGACGAACTCGTACGACGAGGAATCCTTGCTGTAGTCGAACTTCGGAATCGTCGCCAGGAAGCTGGAGAACTTGTCGAGGCCGCGCTTGATGTCGTCGCCGACATTGCGCGAGACGTACAGGCCGGAATAGCGACCGAGCAGATCCCAGCCATAGTTGACGGTGTACTGCTGGGTGATCTTGACGTTTCGGTTCTGCTGACCCGTGCGCTCGAGCCTGAAGGTCATGAACTTGTCGGCGCCGCGGGATTCGTTGACGAGGCGGTAGCGGACTTTCTCGCCCGGCACGCTCTCGACGATTTCCCAGCTGCCATCGCCGACGGTCTTGTCGTTGGAGCTGTAGTTGAACTTGGCGCCGACGCCCTGGGCAGGACCGGACAGGCTGGTCTTCATGTGCGGGTCGTGGCGGATCAGCGGGTTCCAATCCTTGAACCGGCCGAAACCGTTGAGCAGATCCTCGACCGTGGCCATCGGGCGATTGGTCTCGGTGGTGAAACTGAAGCTGCGCTTGGCCGGCAGGAACAGGCCAATCACCACAAACGCCACGGCAACGAGCAGGAGGGAAATCAGGAATTCAATAAAACGGGTCATTCGGGGGCTCTCCAGGAACGGCCCTCGGCGAGGACGATCACCCCGCCGCAGGAACGGGAGAGGATAGCAGGTCGGAACCGGACCCGGCAGGGGCCCCGGACCGGCCCCTGCACCTGCCTCAAACGAGCTTGAGTTCGAAGGCCTTGAGCACGGCCCGGGTGCGATCGCGCACGCCGAGTTTGGAAAGAATGTTGGACACGTGGTTCTTCACGGTTCCCTCGGCCACGCCCAGCGAATTGGCGATTTCCTTGTTGGAAAAGCCGCCGGCCATCAGGCGCAGGATTTCGGTCTCGCGATCGGTCAGCGGGTCGGGTTGTTCCAGGCTGACGAATTCGTTGTTGAGTCCCTCCAGGCCCGAGAGCAGACGCTGGGTCACGGCCGGCTGCACCAGCGAGCCACCCTCGGCGACGGTCTGGATCGCCGACACCAGTTGGTCCAGCGACACATCCTTGAGAAGGTAGCCGCGCGCACCGGCCTTGATGCCGGCGAGCACCAGCTGATCGTCGTCGAACGTGGTCAGGATGATGGTCGGCGGCAAGGCTCCAAGCGCCGCCAGCGCCTGCAGCGCTTCCAGGCCCGACATCACCGGCATGCGCATGTCCATCAGCACGACATCGGGCTTGATCTGCGGGATCAGCTCGACCGCCTGCTTGCCGTCGCCGGCTTCAGCGATCACCTCGATGTTGTCGGCCAGTTCCAGCAGGGAGCGTACGCCCTGGCGCACCAGGGTTTGGTCGTCGACCAGGCAAACACGGATCATGGGCTGATCTCCAGAGGTAAACAGATGTTCAGGGCGAATCCCTGCCCCGGCGCAGTGATGATATCGGCGCGGCCACCATAAGCGGCCAGTCTTTCGCGCATGCCGCTCAAACCATTGCCGGGCTTGGGATGCTCGCCGCCGCGGCCGTCGTCGCGGGCATTCAGATGGATCATGCCCGGCTCCAGTTCGACCCGCAGCCACAGATGGTTGGCGCCGGCGTGCCGCACGGCATTGGTGATGATTTCCTGGGCGCAGCGCAGCATGACCTGCGCGCGCTCCGGATCCTCGAGCTGCAGGCGATCGGGAATGTTGAGGATCACTTCCAGCGCGGGCACGCCTTCGACCAGGGTGCGCAAGGCCACGCCCAGATCGATGCCGCGCTCCTCGCGCATCTCGCTCACCGCCTCACGCACGTCGGTGAGCAGCAGCTTGGCCAGCGTGTGGCTTTGCTTGACGTGATCCTGTGCCTTGCCCTCGGTGAGATGGCCGGCGACTTCCAGATTCAAGCTCAGCGCAGTGAGGTGATGTCCGAGCAGATCGTGCAGTTCGCGCGAGATACGCAGGCGCTCGCTCATGCGCGAACTTTCCGCGAGCAGAGCGCGGGTCGCGCGCAATTCCGAATTGAGCCGGCGCTGGTCTTCGCGCGCCTGCGCCTGCTGCTTGGCGACCAGGCCGGTGATGAAGGTGAAACTCGAATAGCCGATATAGAGCGCGGCCTGCAATACCGCCGCCATCGGCGTGAACCCGCCCATGCGCTCGAATACCGGCACCAACGCAACATGTTGCAGGACCAACCAGGCCACGCCCACGCTCAGCGGCATCAACCAGGGAATCACGCCCGAAACCAGCATCAACAGGATGCTGCCGAGCCCGGTATGGGTGAGCTTGCTGACCGCGATCGCGGAAACGGTCAGCGCGCCGAGCAGAAGAATGTCGTACCAGCGTGGCCGCCGTTGACCGAGCTCGCGCGTGACCAACCAGTACGCGACGCCGAACACGAAATACGCGATCGTCGATCCGACCATGTCCGGCGGCCCCAAGGCTTCGTCCACTTCGCCGACGGGGAAATAAAGCGTGTTGAAGACCAGCGGAATCCCGACCACCGCCCAGGTGAACAGTCCGGCGTAACGCAGCAGTTGGGTGTGGCTCAGGCGCAGTGGCATGCCCCATCTTAGGCGACCCGGGGCCGACACATGCAGTCCGAAAGTAACGGATAACAACCCGTTAACCCATCGTCGACGGCGCACGGACCGGTCGCGGCAGGCCGGAGGCCATGCGATAATCGCCCCCTGTTTTTGGCCGCGCCTGCTTGGCGCGCCCCCGGCACCGGGAGTCAGCAAGACAATGTCGATCATCATCCGCGACGTGCGCGAGCACGAGCTGGATTTGGTTCTAGCGCTCAACAATGCGGCGGGACCCGGCATCCTGCCGATGGATTCGGCCAAGCTCCGCTTCTTCTGGGAACACGCCGACTACTTCCGGGTCGCCGAGAAAGACGGCCTGATGGCGGGCTTCCTCGTCGCCCTGTCGCACCAGGCCCCGCACGACAGCAGCAACTTCCTCTGGTTCCGGGAGCGTTACCCGGAATTCCTCTACGTCGACCGCATCGTCGTCGCCAGCAGCCGTCGTGGCGCCGGCGTCGGCCGGGTGTTCTATGGCGACGTGCAGAGCTTCGCCGAATTGCGCGTGCCGCAACTGGCGACGGAAGTATTCATGGAAAGCAACAGCCATCCGGCCCTGCTCTTCCACGGCAGTTTCGGTTTCCGCGAAGTCGGTCAGCACGCGATGACCGATCACGGTCTGCGCGCCTGCATGCTGATCAAGGAATTGTGCAGCTATCCCTACGTACGCGAGACCTATGGCGACAAACTGCCCGATCAGCCCTGGCTGAAGGCGCGTCCCATCCGCGACCGCAAACCCCACCTCGCGACCGGAACCTGAGCATGTCGGCAACGCTTCCGGACTACGCCCAAGCCGGCGAACTCAAGATCGGCCAGGTCGGCATCGCCAACCTGCGCATCCGCCACCTCGACATCGACAAACTTTCCGCGGAAATGCGCGAGCGTGTGCGCAGCGCGCCGAAGCTGTTCGATCGCGCCGCGGTGATCCTCGATTTCGGTGGCTTGTCCGACACGCCCGATGCCGCGACGGTCAAGGCCCTGGTCGCCGGCCTGCAATCGGCCGGCGTGCTGCCGATCGGCATCGCCTACGGCACCAGCGATATCGAAACGCTTTCGAAAGCCGTCGGTCTGCCGCTGCTGGCAAAATTCCGCGCCTCCTACGAACCCCTTGCCGCCGCCGCGGAAACTCCTGCGCCGAAAGCGAAGAGCGTCGCTGCCGAAGTCGCACCGGAACCGGCGAAACCTGTCGCCGCCGCGGCTAAGGCCGATCCCGGCCTGGTGCACGTGCAGCCGGTGCGTTCCGGCCAGCAGGTGTACGCGCAGAACCGCGACCTCACCGTCTGCGCCACCGTCGGCGCCGGCGCGGAAGTCATCTCCGATGGTTCGATACACATCTACGGCGCGCTGCGCGGCCGCGCACTCGCCGGCGCCGGTGGCATCGAGACCGCGCGCATTTTCTGCCGCGAATTCCACGCCGAACTCGTCGCCGTTGCCGGCACGTACAAGGTGCTGGAAGAAATCCCCAAGACGCTGATCGGGAAACCGGTGCAGATCTGGCTTGAAAACGAACAGCTGCGTATCGAAGAGCTGGCCTGAATAACAATTCGAACAAACATGACAGGAACGGAGAACACCATTGGCTGAAATCATCGTAGTGACCTCGGGCAAGGGCGGCGTCGGCAAGACCACCACCAGCGCCAGCCTCGCCTGCGGCCTGGCGAAAGCCGGCAAGCGCACCGCCGTGATCGACTTCGACGTCGGCCTGCGCAACCTCGACCTGATCATGGGCTGCGAGCGCCGCGTGGTGTACGACTTCGTCAACGTCGTGCACGGCGAAGCTTCGATCAAGCAGGCCCTGATCAAGGACAAGCGCTTCGAGAATCTCTACATCCTCGCCGCCTCGCAGACGCGCGACAAAGACGCGCTGACCAAGGAAGGCGTCGAGAAAGTGCTCAAGGATCTCGCCGATGACGGTTTCGATTTCATCGTCTGCGATTCCCCGGCCGGTATCGAGAAAGGCGCGTTCCTGGCGATGTATTTCGCCGATCGCGCGGTGGTCGTGGTCAATCCGGAAGTGTCCTCGGTGCGCGACTCCGACCGCATCCTCGGCCTGCTCGCCTCGAAAACCAAACGCGCCGAAAACGGCGAACGCGTCAAGGAAAACCTGCTGCTGACGCGTTACAGCCCGGCCCGGGTCGAGAAAGGCGACATGCTGTCGATCGCCGACGTCGAGGAAATCCTCGGCCTGAAAGTGATCGGCGTGATTCCGGAATCGCCGGAAGTGCTGCAGTCCTCGAACTCCGGCAACCCGGTGATCCTCGACGAAGCCTCGAACGCCGGCATGGCCTACGTCGACGCGGTCGCACGCATCCTCGGCGAGGAAAAACCCCTGCGCTTCATCACCGTCGAGAAGAAAGGTTTCTTCTCGAAGATCTTTGGAGGCTGAGCCATGGGCCTCTTCGATTTCCTGAGTCAGCGCAGCAAGAACACCGCCAACGTCGCCAAGGACCGCCTGCGCATCATCATCGAGCAGGGCCGTCGCGAACGCGGCGCCCCCGATTACCTGCCGATGCTGCAACGCGAGTTGCTGGAAGTGATCAAGAAATACATCAACGTCGACATCGAGGCCGTGAAAGTCGACCTGCACAAGGACGGCGAGCACGAGCTGCTCGACATCTCGGTGACCCTGCCGGAAAAAGGCGCCGCCGCCGCAGGTTGATGCAGCCTGTAGGAGCGATGGCGATGGCAATCGCGACCGGATCGCTTCCGCAAGCATGGTCGCGATTGCCATCGCTCCTACACGCGCAATTCCCTCCATGCTCACCCTCGCCGACATCGGTTTCGACGCCCCGCGTGCATTGCTCGCGAGCCATGGGCTGTCGCTGGTCGAAATCCCCGACGGCGAGGCGATTCCCGGCAGTTTCTGGGGCGAGGTCGAGGCCGGGCTGATTGGCAGCGATGTCTTCGCGCGCAGCGATACGCCGGTGCATTCGCTGCTGCACGAAGCCGGTCACCTGATCGTGATGCCGCCGGAACGTCGCGCCGCGGTGCACACCGATGCCACCGATTCGGTCGCCGAGGAAGACGCCACCTGCTACCTGCAGATTCTTCTCGCCGAGCGCCTGCCAGGCGTCGGCAGCGCGCGCCTGATGGCCGACATGGACGAATGGGGCTACACCTTCCGTCTCGGTTCCGCGCGCGCCTGGTTCGAGAACGATGCCGAGGATGCGCGGGCGTTTCTTGTGCAGAAGAATCTTCTCCCCCGCTGATCCGTAGGAGCGGCTTTAGCCGCGATTGCTTTCTCTTCGATTGCGACCTATCGCGGCTCACGCCGCTCCTACACGAGCTGACTTGCGTCGCGCCACCTGCGAGGTCTAGCCTTCGGACTCCCTGCCCTCGCGGCCGCTTCCGGAGTCGACACGTGAAACCTCAACGCGCGCTGCTCACGCTTGCCATCTGCACCAGCCTGCTCACGATCGCCAGCGCCGCCATGGCCAAGGGTAAAGACGGCAAGGAAACCGCCGACGAATTCGTGGCCCGCGTCAACGCCGAAATGCGTGCCGACTATGTCGAAAACACCGCCGCGCAATGGCTGTCGGAAACGTACATCAACGACGACAGCGCGACCATCGCCTCGAAGGCGAACGAGCGCGCGCTGATCAAGCTTGGCGAATACGTCGAGCAGTCGCGGCGCTTCAACGGCCAGACCATGAGTGCCGACAGCAGCCGCGCCCTGCAACTGCTGCGCCTGGGCATCACCGTGCCGCCGCCGAAGAATCCCGCGCATCTGGCCGAGCTCACGCAACTGGGCACCCGGCTCGACGGTGCCTACGGCGCCGGTAAGTTCTGCCCGGATGCAAACAACAGCGCGACCTGCGAAGACATTGGCCAGATCGAGGACATCCTCGCCGACACCGCGCACAAAAGTTACGACGAACAACTCACCGCCTGGCAGGGCTGGCACACGATCTCGGTGCCGATGCGCAAGGACTATCAGCGCTTCGTCGAACTCAGCAACGAAGGCGCGCGCGACCAGGGCTTCGCCAACACCGGCGAACTGTGGCGCAGCGGCTACGACATGTCGCCGGCCGATTTCCGCAGCGAAACCGATCGCCTCTGGAGCCAGGTCAAACCGCTTTACGACGACCTGCAGTGCTATGCCAAGAACAAGCTGGTCGACAAATACGGTGCCGACAAGGGCCAGATCAAGGGCATGATTCCCGCGCACCTCACCGGCAATCTCTGGCAGCAGGACTGGGGCAATCTGTGGCCGCTGCTGCAGCCATACAGCAAGGTGCCCAAGCTCGACATCACCACCGCGCTGCAGAAACAACGCGACGAGCGCTACCAGATCCTGCTCGCCGATTTCGCCAAGAGCAACGGCCACGCGGCCAGCGCCGCAGAAAGCATCGAAGTCGGCCGTGCCGCCGATCTCGCCCAGGCGAAAGCCATGGTGCGCGAGGCCGAGGGTTTCTACATGAGCCTGGGCATGCCCAAGCTGCCGGATTCGTTCTGGGAGAAAGCGCAGTTCATCAAGCCGCGCGACCGCGACGTGGTCTGCCATGCCAGCGCCTGGCCGATGTCGATGGACGGCGAAGTGCGCATCAAGATGTGCATCAAACCCGACGAGGAATCGTACACGACGATCTACCACGAGCTCGGCCACGTCTATTACTACCTCGCCTACCAGAAGTCGCCGGCGCTGTTCCAGAGCGGCGCCAACGACGGTTTCCACGAAGCGATCGGCGACACCATCGTGCTGTCGATGACGCCGGAATATCTGAATTCGAAAGGCCTGGTCGACAAGCCGACGGTGAGCAAGGAAGCGGTGATCAATTCGCAGATGCGCATGGCGCTGGCCAAGGTTGCGTTCCTGCCGTTCGGCCTGATGATCGATCGCTGGCGCTGGGGCGTGTTCGACGGCTCGATCAAGCCCGATCAATACAACGCGGCCTGGTGGGAACTGAAGGCGAAGTACCAGGGCGTGACGCCAGCAACGCCGCGCGGCGAGGAATTCTTCGATGCCGGCGCGAAATACCACGTGCCCAGCAACACGCCGTACACGCGCTACTTTCTCGCCGACATCCTGCAATTCCAGTTCTACAAATCGCTCTGC
>Ga0208525_1000011_pt1 | contig 29564 bp, 27 predicted proteins | sample SoimicmetaGmgHMC_FD_188342 | JGI IMG/M metagenome (GOLD analysis project Ga0208525, IMG submission 188342) | Soil and rhizosphere microbial communities from Laval, Canada - mgHMC (SPAdes) (version 2) | ecosystem: Environmental > Terrestrial > Soil > Agricultural land | place: Laval, Canada...
CGATGCGCGAACTGTTCCGCGCCATCGGCCGGCTCGCGCAGGCGCCGCTGGGCGTGCTGGTCACCGGCGAAACCGGCACCGGCAAGGAGCTGGTCGCACGCGCGCTGCATCGCGAATCGCCGCGCGCGGGCAAACCCTTTATCGCGCTCAATACCGCCGCGATTCCCGCCGAGCTGCTCGAAAGCGAATTGTTCGGCCACGAGGCCGGTGCGTTCACCGGTGCGCACAAGCGCCAGGTTGGACGCTTCGAACAAGCCAACGGCGGCACGTTGTTCCTCGACGAGATCGGCGACATGCCAGCGGTGTTGCAGACGCGGCTGCTGCGTGTGTTGGCCGAGGGCGAGTTCTTCCGTGTCGGCGGCCGCGAATTGATCCGCGTCGACGTGCGCGTGATCGCCGCGACCCATCAACCATTGGAGGCGCTGGTCGAGGATGGTCGCTTTCGCGCCGACCTGCTGCATCGCCTCGACGTTGTGCGCCTGCGCGTGCCGCCGCTGCGCGAGCGCAAGGCCGACATCGCCGGGCTGGCGCAGCGCTTTCTCGCTGTCGCGGCGAACAAGCTGGCGACGCCGCCGAAACATTTCCACGCCGACGCGCTCAAGCGCCTGGAACAACACGACTGGCCGGGCAACGTGCGCGAGCTGGAAAATCTCTGCTGGCGTCTGACCGCGCTCGCCGCCGGCGACACCATCAGCCTGCGCGATCTGAAAACCGCGTTGCGCACGGAGGCCGGCAGCCGCAGCGCCGACTGGACGCAGTCGTTGACCGAAGCGGTGGCGGCGGCGCTGGCGCGCGGCGAGACCGGACTGCATGCTGGCCTGCGCGCGCGCTTCGACCAGGTGTTGCTGGAAGCCGCACTTGAGCACACCGGCGGCCACCGGCAGCAGGCCGCCGAGCGTCTGGGCCTGGGCCGCAATACACTGACGCGCAAGCTCGGCTCGGTGCGTACGCGGAAAACCTAGCAGCGACAGTTTTCTTTTGCCGAAAGCGGCGCCGATTTTCCGGCGCACCGATCCCTCCCGCATCGTTTCAAACAGCCACTGCCGGCATCGAGGAAGCCATGACCAACATCGTGATCCGTCCCGCCCGCGAAAACGACATTTCGCTGATGGCGCGCTGGGCCGAGGCCATGGCCTACGAGACCGAGCACAAGCGCCTCGATCTCGCCATGGTCACGCGCGGCATCGAGACCGGGCTCGCCGATCCGATGCGCGCACGCTATTTCATGGCCGAACAATCCGGCGAGCCGATCGGCACGCTGATGCTCACGCCCGAATGGAGCGATTGGCGCAATGCCTGGTGGTGGTGGATCCAGAGCGTCTACGTGCCCGAACAGCATCGTCGCAAGGGCGCCTATCGCGCGCTGCATTCGCATGTCGTGGAGTTGGCGAAAGCTGCGCCGGAGGTTTGCGGGCTGCGCCTGTACGTCGAGCGCGAAAACGTCAATGCGCAACGCACCTACGAATTCCTCGGCATGGCGGACCCGGGCTACCGCATGTACGAATTCGCGATTCACCGCAGCGAGCGTTGAAGCGGATGGCATTGACCGGCGACGCTGCTTCGAAGCAGGAAGCGAGAAGTTTTTTTGGCCTGCGCGCCGCCGATGTCTGGGCGCTGCTGGCACTGCTGGCTCTGGCGGCGTTGTCGGGATACCGCGCGCATCTGGTCAACGCGGCGTTCGGACAATACACCGCCTGCCCGCACTGCCTGGACACGACAGTCTGGGTCGACGACGCATGGTTGTTCGCCGTGCTGCCGGTATTGCTGGTGCTGTCGCAATGGCTGCGCAATCGTCCGTTGCGGAGACTGTTGGCGTTGACGGTGGCGATCGCGGTGATCGCCTACGGCGTCGACATCGTGGTGTTCCGCTTGCTAACGCAGCGTCTGCTGTGGATCGATGTCCTGCATTTTGCCGGCGATGGCGCTGCGATGTTTTCGGTGTTCCGGCCGCTGCTGACGCGCTGGCAGGGTTGGGTGCTGCTGCTGACAATCCTGATCGCGGCGTTCGCCGCGGCGGCAGCGATCATCAGTGCCGCAAACAGCCGCCGCCGCATGTTGTTCTGGAGTGTCATCGCCGCGCTCGCAGTCGCGGCAGGCTGGCTGTTTCCGCCGCTGCCCTACATCAACATGCAGGCCTACCAGAATCTTTGGCAGGTCAATCACGAGATCGATCCGGGTCGCGCCTACAGCACCGAATTCCATCGCCAGACGCTGGCGCAACCGCCGCCAGCGCTGCAATGCGAAACCGGTCGCGCGCAGAAAACATCAGTGGTTCTCGTCGTGGTCGAATCGCTGTCGGCTTATCACAGCAAACTGTTTTCCGGACTCAACGACGACACGCCGCAACTCGACCAGCTGGCACGCGGCGGCAGTTACTTCAGCCACTTCTACGCCAACGGCTATTCCACCGAAGGCGGATTGATTTCCCTGCTCACCGGCTATGTGCCGATCCCGACCGCGGGAAGTTTCGGGACGACCATGGCTTTCACGCAGACGCAGGGCGATTTTCATCGCTGGTTGCGCGGCCAGGGTTACCAGACCGCCTTCTTCACCAGCGGCCTGATCACGCTCGGCAATCGTGGCGGCTGGCTGCAAAAGCTCGGCATCGAACATGCCGAGGGCAGCGAGCAGCCGTTCTATGCCGGCATGCCGCAGGGGGCGTTTGATGCGCCCGAAGATGGCGCGCTGGTCGAACGTTTTTTGCAGTGGCATGCGCACGAACGCCGGCCGGGCCCGTTCATGGCGACGGTGTTGACGGTGGGCACGCATCCGCCTTTCCTGCTCGCCAACAGCGGCCGCATGGACGAAACGGCGAGCGTCCGCGAAGTGGACCGGCAACTCGCGCATCTGGCGAGCGTACTCGCGGCGCGCGGTTTTTTTCGCGACGGACTATTGCTGATTGTTGGCGACCATCGTGCGATGACGCCGATCCGTCCCGCCGAGCAGCGCGTGCTCGGCGCGTCGGCATCGGCGCACGTGGTCGCGCTCGCGCTGGGCAGGACCGGCCTGCCGCTGGGCGAATCGCCGCAACACCTGCAGCAGACCGACCTGATTCCGTCGCTGCGTTATTTGATCGGCGACCGCGCCTGCCGCAACGATTGGCAGGGACTTTTTTTCGGCGGACCGCCGCAGCCGGCGAAATATGTCGTGCATACCGACCCGATGCGGCGTAACGAGGTCTCGGTGCTCGCCGGCGATAACGACTACCGCCTGCTGCTCGATGGCGACGCAACGCATTGGCGGCAGGCGCCGGCGGATTCCGCCGAGGCCGATCGCCTGCGCACGCAGGTCAATCGCGAGCGCATGTCGCGCATGGTCGAGTTCGGTTATCGGCCGTGAGTTTGTAGCGACAGAGTGCGCTCAGCCGCGTAACAGCGCGCGTGCGTCCGCGCCAGTCGGGCAGTAGTCGAAGGTGACGGGAATGCCGTGCGCTTCGAGCAGCGCGGCGATCTGCCGCTGGCGCATCTGGAAGCGATCGAAGGCGCGCGACAAACGCGCATCATCGTTGTCCAGCGTGGTGAAGCCGCCCTGCGCCCAGGCTTCGCAATCGAGCAGGGCGATATGCGCTTCACCGGCGGAGACGCGCAGCAGCGGTTCCGGCGGCGCGTCCAGCCAGTGTTCCTGGTCGGGCGCGAACAAGGCCGTTTCGATCAGCGGCCAAACCGCGCCGAGGCCGACATGGTCGTACTGCATCGCGATCATCGCGGCGAGATCGTTGACGCTCAGATAGCGAGCGTGTTCGATGCTGGCGGCGAAGGTGCTCTGCGCGAGCAGTGCGGTATCGGCACCGGCCATGCCGATATCGAGCAGCACTTCCTCGAGATGCGAGCCGGTCGACGATACCGCGCCGGCATCGCCGCGCAGCACGAACGGCAGCAGGCGCATCGGACCGTTGGCGAAGGCCGGATCGGGATTGAGGCCGACGGGCAAAGCGCCATTGCTCGCACCCAGCGCGATGACGCGCCCACCGTTGGCGCCGGGCGCGAGCGCAAGCAGGCGTTCGAGTTCGGCATGCACGGGATAGCGCGGACGCAGCAGTTCGACCGGATCGAACAGCGCCGCGGCGACGATCAGGTCGAGTGCGCTCGCCGAGGGGGTGAGCTTGGCCAGGTCGCGGGCGATCAACTGCGCCAGCGCGCCTGCAGCTTCCGTTTCCGAATGCGGCTGCGCGGCCATCGTGCCGGGCACCATTTCGATGGCGAGCGCGCCGAGGAAGGAAAGGGCGGTGTCGGGCATGGGCTCTAAAAGAAAGCGGTTATCATCCAATCATAGCCTTCCCGCCTCGCTGCGGCTCGTCAGCGACCTCATGGATTATCTCGACTACAAGTCTTTCTGGAACGAGCGCGCGGCTTCCCCGGCCGGTGCGATCGCGGCTGTCGACGGCAGCCAGAACGAAACCACGCTGCAGCTCACCGGCGCCTATTCGGCGCGACAGGTCGCTGCCGCCCTTGCGCTGCGAGCCGGCGATCGCGTGTTCGAACTCGGCTGTGGCGTTGGCCGCATCGGTCGCGAACTCGCTGGACATTTTTCGCACTGGCATGGCCTGGACATCGCCGAGAACATGCTCGCCGTCGCCCGCGATCGCCTCGCCGGCATCGATGGCGTGCAACTGGATGTGCTCACCGAATCGCGACTGACGCCGCTCGCCGACGCCAGCGTGGATAAGGGCTACTGCGTCGCGGTGTTCATCCACATGGACAAGGAAGATTTCCTACTCTATCTGCGCGATGTCGCGCGCGTGCTAGTGCCGGGCGGGCTGTTTTATTTCGATCACTGGAATTTCGCGCATCCGGTCGGCTGGCGTCGCTTCGATCTCGAAGTCGCGCAGGCGGCGATCACACCGGCGAACACGCGCAAGAACGTCGCGCGCAACCAGTTCTGCATTCCCGAGGAAGTCGCAACCTATGTGCGTCACGCCGGTCTCGAGATCGTGCATGCGCAGGCGGATTCGCCCTGGGTGCAGATGGTGGTGCGCAAGCCCGATGGCGATGCCGCTGCTGCCGAACGCGAAAGCGCGCGTTGCCGCGCGCAGGCCGCGACGATCGCCTACGAACCGAAGTGGACGGAATATTTCGACGGTCTGCTCGATGCCGAAATCGATCGCCAGCCGCCGCATGCGCTGCAGGCGAAACTGGCGGCAGCAGCGCAGACGGAATTGGTGACGCGCATGTATCGCGCCTACTTGCGTGGGCTTTGGGCCCTGCGCACCGAACAATGGGGCCCCGTGCCCGCCGAGCTCGACCTGGAGATCACCGCATGAGCACTGCCCGTCGTGTCGCCATCCTTGGCGGCGTCCGCATCCCCTTCGTCAAGAACAACACCGCGTATTTCGACGTCGGCAACCTCGGTCTGTCCACCGTCGCACTCGGCGCGCTGGTGGAAAAATTCGGTCTGCAGGGCGAAATCCTCGGCGAGGTCGCGATGGGTGCGGTGCTCAAGCACTCCTCCGATTTCAATCTCGCGCGCGAAGCAACGCTGTCCTCGGGCCTGTCGCCATTGACGCCGGGCGTCACCATCCAGCGCGCCTGCGGCACCAGTCTCGACACCGTGATCACGGTCGCCAACAAGATCGCCCTTGGCCAGATTGACGCCGGCATCGGCGGTGGTTCCGACACCACCTCGGACGTGCCGATCGCGGTCAACAAGAAACTGCGCCGGCGTCTGCTCAACGCCAACATGGCCAAGAGTTTCGGCGCGCGCGTCGGCGCTTTCCTCAAGGGCTTTTCTTTCTCCGAACTGAGACCGGAATTTCCCGGCGTCGGCGAGCCGCGCACCGGGAAGTCGATGGGCGAGCACTGCGAGATGATGGCCAAGACCTGGCAGATTCCGCGCGAGGCACAGGACCAGCTCGCGTTCGAATCGCACAAGAAAGCCGCAGCGGCCTACGAGCGCGGGTTTTACGACGACCTCGTCGCGCCGTTCCGTGGTCTCAAGCGCGACAACATCCTGCGTGCCGATACCACCGTGGAAAAACTCGCGACGCTCAAGCCGGCCTTCGACAAGACCTCGGGCCAGGGCACGCTGACCGCGGGCAATTCGACGCCGCTCACCGATGGCGCGTCGGCGGTGCTGCTGGCTTCGGAAGATTGGGCGCAGGCGCATGGCAAGGAAGTGCTGGCGTATTTCGTCGACGCGCAGGTCGCGGCGGTGGATTTCGTCGGCGGCGAAGGCCTGCTGATGGCGCCGGCCTGGGCCGTGCCGCAGATGCTCAAGCGCAATGGACTCACGCTGCAGGATTTCGATTTCTACGAGATCCACGAAGCGTTCGCGGCGCAGGTGCTGTGCACGCTCAAGGCCTGGGAGTCGGCGGAATTCTGCAAGGACCGCCTCGGCCTCGACCAACCGCTGGGCACGATCGATCGCAGCAAGCTCAACGTGGTTGGTTCGTCGCTGGCGCTCGGTCATCCATTCGCCGCCACCGGCGCGCGCATCGTTGCGACGGCAGCGAAACTGCTCAAGGAAAAAGGCAGCGGCCGCGCGCTGATTTCGGTTTGCACCGCCGGCGGCATGGGCGTGACGGCGATCATCGAGCGCTGATTGCCGTGACGCAGGTGTAGGAGCCAGCTTGCTGGCGATTTGAACAATGTCGCCAGCAAGCTGGCTCCTACAACACCGATGATCAGCGCCGTGCTTGCGGCACGCCGAACTCGTTGCGTTCTTCGCCGACGGCTTCGGCAGCGATCTGTTCGCGCAGGCTGCGGCCGCCCAATCCGATCGCCGGTTCGCCGCGGCTTAGGCGCAGGGCGTTGGCGTAACTGGTTTGCGCAGCTTCGGGTTGATTCTGCGCGGTATGCAGATGGCCGAGCTCTTCCCATGCTGCCGCACCGCCGCCTTGGGCGATCGCGCGATGCAGGAAATCATCGGCCTTGCCCCAGAGTTGCTGTCGGCGATACAGGCGGGCAAGCGCGAGCGACAGCGCGGCATTGGTCGGTTGCTGCGCCAGCCAGCGTTCGGCATGCGCCAGGCGCTGATCGTCGCGCGCGGCGGGGAGCAAGGCCAACTGTTCGATCAGTCCGTCCTGCCATTGCCGATCCAGCGCATCGGTCAGCGTCGTCGCTGCTTCCGCTTCGAGACCCAACGCGCCGGCACGCTGCGCATAAGTCGTGACGAGTTCCGGCTGTTCCTGCAAACGCGCCGGCAACTGTTGCCAGCGGCGATGCAATTCATCGGCGTCGGGCGACTGCTGCAGGGCGGCGTTTTGCCAGCGTCGCTCCAGTGTCGCCAGGGCGTCGACGGAAAGATTCTGGCCGCTGCGCAAGCCGTCGAGCATCGCGACCGCTTCGATCGCGCGCTGGTCGTTGCACAGCGCCTCGCCACGCAGCAGCAGACCGCGTGGCGGCAGGCTGCGGTTGTCGAGAATTGGCTGCAGCACATCCAGTGCTTCGCCGGCTTTTCCCTGCGCGAGCAGAGCCTCGGCGGTGTTGAGCGTGGCGGCGGGCGCATCGAATTTCGCGAGTTCCGATTGTTGCGTGGCGGCGGCGAGCAGATCGCCGCGGCGCAGTGCCGCCTCGCGCGCGGCCAGACGCGCGACGCTGCGCGCGTCGGTATCTTCGGCGGCTTTCGCGAGCAGATTTTCCGCGCGCTGGTGACGGCCTTCATGCAGGGCGATCAAGCCGTTGATCAGGCGATTGCGCCCCTGGCGTTTGGCGTGGTCGCGCCAGGCGATGAAGGGCAGGCGCGCGAGTGTCCACAGCGCCCACAGCGAGAAGCTCAGCAAACCCCAGGCAAGCAGCGCGAATGCGACGGTAGTGCGCGCGGTGTAGCCATGCCAGCGGATCACCACTTCGCCGAGATCGGGCGTGAGAAATTCCCAAGCCAGTGCGCCCAGCGCGGCGAGCGCCAGCCACCACAACAAAGTGCGATAGAAACTCATGGCGCCGCGCTGTCCGCGTGCTGGCGACTGCGTTCGAGCGAGCGCAGTTGCTCCAGTGTGGTGCCGGCTACCGGCAATGTCGTGGACAGCGGCAGCAGCGCGAGCCGGCGCAGGCGCTCGCGGCGATCGCGCAGCAGCGCGCCGTCGGCATACAGGCGCCGCAGCCAGCTGTCCATGCGCTTGAGCGAAAGGCGGAACGCGGCCTGGTCGCGACGATCGAGCGCGGTGCGTGCCAGCGCGATTTCCAGCGAGAGCGCGGCTTCGCCGGCGCTGCGGTCGGCAGGCGAGAGCAGATCCTGTTCGCCGCTGGGGCGCACCTGCACCAGCGCATCGAGCAATCGCTGTAGACCTGAGCCGGACGGCGCAGTGCTGGCAACGACATGATTGGCCGGACCGGCGGCGGATATCTGCGGCAGCACGGCTTCGAGGGCATCGAGTTCGCCGGCGGCGATCGCCTGCGGATTTTTCGGCATTGCACGCAGCGCGCTCAATTCCTGCGCCAGCGTTTGCCGCAGATTGAGCATCGCCGGATCGCGCAGCGACGAAAGCACGCCGTCGGCGAGTTCGGTGGCGCGGATCGCGCCGGGCAGATCGTTGGCGAGCAGCAGGCGTTCCTGCGCCATCGTCAGCAGCAGTTCGGCTTCGTCCATGCGCAGCGAGGCGACGCCTTCGTTGCGTGTGCTCGACAACTCGCGGACGCTGTCTTCGATCAATGCCGAACGTTGCGTGACGCCGAGAACTTCATCGCGCAACAGGCCAGTGCGCGCGCTGGTATCGGTGAGGCGCTGGTTGATGGTTTCCTGCGCGTGGCGCATCGAAGTGACTGCCGCCTCGTTCTGCAGCAGGCGCGAATCGAGGGCTTCCGGACTGAGATCGACCGCATCGCTGGGCGTGGCCTTGTCGGCATCGGCGCCTGACCACGCACGCCAGGCGACGACAGCAGCGACCAGCAGGGCGATGGCCAGCAGCAACCAGAGAGTGCCGCGCATGCGGCGCGGTGCGGCGGCAACAGAGGATTCGGACAAGGGATCGCTCATGGGGGAAGGGCGAGGGCCGGCGCGGCGTTGCGCAAATGCTACCGGAAGCGACCGCGGCCCACATGCGCGGCGAGCGCCGCCAGCAGGTCGGCGGGCAAGGCGCTCGCCGCGATGATCGGTGACGGCCATCCGAGCGCCTCGACCTGCGCCGCCAACCGCGCGCTGCTGACCACGCAGGGTCGGCGCAGAAGCGCGTGGCGGTCGTCGTCGGCCAGCGCCTGCCAGAGCGTCGTCAAGGCCTCGCCACTGCTGACCAGCAGCGCGGCGGTTTCCGGCAATGCGCGCAGCTGGCGCAGGCGTCGCGGCGACGGCGTCATCGCGACGCGACGATAGACATCGGCGCGAAATATTTCCGCGCCACGAGCACGCAGTGTCGTCGCGATCAGATCACGCCCTGCAGGTGCAGTGAGCACACCGATGCGCAAACCTTTCGGCGTCGCGAGCCAGGGATGCGCGAGCAGCGATTCGGAATCGAAACCATGCTCGGGCGTATGCACATCGGCGATGCCCATGCGCCTGAGTACAGTCGCGGTGCCCGTACCGATCGCCAGCCAGCGTTGTCCGCGCCGCGCCTTCAATAACTGCTGCGCCGACGCGCTGCGCGCCGCACTGGGGCTGCTTGTCAGCACGAGGTCGGCGCGCAGCGCGGCCTGCAATTGGCGACCTGCATCCATCGTTTCGATGCGCATCGTAGACACTGCGAACACGCGCGCACCAAGACGATGCGCCACACGGCGCAGTACGGCGTGACCATCCTTCGGACGCAATGAAATGACGTACCATTTGTGCAGGGACGTTGCAGTTTTCGCGCGCGGCATGCGGCGAGCTTGGCACAAGCCCACCGACAAGGCCACGCAATGACAGCGATGACAGAACTCAGCGCGCTCGATAGGTATTTCGACGCGATGCCACCGGCTGCCGCGATGCGGATCCGCGCCGAACGTTTCGATGGCGACCTGCTGGCTTTGCATGCGCCGCTGACCGCCAATCTCAACGACAAGGGCTGTGCTTTCGGCGGCAGCCTCGCGAGTGTGATGACGCTCGCCGGTTGGGGGCTGCTGACGCTCAAGCTCAAGCGCGCCGGTCTCGACGCCGAGGTCTACGTCGCCGACAGCCAGGTCCGGTATCTCGCGCCGCTTTACGACGATCTGCGCGCCGAGGCCACGCTCAGCGACGGCGGCGATTGGGACGCGGCCCTGCATTGTTTCCGCAGTCGCGGCCGTGCCCGGTTGGCCCTGGGCGCGTTGGTGCGATCGGCGGATGGCCGCCTGGTCGCCAGCCTGCAGGCGCGGTTTGCGATCATGCCGCAGACAAATGGCGGCCAATAGGCATAATGGGGTCATGAACGCACTCGCCCGCTTCGTCGCCCCTGCCCTGCTCCTGCTGCTCGTTGCCTGCGGCAGCGGCAACGTCAAGAACAGTCCCGACAAGGTGTTCTTCGATTACAACGGCGCGATCCGCTGGAGTGAATTCGACCAGGCCTGGGCCTTCGTCGATCCGGCCGTGCGTATCGAAAAACCGTTGACCGATCTGGAGCGCGAGCGCTTCAAGCAGATCCAGGTCACCGGTTACGAGGTCAAGAGCCGCGATGATTCGCAGCCCGGCATCATCGATCAGGTCGTCGAGATCCGCCTGATCGGCAAGAACACGCAGGCCGAGCGCACGATTCTCGATCACCAGACCTGGCGCTGGGACGAGGCCGGCAAGCATTGGTGGCTGATGAGCGGCCTGCCGAATTTCGACAACCAGTAGCGCCTCCGTTTTGGCGCGCTTGGCGGCGGCGACCCCGACGCCGATAATGCCGGCCGGCATTACCCATCGAGTCCCACCCCCATGACCCTGGCTTCCCTGCTGGCCTTCGCCAGCGCCAATTCGTTTCTTTCGTTCGCCCTGCTCGGCCTGACCCTGGCGCTGATCTACACCGAGCTCAGCCGCCTGATGGTGGGTTACAAGTCGGTCAATCCCGCCGCGCTGACCGCCCTGATCAATCGCGAGAACGCCTTGCTGGTGGATGTCAGCCCGGCGGCGGATTTCGAGAAAGGCCACATCGCCGGCGCACGCAATGTGCTGGTCAGCCAGTTCGACCCCGAGAACAAGCTGCTGGCCAAGGCCAAGGAACTGCCAGTGGCTGTCACCTGCCGCAATGGCGTTGCTTCTTCGGACGCGGCCAAGCGGCTGGTGAAGGCTGGCTTCCAGAAGGTGTATTGGCTCGACGGCGGCGTCGCCGCGTGGCAACAGGCCGACCTGCCACTGATCAAGGGCAAAGGCTGAGTCCTTCTGGCGTGCCGGCCATTGATTTGGTCGGCCTTGGACGCCATGCAATAATCGTTGTTTCCCCTTATCGCAAGACTTCCGGAGTTTCCCCATGACCGACCAGACCACGCCCGTTGCCGGCGCCGATGCCGCTGCGCAGCAGGCCCAGTTCACCGTCGAGAAGATCTACCTCAAGGACGTGTCCTTCGAGGCGCCGAACGCCCCGCAGATCTTCAGCGAGCAGGGTCAGCCGCAGCTGAACATGAACCTCAACCAGAAGGTTGCCCGCATCGGCGAGGAAATGTTCGAAGTCGTGCTCGGCGTCACCCTGACCTGCACCCTCGCCGAGAAGACCGTGTACCTCGCCGAAGTGCAGCAGGCCGGCGTGTTCGGTCTGGCCGGTTTCGACGAGCGCACGCTGGACATGATGCTTGGCACCTACTGCCCGAACGTGTTGTTCCCGTACGTGCGCCAGTCGGTCAGCGAGCTGATCGTCAGCGGTGGTTTCCCGCCGTTCTACTTGCAGCCGATCAATTTCGAAGGCCTGTACGCCGAAGGCCTGCGTCGTCGCTCCGAGCAGGGTCAGGGCCCGGTTGCCCTGGCCGAGGGCGGCAACGCCTGATCGGCTAGCGGGGCCATGAGCACCGCCAAACCTGCCATCGCGGTATTGGGCGCCGGTTCCTGGGGAACCGCGCTCGCCACCCTGCTCGCCCGTCATGAATATCCGACGGTGATCTGGGGGCGCAATGCCGAGCAGATCGCCGCGATCGATCAACGGCACGAAAACCCGCGCTACCTGCCGGGCGTGCCGCTGACCGAATCTCTGCGTGCCACCACCGATCTTGCCGCCGCCGTCGCGTCGGCCGATCTGTTGCTGGTGGTCACGCCCAGCCATGCCTTTACCGAAACCCTGCGCGCGCTCGCGCCGCATCGCCGGCCGGCCGCCGGCGTGGCTTGGGCGACCAAGGGTTTCGAGCCGGGCTCCGGTCGTTTTTTGCATGAGGTTGCCGAAGAAATCCTCGGCACCGGCGTGCCGCTTGCCGTGGTCACCGGGCCTTCTTTCGCCAAGGAAGTCGCGCAGGGTTTGCCCACCGCCGTCACCGTGCATTCGGACGACGAGGCATTCGCGCAGACCGTCGCCAACGCATTGCATGGCCCGGCATTCCGCGCCTACACCGGCAACGACATGCTCGGGGCCGAACTCGGCGGCGCGATGAAGAATGTACTCGCCGTTGCCACCGGCATCGCCGACGGCATGGCGCTGGGTTTGAACGCGCGCGCCGGTCTGATCACCCGTGGTCTCAATGAAATGCTGCGCTTGAATGTCGCGCTTGGCGGCCGTGCGGAAACGCTGATGGGTCTCGCCGGACTCGGCGATCTGGTGCTGACCTGCACCGGCGACCTGTCGCGCAATCGCCGCCTGGGCCTGGCCTTGGGGCGAGGGCAATCACTGCAGGAAGCCGTTGCCGAAATTGGCCAGGTGGTGGAATCGGTGCAGACCTCGGATGAAGTGATGCGCCTGGGCGATCGCCACGGCCTCGAGTTGCCGATCAGCGCGCTGGTGCACGCCGTGCTGCATGAAAAGATCACTCCGCGCGAAGGCCTGCAACGCCTGCTCGCGCGCGAGCAGAAACCCGAATATCCCGACGGCTTGTTCGAGTAGCGCGCTGCGCTGCAGTGTTCGCGGGCCGATCAGGCGAATTGCAGCTGCCGCCAAGCCTCGAAAACCGCGATCGCGACGGTATTGGACAGATTGAGGCTGCGCTGCCCGGGCCGCATCGGCAGAGTCAGGCGATGGTTTTCAGGCAGGGCCGCGAGCACTGGCTCCGGCAGGCCGCGCGATTCCGGGCCGAACAGGAAGGCATCGCCCGCCTGGTATTGCACCGTGTCGTAGCGCTGCCGGCCGCGCGTGGAGAAAGCGAACAGTCGCGACGGTGCCAGCGTTGCCAGGCAGGTTTCGAGGTTGGGGTGGCGCCGGATCTCGGCAAACTCGTGGTAGTCGAGGCCGGCGCGGCGCAGCTTCGCGTCGTCCAGCGAGAAACCCAGCGGTTCGATCAGATGCAGCTGCGCGCCGGTGTTGGCGCACAGACGGATGATGTTGCCGGTATTGGGCGGGATTTCGGGCTCGAACAGCAGGACATGCAGCATCCGGCCATTATGCCCGGCAGGCCCGGCCCCATCGCGCCGACAGATTGCCCAGGTCGGCCGGCGCGGCGGCCAGACGCAGGGTCATGAACCGGTGCTCGACCAGCTCGCAGGAATGCCGGGCCTGGGCGATCACGGTCACGGCAGTGACGGTCGTCGGCAGCTGGTCTGCCGAAGCGGCCGGCGGTGAGGTCAGGGCCAGTAGTGCGAACGCGGCCAGCAATGGCAGGGCGAGGGCACCGCGGGAGAGTTGCGTGGAAAGCGACATGGTCGTTCACCGTTGGCTGGGATGACAGCCATACAGCAGGAACCGTGCCATGCAACAAGTTATTGAAAATCATGTAGATACGTGGCGGCAAAGCATGTCCGGGTGTCCGCTTATGCGTCCAGCCGTCCGCCTCACTGTCCGGTTTTGCAAGCGGACAGCGGCGCCTGCAGGCCCGCCTGCCATTGCGCCTCGGCCGCCGCGCGCGGCGGGCTGGCGAAATCGATGCGTGTCGTCAGCTGCGCATCGCCCTGGTCGTCGCGCAGATTGCTCAGACCTTCGAAACGCAGCAGGCGCCGGCTAGCCTGACCATAGAAGACGTCGATATGCGGCACCAGCCAACCCAGCAGGCCGCCGAGCTGCAGGCGGAAAATCCATGCCGGCTCGCCGGCGATCTGCAACTGGCCGATCCGGCGCACGGTGAAGCCGATGCTTTCGAGTCGTGCGGGGACGGCGAAATCCAGCGGTACCGCGCGTCCGGCCAGCAGCGGCTGCCAGTGCTCGCGGATGAATTCGTCGAAGCCGGCATCGACCACCAACTGCTGCGGCGAAAGCGCAGCGGATTTTTCCGGAGCGCCGCTACTGCTGCGCACGAACACCGTCGGCGTCGCGCCTTGGCGCAGGCCTTCGCGATAGCCGCTGCGGCTGTCTTCGAAATGGAAGGCGGGCGCCGTTGCCGACTGCCGGTAGTCGACCTGCTTGCGCCCGAACAAGGTGCCGTCCGGGCAGCGATAAAGCACCAGGCGCTCGGTCGGGTGGTCACCGTCGCTGCGCAGCCAATGCTGTTCGCGGTACAGCTCGGCGTGGGAGTCGGGATTGCTGGCGATGCCTTCCTCGAAGGTCAGCCCGGCGCTCGCGATCGCCGGCGTCAGTAAAAATAAACTCGACGACGCGGCCAGCCACCAGCGCGACCTCACCACGGCAGCGGCTCGCCGTGGCGGTCGAGAAATACGCCGGTGGTTTCGATCGGCAGTCGTTTCAGGGTGGCCAGCATCGCGTGCACTGCTTCCTCGGGTTCCAGGTTGGCCTGCGGCCCACCCATCTCTGTACGCACCCAACCCGGATGCAGATTCACCACGCGGATGCCGGGCTCGATCAGCGCCTGCGCCATCATCACGCCGGCCATGTTCAGGCCGGCCTTGCTGATCGCGTAACTGGGCGTGTGGAATTGATGCGTGCTGGCGATAGATCCCAGCGTCGAGCTGATGTTGGCCACCAGTGGCGCGTGACCATGCGTGAGCAGCGCAGTCAGCGCCTGCGTCAGCAGCAGTGGCGCGATCGTGTTGATGCGCAATGAAGTCTCCAGCGCGCTGGCGTGCAGCTGGCCGAAGCGCTCGCCCGGCACCAGCACGCCGGCATTGTTGATCAGCAGGTCCAGCGCCTCGATGCGTTGGCCGACCGCATACGCGAATTCCGGCAGGCGATCGAAATCGCCGACGTCCAGCGCGACGATCTGCAAAGCCTCGCCGTGCAGCACCTGCAATTCGGCCAGCGCCGGCGTCGTCTGCCGGGAAGCGGCGACGACGGTATCGCCCCCACGCAGCAGCTGGCGCACGAACTCCAGGCCGAGACCGCGGCCGGCGCCGGTGACCAGACTGCGACGGGGCAGGGACGAGATCATCACGGGACTATGCCTTCAGGCCTAGTGTAAGCACCGTCAAGGCTGGGCTAGGATGCGCGACCCGCGTCACATTCCCTCTGTCCCCCAGGTGCTTTCCATGACGACCCTGCTGCGCCGGCCACGTGCCTCCTTGCTTGCCCTCGCCATCGCGCTCGCCGCCGGCTTCCCGATGTCCTACGCCGCCGAAACTCCGCAGGCCAGTCTGGACATTCCGTTCGAGCAGTTCACCCTGGCCAACGGCCTGCGCGTGATCGTGCATTCGGATCACAAGGCGCCGGTAGTGTCGGTGGCGATCTGGTACCACGTCGGCTCCAAGGACGAACCCACCGGCAAGACCGGCTTCGCGCACCTGTTCGAGCACCTGATGTTCAATGGCTCGGAAAACCACAAGGGCGAGTATTTCGAACCCTTCGAAAAAGCCGGCGTTTCCGACATCAACGGCAACACCTGGCTCGATCGCACGATGTATTTCGAAACCGTGCCGACCACCGCGCTGGACATGGCGATGTGGATGGAATCGGACCGCATGGGCCATCTGCTTGGTGCGATCGACCAGGCCACGCTTGATGAGCAGCGTGGCGTCGTCCAGAACGAAAAGCGCCAGGGCGAAAACCAGCCCTACGGCCGCGTCGACGAACGCATGCTGGCGCAGACTTTCCCCGCTAACCATCCCTACCACCACGACACCATCGGCTCGATGGCCGACCTCAACGCGGCCTCGCTCGCCGACGTGAAGACCTGGTTCCAGAACTATTACGGCGCGGCCAATACCGTGCTCGTGCTCAGCGGCGACATCGATGCCGCCACCGCCAAAGCCAAGGCGATCAAGTATTTCGGCGACATCCCCGCCGGCCCGGCCGTGACCCGCCAGGCCGAATGGGTCGCGCCGCGCGCGACCTCGACCCGCGACCAGATGGATGACCGCGTCGCCCAGACCCGCATCTATCGCGAGTGGAATATCCCGGCGCGCAGCGAGCGCGATTTCATCCTGCTCGATCTCGCCGCCGACATCCTCGCCAACGGCAAGACCTCGCGCCTTTACCAGCGCCTCGTCTACAAGGACAAGCTGGTCGACGACGTCGAGATCGGCGTCACGCCGTTCGAACTCGCCAGCCAGTTCGTGCTGCAGGCCGATGTGAAGCAAGGTGTTGATCCGGCCAAGGTCGAAGCCGCCGTCGCCGAGGAATGGAACAAATTCCTCGCCGAAGGCCCGACCGCCGACGAGTTGTCGCGCCTGCAGGTGCAGAACCGTGCCGGCACCATCCGCGGCCTCGAGCGCGCCCTCGGCAAGGCCTCGCGCCTCGGCGAAAGCGCGCTCTATCTCGGCGACCCCGATGGCTGGAAGCGCACCTTTGCCTGGAACCAGGACGCCACGCCCGCCGACGTGCAGGCCGCCGCGAAGAAATGGCTGAGCCATGGCGACTACACCTTGACCGTGGTCCCGACCAAGACCGCGCCCAAGGAAGAAGAAGTCGCCGGCTTGCCGGCGTCGTCCGATCGTCCTGCCGACAAGGCCGGCGCGCCGACCGACAAGCTCACCGTCACGCCCTCCGACGTCAATCGCGCCCTCGGCGTGCCGGCGGTCACCAGCTATCCCGACCTGAGCTTCCCGAAGGTCGAGCGCGGCAAACTCAAGAATGGCATCGAAGTCGTGCTCGCCGAGCGCAACACCATTCCGGTGGTTCGCCTCAGCCTGCAGTTCGACGCCGGTTACGCCACCGATGCCGGCCACAAGCTCGGCACCGCCAGTTTCGCCACCGCCTTGATCGATGAAGGCACCAGCAAGCTCGATTCGGTTGAAATCACCCAGCGCCGCGAACGCCTGGGCATGACCATGTCCACCGGCTGCGGTCTCGACAGCTGCACCGCCGGTACCAGCATCCTCAAGAGCAATCTCGCGCCGTCGCTGGCCCTGCTCGCCGACGTGGTGCGCAACCCGGCCTTCCGCGACGCCGACATCGAGCGCGTGCGCGCGCAGTGGCTGGCCGGCATCGCCCAGGAAAAGACCCAGCCGGTCGGCCTGGCGCTACGCACGCTGCCGCCGCTGCTTTACGGCAAGGGCCATCCGTATGCGATCCCGTTCTCGGGCACCGGTACCGAAGCCGCAATCAAGGCGCTGAACGCCGCCGACCTGCGCAGCTGGCAGGCCGCGTGGCTGCGCCCGGACAACGTGCGCATTCTCGTCGCGGGTGACACCACCCTGCCCGAGATCATCGCGCAGCTCGATGCCGTGTTCGGCGACTGGAAGGCCCCGGCAACCGCCCGCGGCCACAAGGCGATCCCCAAGGTCGCCAACCAGACCGCGCCGCGCGTGTTCCTGATCGACAAGCCGGGCGCGCAGCAGTCGCTGATCCTGGCCGGTTTGCTGGCGCCGCCGACCACGGTCGCCAACAACCTCGAGATCCAGACCATGAACGGCGCGTTCGGCGGCGCCTTCACCTCGCGCCTCAACATGAATCTGCGCGAGGACAAGCACTGGGCCTACGGCGCCTACAGCTTCAGCCAGGACGCCCTCGGCCAGCGCCCGTACATGCTCTATGCGCCGGTGCAGACCGACAAGACCGCGGAATCGGCCGCGGAAATGTTGAAAGAGGTCAAGGGCGTGATTGGCGACAAGCCGCTGACGTCGGCCGAAGTCAGCAAGATCAAGAACAACGACGTGCGCGGCCTGCCGGGCGGTTACGAAACCGCCGGCGCGGTGCTCGGTGCGCTTGAGGACAATGCTTTGTACGGCCGTCCGGACGATTACGTCAGCACGCTCAAGCAGCGCACGGAAGCGCAGACCGACGACCAGGTCCGCGCCGCCGCCAAGCAGGTGATCAAGCCGCAGTCGCTGACCTGGGTGATCGTCGGCGATCTGTCGAAGATTGAAAGCGGCGTGCGTGCGCTCAACATCGGTCCGGTGCAGGTGATCGATGCCGACGGCAAACCGGTCGCGACCAAGGCCGCCGCGAAGCCCGCCGCCGCGAAGCCGGCGTCAGCAAAACCGGCGAAGTAAGCTCACGGCTCATTGCTGATTCACGACGGGCGGGGCGACAATCCCGCCCGTCGTCATTTCTGCTGGAGTCTCCGCATGCGCTTTCCTGTCCTGTCCGCCGTCCTCGTGCTGTCCCTGTCGGCCTGCACCTTCGTGAAGATGGCGCCGGGTGGCGAGCAGATCAAAGTGGTCGCGGCCAACCGCGATATGGCGGCCTGCGAGAAGCGCGGCGAGATCGAGGTCTCGGTCAAGGATCGCCTCGGTCCGTATTCGCGCGACGCGCTGCGTGTGCGCGACGAGCTCGAAACCCTGGCGCGCAACGAGGCGCCCGGTCTCAAGGCCGACACCGTGCAGCCGAAAACCGAGCCGAAGGATGGCGTGCAGCGCTTCCTGGCGTTCCGCTGCAATGGCGCCGCCACGCCGGCCACGGCACCGGTCAAGGATCACGACAGCGCCGTCACCACGCCGCTCAAGGAATGACCAACCCGATGCGATGCCTGATCCAGCGCTCTTGTGGCAGCAGTTGCCGGCAGTTTTCATGATGTAGCGCGCGTTTTTGCCGCTCTTCACGGCGGTTCGGGTTGAGTACGGGGGCCGAAAGCGGTAACTTTGACCGGTTTCCCCCTAGGTTGCCTCCCATGCTGTTCACCCACGTCGCGATCGCCGGCCTCGCTCACATCGATGCCCCCCATGCCCTGAGCTCGGCCGACATCAATGCCCGGCTCCAGCCCACCATGGATCGCCTCGGCATCAAGACCGACGTGCTGCAGGACATCGCCGGCATCTTTTCCCGGCGCATGTGGGACGACGAGACCCAGGCCTCCGATGCCGCGACGATGGCCGCCGAGAAAGCCCTGATCGACGCCGGCGTGCCGCGCGACAAGATCGGTTTGCTCGTCAACACCTCGGTCAGCCGCGATTTCCTCGAGCCGTCCACGGCATCGATCGTCTCGGGCAACCTCGGACTCGGTGAAAACTGCCAGAATTTTGATGTCGCCAACGCCTGCCTGGCTTTCCTCAATGGCATGGACATCGCCAGCCGCATGATCGAACGCGGCGACATCGAATATGCACTCGTGGTCGACGGCGAAACCGCCAACCTCGTCTACGAAAAAACCCTGACCCGCCTTTCCGATCCCGGCGTCACCGAAGAACAGTTCCGCAACGAACTCGCCTCGCTGACCCTGGGCTGCGGTGCCGCCGCGATGGTGCTGGCGCGCGCCGAACTGGTGCCGGATGCGCCGCGTTACCGCGGTGGTGTCACCAAGGCCGCGACCGAGTGGAACACGCTGTGCCGCGGCAATCTCGACCGCATGGTCACCGACACCCGCATGCTGCTGATCGAAGGCCTCAAGCTGGCGCAGAAAACTTTCGCCGCCGCGCGCCTCGCGCTCGGCTGGGCGGTCGAGGAAATGGACCAGTTCGTGATCCATCAGGTCAGCCGCGTGCATACCGATGCCTTCATCAAGGCGTTCGGCATCGACCCGGCGAAAGTGCTGACCATCTTCAACGAGCACGGCAACATCGGCCCGGCCTCGGTGCCGATCGTGCTGAGCAAGCTCAAGGAAATGGGCCGGCTCAAGAAGGGCAATCGCGTCGCGTTGCTGGGTATCGGTTCGGGCCTGAACTGCTCGATGGCCGAAGTCGTCTGGTGAGCCACCCGTCCCTGAGCGCCGAGCAGGCGCGCATTCTCCACAAGGGCCCGTTCCCGGATTATCCGTTCAACCCGCGCCGCTTCGATCGTGGCGCCGGCATCGAGATGAGCTATCTCGACGAAGGTCGCGGCGATCCGGTGGTGATGCTGCACGGCAATCCGTCGTGGAGCTACTACTGGCGCAAGCTCGTGCTCGGCCTGCGCGACAACTACCGCTGCATCGTGCCCGACCACGTCGGCATGGGCCTGTCGGACAAACCCGGCGACGACAAGTATCTGTACACGCTGCAGTCGCGCGTGCACGACCTCGACCGCCTGCTCGATTCGCTGGACCTCGGCGACAACATCACCCTCGCCGTGCACGACTGGGGCGGCATGATCGGCTTCGGCTGGGCGCTCAAGCACAACGCCCGCGTCAAACGTCTGGTGATCCTCAACACCGCCTCGTTCCCGTTGCCTGCAGCCAAGGCGATGCCCTGGCAGCTCAAGCTCGGTCGCGATTCGAAAATCGGCACCGGTCTGATCCGCGGCTTCAACGCCTTCGCCGGCGGCGCCACCAAGCAGGGCGTGATGATTCCGATGTCGGCGGCAGTCAAGCGCGCATATGTCGCGCCCTACGATTCCTGGGCCAACCGCATCAGCACGCTGCGCTTCGTGCAGGACATTCCCCTGGGCACCGGCGACCGCGCCTGGCCGCTGCTCGACAAGGCGCAGAAAGCGTTGCCTTCGTTTGCCGACCGCCCCGCCTTCATCGGCTGGGGCCTGCGCGACTTCGTGTTCGACAAACACTTCCTCGACGGCTTCACCGACGCGCTGCCGAAGGCCGAGAAGCGCGTGTTCGGCGACGCTGGTCATTACGTGCTCGAAGACAAGGCCGACGCTCTGGTGCCGGCGATCCGCCACTTCCTCGACGCGCATCCGCTCTGACCCGCTTCGTAGGAGCCAGCTTGCTGGCGACTATGCTTGTCTCAAAGCAATGTCCGCTCAAGACCATCTGCTCGCGGGAATAGGGGCGTGCAGAAATCTCGCCATCGCACCCGCGCCGCCGCGGCCGACGGGGAATCCGTGCCGGTTCGGTCAGCACTTCCTGTCCTGACCGAACCGGCAGCGTCGTACCGGGAGCTTCGGGTACGCGGGTGCGAAAGCGCGGTGTCGCGCGCGTGTCTATCGCGCGAACAAAGGCTGCAGTCGGGCACAATTCAACCCATGACCGATCCCTGCAATATCGCCGCTACCTTGCCGCGCATGGCCGCCGAGCGCGGCGATCAGGTGGCGATGCGTTGCCCGGGCCGGCGTGGCGGCGAGGGTTTCGCCAGTTACGACCAGACGATCACCTATCGGCAACTCGAGGTTCGCTCCAACGCGATCGCCGCCGGCCTGACGCGCATCGGTATCGCCCGCGGCATGCGCACCGTGGTGATGGTGCGGCCGTCGCCGGAATTTTTCCTGTTGATGTTCGCGCTGTTCAAGATCGGTGCGGTGCCGGTGCTGGTCGATCCGGGCATCGCGCGCTCGGCGCTGAAACAATGCCTCGACGAAGCCGAGCCGCAGGCCTTCATCGGCATCCCGCTCGCGCATGCCGCGCGTCTGTTGCTGCGCTGGTCGCGCAGCGCGCGCATTCAGGTCACGGCGGGGCGACGCTGGTTCTGGGGCGGGCACACGCTCGCGCAAGTCGAAGCGCTAGGCGTCGACGCTGGCGCGCAACTCGTCGCCACTGCGCCCGATGACATGGCCGCACTGCTGTTCACCTCCGGCTCGACCGGCGTGCCCAAGGGCGTGGTGTATCGGCACCGGCATTTCGTCGCGCAGATCGATTTGCTGCGCGATGCGTTCGGCATCGAAGCCGGCGGCATCGACTTGCCGACGTTCCCGCCGTTCGCGCTGTTCGATCCCGCGCTCGGTCTGACATCAATCATCCCCGACATGGATCCGACCCGGCCGGCGCAGGCCGATCCGCGAAAATTGCTGCATGCGATCGAAAAGTTTTCCATCACGCAATTGTTCGGATCGCCGGCGCTGATGGCGGTGCTGGCGAAACACGGCGCCAAGCTGCCGACGGTCCGGCGTGTCACCTCCGCCGGCGCGCCGGTGCCGCCCGACGTCGTGGCGAAAATGCGCGAACTGCTGCCGGACGACGCGCAATTCTGGACGCCGTACGGCGCCACCGAATGCCTGCCGGTTGCGGTGATCGAAGGCCGCGAATTGCAGGCGACGCGCGCGGCGACCGAACGCGGCGCCGGCACCTGCGTCGGTCTTCCGGTGGCGGCCAATGATGTGCGCCTGATTTCAATCACCGATGCGGCTGTCGCCGAATGGAACGACGATTTGCAGGTTGCACGCGGCGTCGTCGGTGAAATCACCGTCGCCGGCCCGTCGGCGACCGACGAATATTTCCGCCGCCCGCAGGCCACGGCGCTGGCGAAGATTCGTGAGCGTTGCCATGACGACAGCGCGCGCATCGTACATCGCATGGGTGATCTCGGCTGGTTCGACGAACACGGCCGGCTGTGGTTCTGTGGCCGCAAATCGCATCGCGTGCAGACAGCGAGCGGCGCTTTGTTCACCGAACAGGTCGAGCCGGTATTCAACACGCATCCGGAAGTACGGCGCACGGCGCTGGTCGGTGTCGACATCGCGCCGAAGCAGCGACCGGTGCTCTGCATTGAATTGCGCGCAGGTGTCGCGGTTTCCGAGCAGGCGCGCATCCGTGCCGAGTTGTTGAAAATCGCCGCTGGCTTCGAACATACCCGCGGCATCGACACGATTCTTTTCCACGCCGGATTTCCGGTCGACATTCGCCACAACGCCAAGATCGGTCGCGAACAACTGGCGGCATGGGCGAGCAAACAGATGGGCGCGCGCGCATGAATGTCCTGGTCACCGGCGGCAGCGGCTTTCTTGGCCGCGCACTCTGCGCCGCGTTGATCGCCCGCGGCTATACCGTCAGCAGCTATCAGCGCAGTTTTTCGCGAGACCTGGAAACGCTGGGCGTGCGCCAGGTGCTGGGCGATCTCACCGATGCCGACGGTCTGGCGAAAGCCTGCGTCGGCCAGGATGCGATTTTCCACAATGCGGCGAAAGCCGGCGCCTGGGGCAGCTATCGGAGTTATTTCGACGCCAACGTGCGCGGCACGGAAAACGTGATCGCCGCCTGTCGAGAAAATTCCGTGGGAAGAATCGTTTACACCTCCACGCCCAGCGTCACCCACAGCGGCCGCACCCCGGTCGAAGGCGGCAACGAGATCAACACGCCCTACGGCGAAAATTTCAAGGCGCCGTATCCAGCGACAAAAAAAATCGCCGAGCTCGCGATGCTCGCCGCGAACGACGCACAACTCGCAACGGTCGCGTTGCGTCCGCGGCTGATCTGGGGCCCGGGCGACACGCAGTTGCTGCCGCGCCTGGTCGAACGTGCGCGCGCTGGGCGACTGCGTTTCATCGCCGGCGGCGACAACCGCATGGACACGACCTACATCGACAACGTCGTGCAGGCGCACCTGGCAGCCTTCGATCATCTCGCGCCCGCCGCGGCCTGCGCCGGCAAGGCCTATTTCATTTCCAACGGCGAGCCGACCAGCGCACGCGAGATCGTCAACGCGTTGCTGCAGGCAACCGGCACACCCGCGATCAGCGCCAGCATTCCGTATCCGATTGCGTATGCCGCCGGCGCGCTGCTTGAAGCCGTCTGGCATGTATTGCCGATGCGCGGCGAGCCGCCGATGACGCGTTTCCTCGCCGAACAATTGTCGACGCCACATTGGTACGACATCAGCGCGGCAAAACGCGACTTCGGCTACGCCCCGACCATCGACCTCGCCGAAGGCCTGCGCCGCACCGCTGCCGATTGGGCGCGACGCTCCGTGGGAGCGGGCACGACCGCGAACCCATGATGTGCCGCACACGGTCCGTCGCGGCCATGCCCGCTCCCACATGACTACAATGCGCCCATGAGCACACCCTCGCCCTTCGCTGCCCTCAAGCCGATTGCCGGCCGCGCGCTGGAAATCGCGCTCAATCGTCTGGTCGCGCTCGATCCCGATACGCGCAAGGCGCTCGCTGCCCTCGACGGCAAGCGCATCGAGCTCGCGCTGGAAGCCCCGGCCATCGCGCTGTCGATCACGGTCCGTGATGGCAGCCTCGATGTCGGTCCGGCGAATCCGGACAGCGAGGCCGATCTCGGTCTGCGTGCGACGCTCGGCGGTCTGTTCGCGCAGTTGCCGTTCGCGCGTAGCAGCGGCGCTGCGCCGGTTGGCAAGCTGCGCATCAACGGCGATGCCGAACTCGCGCGCACGCTGCAGCAACTGGCCGACCGTTTCGATCCCGACTGGGAAAAACCTTTCGCCGACACCCTCGGTCCGATCATCGGCCCGCAGGTCGCGCGTACCTTGCGCGAAGGTCTGCGCGCCGGCAGCAAACTGGCGCAGAACCTCGCGCGCGATGCCGCCGAATTCGTCACCGAGGAGTCGCGCGATGTCGTCGCCAAGGCGGAGCTCTCTGCCTTCCACGATGACGTTGACGCGCTGCGCGATCGCAGCGAACGCCTGATCGCGCGCGTCGACAGACTGGCGACGAAAGCGGGCGACCCGGCATGACGAAATCGGCCTTCCGCGCGCTGCGCATCGTCCGCGTGCTGCTCAAGCACCGGCTCGACGGCCTGCTGGAAAACACCGCGTTCGGGCGCTGGCTGTGGTTGCTGCGGCCGTTTTCGGCGGTGCGCAGCGACGAGGCGAACCTGCCGCGCGGGCAGCGTCTGCGTCTGGCTTTGCAGGAGCTCGGACCGATCTTCGTGAAGTTCGGCCAGGTGTTGTCGACGCGTCGCGATCTGCTGCCACCCGACATCGCCGACGAATTGAACCTGCTGCGCGACCAGGTCGCGCCGTTCGACGGCGAGCTCGCCAAGAGCGAAATCGAACGCGCGCTGGGCAGGCCGGTCGGCGAGTTGTTCGCGAGTTTCGATCCCACGCCGCTGGCGTCGGCGTCGATCGCGCAGGTGCATCCGGCCACGCTGCACGATGGCCGCGAGGTCGTGATCAAGGTGTTGCGTCCGAACATCCGCGCGCAGATCGACGCCGACATCGGCCTGCTGCGCACGCTCGCCTCGTTCGCCGATCGGCATCATCCGAACGCGGAGAAAATCCAGCCACAAGCGGTCGTTTCGGAAATCGAAGGCACGCTGTACGCCGAGCTAGACCTGCAGCGGGAAGGCGCCAACGCCAGCCTGATGCGCCGGCTCTGGCTCGATTCCGACGACCTGTACGTGCCGGAAGTGCATTGGCCGCTGTCGAGCGAAACCGTGCTGACGATGGAGCGCGTGTACGGCATCGGCTCCGACGATGTCGCCGCGATCGACGCCGCCGGCATCGACCGCAGCGCGCTCGCCGCCAAGGGCGTGCGCGTGTTCTACACACAGGTGTTCCGCGACAATTTCTTCCACGCTGATGCCCACGCCGGCAATATCTGGGTGGACGCGACGCGCAAGGACAATCCGCGTTTCATCGCGCTCGATTTCGGTATCGTCGGGCAGTTGCCGGCGCGCGACCAGTTCTACCTCGCCGAGAATTTCATGGCGATCTTCCAGCGTGATTACCGCCGCATCGCCGAGCTGCACGTCGAGGCCGGCTGGATGCCGGCGCATATCCGCATCGATGAACTCGAAGCCGCGACGCGCTCGGTGTGCGAACCGTATTTCACCCGGCCGCTGTCGGAAATCTCGATCGCCGAAGTGATGGTGAAGTTGTTCCGCACTGCGCAGCGCTACCAGCTGACGCTGCAGCCGCAGTTGATCCTGCTGCAGAAAACCCTGCTCAATGTCGAAGGCGTTGCGCGCCTGCTCGATCCGAAGCTGGATATTTTTTCCGTCGCCTCGCCGGTGCTGGAAAACATCCTGCGCGAGCGCTACAGCCGCAAGACCTTGATGGCGGAATTCCGCAAGCGCCTGCCGGAACTGATCACCCATGCGCCGGACATGCCGCGCCTGCTGCGCGACTGGTTGTCGCAGCAGGTCGATGGCCGGCATTCGTTGCGCATGCAGTCCGACGATCTCGCCGAGCTCGCGCGCATTTCCCGCGAAGGCCAGCGCCACGCCGTGTACGCGATCCTCGGCACGGGGCTGATGATCACCGCCGCAGTGCTCTTCACGTTCGACCGCGGCGGCCCGCATCTGCTCCACCTCACCGCCGCCACCTGGATCGCCGCCGCCGCCGCGCTGGGCGCGTTCATGGCGGCGTGGCCGCGGCGCTGATTTTTCGTCTCTTGTTTTCCCTTACTCCTCGCCGAGGGTTTGCTTGATCGCAGAAAGCCGCCTTCCGGGCAACAATCCCGTTCCGAACACGCGAAATGCCCCTCCCCCTGTTCGCAGGGGGAGGCTGGGAGGGGGTAGAGGCTTGCGGCAGATATGGAACAACGCACGACATCTGCGCAGAAGCATGACCGACGCCGAACGCGCGCTTTGGCGACATTTACGCGGGGAGCAGATGCGCGGCTTGAAGTTCCGTCGTCAGTATCCGATCGCTGGATATATCGCTGATTTTGCTTGCATTGAAGCGAGGATGGCCATCGAGCTTGATGGCGGACAGCATTTGCTTCAGATGGGATACGACCGCAGGCGCAGCCTGATGCTTGAGCGCGACGGGTATCGGGTGCTGCGTTTCTGGAACGATCAGGTTCTATTGGAAATGGACGCGGTGCTGGCGGAGATTTTTCGACAGATTTCTACCCCACCCCGACCCTCCCCTGCGAGCAGGGGAGGGGGATGAGCGGCCTGGAAGGAAATCGAGGCAACAGATGAAACACGAAAGATGATGATCGTCGTTCTCTACGAAGACCCGTACCTCGCCGTCGTCGACAAGCCTGCCGGTTTGATGGCGCATGCGAGTGCGATGGCGCGGGGCGAGGATGATTTTCTCGACGAGCGCCTGCGCGAGCAGTTCGGCAAACCCATCCATCTGATCCATCGTCTCGATCGCGCGACCAGCGGCTGCCTGCTGGTGGCCTTTGATCGCGAGGTCGCGGCGGCGCTGGGACAGGTGTTCATGTCGCGCGAGGTCGACAAGCATTACCTGGCGATCTGTCGCGGCTGGCCCGAGGAAAGTTTCGTCATCGATCACGATCTCGACGGCGGGCCCGGCAAGCCGGTGAAGAAGCCGGCGATCACGCAGGTCGTGCGCCTCGCCACCGCCGAGATCGAGACGCCGAGCGCGCAGCATCCGACCTCGCGTTATGCATTGCTGCGCTGCTCGCCGCAGACCGGGCGCTTCCGGCAGATCCGTCGGCATCTCAAGCATGTATTCCATCACCTGATCGGCGATTCCAGCCATGGCGACGGCCGCCACAACCGCACGTTCCGGATGCGCGGCGTGCATCGGATGTTGCTGCACGCCTGGCAGCTGTCGTTCCTGCATCCGGTCAGCGGCGCGCGCATCACGGTGACGGCGCCGCTGGACGACGAGTTCCGCAAGGCGCTGGACGTGTTGGGGATGAACGCGGTCGAGTGAATTGACGCGGCGCGTGCATGGCGCACATCGAGGGCCTTGAATGCGACCGGATCAGGCGTCAGGCTAGCCGCATGGCCAAGCTCTATTTCTATTATTCGGCGATGAACGCCGGCAAGACCACGACGCTGTTGCAGAGCGCGTACAACTACCACGAGCGCGGCATGCGCACGCTGATCCTGACGCCGCGGCTGGACAATCGCGCCGGCGAAGGCGTGGTCGCTTCACGCATCGGCCTGAAGGCGCGCGGCGTGATCTTCGAACGCAGCGACGACCTCGAGCGCATCGTGCGTGCCGACATTGATGCCCGCGGCAAACTCGATTGCGTGCTGGTCGACGAGGCGCAATTCCTCAGCAAGCCGCAGGTCTGGCAGCTCAGCGAGATAGTGGACGCGCTCAGGATTCCGGTGCTCGCTTATGGGCTGCGCACCGATTTCCGTGGCGAGTTGTTCGAGGGCAGCCAATACCTGCTGGCCTGGGCCGACAACCTCATCGAGATCAAGACCATCTGCCACACCGGCAAGAAGGCGACGATGGTGGTGCGCGTCGACGAAAACGGCCGCGCGGTCACCGACGGCCCGCAGGTCGAGATCGGCGGCAACGACCGCTACGTGTCGGTCTCGCGTCCCGAGTTCAAGAAGATCATGGCCGGCGAAGGCCGCATCGATCTGCAGCAACCGCCGCTCCCGCTGGACGAGGGCCTCTAGAAAGTTCAGATCGGTGCGGGGCAGTTCGCGTCGATCTGCATGAGCCGGCGCAGCAGGCGCAGGCGTTCGGGATCTTCGCGGCGCGCGGTGTCGATGACCTTGCTGCGCTGCAGCTGGCCGGCTGCGCCGGCGCCGTTTTGACACGCATGTGCTGCCTGCAGTGCCAGCGCCTGCCAGCGCAGGCGGCGATACGCGGCTTCATCAGGCAGGCGATCCAGCGCCACCGCGATGCGTTCGGCGGCGTCGGCGGCGCCGGTGCGCAACGCCCAGCGCGCTTCGGTGAGCGCGAGGCCGGCGTCCTTGGCCTGGGCGGCGTCGCGCAGATCCACCTGATCGAGCCAGGCGCGCGCCTGTGCCGGATTGTCGCGATCGAGCGCGGCGTCGGCGAGTGCAGCCAACGCCGGCGCGGGATTTTCGACATCGCGCGCGCGGATCACCGCGATGCATTCGCGGCCGCTGTTTTCTGCCGCGTCGACCTTGGCCTGATCGCTGCGCGCGAGTGCTAGCCAGCAAAGATCCCAGGCATGCGTCGACAGTTGCGTATGCGACCGCCAGGCGCGCACCGCATCGGTGAGCGCGGCTTCGGCATCGGCGGCGTGATCGCGATCCAGCGCGAGACGACCGCGCAGACTGTCGACGCCGGCCTGTTCGAGGCTGTCGTCGCCCCAGCGTGCATGCATGCTGTCCTGCGCAAGGCGCAGCAGGCGGTCGGCCTCGTCGAGCTTGCCGACCTGCGCCAGCACTTCCGCGAGCCGCAGCTGCACGGCGGCCGTGCGCGGATGCTGCGTACCAAAACGACCGAGCGCGATGTCCAGCGCCTGGCGATATGCGGCTTCGGATTCGATCAGGTTGTTCTGGCGGCCGTAGGCATCGCCGAGACTGCGCCAGATGTCGACGCCGAGTGCGTTGCGTTCGCCACCGGCGTTGCGCAGTTTCGCCAGCGCGTCGCGCAGCGCGGAAATGCCGCCGGCGAGATCACCATCGTCGATCTTTAGCAGGGCCAGATCGGTCTGGCTTTCCGCTTCCAGCGCCGGGTTGTCGCCGCCGCCGCGGCGCAGCTGCAAAGCTTGACCAAACAGATCGCGCGCGACCTCGCGGCCTTGCATGCGGCCATGGCAGCGCGCCAGTTGCGAGAAAAATTCCGCGACCACCAGCGGCGAACGCCCGGCCTCCGCCTGCGCGCTTGCGAGCAGCGGGCCGAGCGCGGCGAGGCAGTCCTGCGGGCGATCGAGTTCGCGCAGGCTGCGGCCACGCAGCGCGGCCGATTCCAGTACCAGCGACGGCGGCGCGGACGGGCCGAGGATGTGGATGAGTTCCTGCTGGCGATCGAGCAGTTGCAGCGCTTCCTTGTCGTCGCCCAGGCCCGAGCGTAGTCGCGCGATAAGGCCGAGCAGTTCCGCACGTGCCTGCGGCTGCGTGCCCAGCTCGGTATCGGCGCGGCTGACGCCGGCGTCGAGCAGCGCGCGCACGTCCAGGCCTTGCGCGTTGTTGGCGTTGCCGGTGTTCTCGAACAGCGCGATCACGAAATCCTGCATCGCCTGC
>Ga0208525_1000012_pt1 | contig 28417 bp, 27 predicted proteins | sample SoimicmetaGmgHMC_FD_188342 | JGI IMG/M metagenome (GOLD analysis project Ga0208525, IMG submission 188342) | Soil and rhizosphere microbial communities from Laval, Canada - mgHMC (SPAdes) (version 2) | ecosystem: Environmental > Terrestrial > Soil > Agricultural land | place: Laval, Canada...
CTCATATTCGCTTAGTTTCGACCTATCGATAGGGGCGCCCGGTAGCTCTTCGGTCTTGGAGGGGAGAAAAAAGTCTGTTTGTGTGTGGAGAAAAAGTGATTCGAGAGGGCGGCGTTGAATACGATGAATACCCCCATCTCAATTTTCTGCATCCGACGCCTGTTCCGCTGCTGTTTTTTTCTGGGATCATTTTCTTTAGCAAAAAGTTCCAATCGCGAGCTTCATCGGACTCGTGGTTAACAAACTCTCCGTAGCCCCCATGATGGATTGGACCGACCGTCACTGTCGTGCCTTTCATCGCGTCCTTGCGCCGAACGCGCGACTCTATACCGAGATGGTGCATGCTCAGGCGGTGATCCACGGAGATCGCGAGCGGCTGCTTGGTTTTGATGTCAGTGAGCATCCCGTGGCGTTGCAACTCGGCGGCAGTGAGCCTGGGTTGCTCACAGAGGCAGCAAGGATCGGTGAGCAATTTGGTTACGACGAAATCAATCTCAATGTGGGCTGTCCTTCCGATCGCGTACAGGCGGGGCGCTTCGGGGCTTGCTTGATGAAGGAGCCGGATCTCGTCGCCGAGGGCATCGCGGCGATGATTGGCGCAGTAAAAATTCCGGTCACCGTGAAATGCCGTCTCGGCGTCGATGAGCTTGAGGACTACGACCGATTCTGCGCTTTCATCGACACCGTCGCTGCCGCGGGATGCCGCGAATTCATCGTGCATGCGCGCAAGGCCTGGCTGCAGGGCTTGTCGCCGAAAGAGAACCGTGAGATTCCGCCACTTCGCTACGACTGGGTGCATCGACTCAAGATAGAGCGCCCCAACTTGGTGATCGTCATCAACGGCGGTTTGAGCACGGTCGAAGACAGTCTTGAGCAACTAGCGCACGTCGACGGAGTAATGCTGGGCCGGACCGCCTATCACGAGCCCTATCGCCTACACCAACTCGATGCAGCGATTTCCGGCGGCGTGCAGGTATCGCGGGAAGCGCTTCTGCGACGCTATTTGCCTTACGTGGAAGTGCAATTGGCGAAGGGTGTGGCGATCAAACACATTTCCCGGCATATTCTCGGCCTTTTCCACGCTCAGGTCGGTGGCCGAGCGTTTCGTCAGATCCTCAGCGAGGGCGCTCCGCGACCTGCCGCCGGGATCGATCTGATCGAGCGCGCGCTCGCGGCCACTCAGTCCAGAGAACACGCCGCATGATCACCCGCGACTTCGATGCCTTTCTGCTCCAGGCCCGCGCCACTCCCGCCGATGTCGGTCCGGCGTGTGCAAAGGCGGCATTCATCGTGGCGCCGGAGGCATTTCGTCTCGCTGAGCAATCTGCCAGCGACAACCGCTACATGGATCTGGATATCGAAGTGGGCGCTGATCGGGCCTTGGCGCAGCATCGCGGTCTGCAGTTGGCGATGTCGCAAACTTTGCCCACCTTGTGCTTCCCAGGCCATGTCGACACCCCCGATGCCCTGTTCCCGAACAATGTGTTCGCGACGGTACCAGGTCGTTTGATCCTGGGGCACATGCGCCACCCGGTGCGTCAACGCGAAGTCGAGCGCGCCGATATTCGAGGTTTTTTCACCAAGGTTCTCGGCTATGAGGAAGTCGATCTGCGTACTCAATCAGGAGTTTGCGAATTGACCGGCGCGCTAGTCATCGACCGCGCCCGCGGTCTGGGTTTCGCTGGGTTGAGCGAGCGCTGCGACGAAGCCGGAGCCGCAGCCATGCATGCAGCGTTCGGTCTGCGCGCGACGCTGATGTTCGATCTGGCGCCGGGCGAATATCACACCAATGTCGTCCTGAGCGTGCTTGCAGGTCGAGCAGTCGTGTTGGCGCCGAGCGGGTTCGCCGACAAGGCGGCAGCCGAGGCCATTTCTGCGCTGTACGCACCCCACGCTGTCGTACTCGACGCGGCCCAGAAGAATGCTTTCACCGGCAATTGCATCGCGCTCGCCGAGGACCAGTGCTGGCTCAGCCAGGTCGCAGAGGCGTCCCTGCGATCGGAGCAGCGCGCGGCCTTGCGGGAGGCCGGATTTGAGCTTGTCGCCGTGGAGCTCGATGAAATCGAGAAGGCTGGTGGGTCCCTGCGTTGTTGCGTTGCCGAGATTTTCTAAGCCCTTCCGTGGGTTAGAGTTCAGATCGGATTCACTGCCTCGTGGCCAGACTCCGCGCCTAGTTACGCTGGTTGTTCCCTCAAGGCCCCGCTACCATCCGCGCATGAGCTTCTCCTTCCGCCCATTGCTAGTGGTTCTGCTCGTCGCCTCGTTCGGCGTAACTGACGTGCGTGCGCAGGGGGGGGCGGGCAAGCGGCCGCCGCCGAAAGCCGAGCAGGCGGAGTCGGATCTGACCGGTTCCGTGCGTCGGGTCGAGCGTCAAACCGGCGGTGAAGTCCTTCGCGTTGAGCCGATGCAGCGCGATGGCCGCGAAGTCTACCGGCTCAAGGTCCTCACCTCCGATGGTCGGGTTCGTGTGATGCAGGACGACCCCCAGCAACGTCGCGAGGAGTCGCCGCAACAAGGGCGCAAGGGCAAGCCAAAATCCGGCTCTGAAGATTCAAACGGCGACTCACCCTCTTATTAAGCCGCCCAACGGCGGTCGTTCCCCGTCCAAGGAGACGACATGCGTATTTTGCTGGTCGAGGATGAAGCACCACTTCGGGAGACCCTTGCCGCTCGTCTCAAGCGCGAAGGGTTTGCCGTCGACGCCGCTGCCGATGGCGAGGAAGGCCTGTACCACGGCCGCGAGTTGCCCTTCGATGTCGCCGTGATCGACTTGGGCCTGCCCAAGATGTCGGGCATGGAACTGGTCAAAGCTTTGCGCGCCGAAGGCAAGAAATTCCCGATCCTGATCCTCACGGCGCGGTCGAGTTGGCAGGACAAGGTCGAAGGTCTGAAGTCCGGCGCCGACGACTATCTGGTCAAGCCTTTCCATGTTGAAGAATTGCTGGCGCGCATAAACGCGCTGCTGCGTCGGGCTGCCGGCTGGAGCAAGCCGACGCTCGACTGCGGCCCCATCCGCCTGGACCTGAGTTCGCAGACCGTCAGCGTCAATGGCGCCGGCGTCGATCTGACCAGTTACGAATACAAGGTGCTCGAATACCTGATGCTGCACGCCGGTGAGCTGGTATCGAAGGCCGACCTCACAGAGCATATCTACCAGCAGGATTTCGATCGCGATTCCAATGTGCTCGAGGTTTTCATCGGCCGCCTGCGCAAGAAGCTCGACCCCGACAGCGAGCTCAAGCCGATCGAAACCGTTCGCGGCCGCGGCTACCGTTTCGCCATCCCGCGCAGCGAATAAGCCACGCCAATGGCGCGGCGCGCACTTTCCCTGCACGCCCGCCAGCTGCTGGCGGCCAGTCTCGGCCTGATCGCCTTCCTCAGCCTGACCGGCTACGCGCTCGACCACGCCTTCCAGGAAACCGCGCGCGTCGAATTGCAGGATCGCCTGCAAAATTATGTAAAAGCGTATTACCGCGGCATGGAATTCGCCCGCGGCGGCGCGCTGTTGATGCCTGATCGCGCCCCCGATCCACGCTTCGAGCGCCCCGGCAGCGGCCTGTACGCTGGCCTGGTCAGTCGCGACATGCGCTGGGAGTCGGCGTCGTCGCTTGGCCGCACGTTGCCACTTCCGAAAACGCTCAAGCTCAATGAAATGCGCCTCGACGGTCCCTTGCCCTACAACGATGGCAACGGTGGCACGCAAAAGGTTTACCGTCTCTCGCACACCACGATCTGGGAAACCGAAGCCGGCGACATGCCGTTGACCTTTTCGGTCTACGAAGACACCGCGCAGTTCGAGAGCCAGTTGTCGGTGTTCCGTCGCGCCCTCTGGGGATATCTCGGCATGGCAGCGGTGCTGTTGTTGCTGGTGCAGATGCTGGTGTTGCGCTGGAGTCTGCAACCGTTGCGCAATCTCAAGCGTGATCTCGACCGCGTGCAGGGCGGTCATCATCCCAGCCTGTCCGGTCAGCATCCGCCGGAACTCGAGCCGATCACCGACAGTATCAACGCGCTGATCGACAGCGAGCGTAGCCATCTTGAGCAGAGCCGAAACACGCTTTCCGATCTCGCCCACAGTTTGAAGACACCGCTGGCCGTTTTACGTGCGCGACTCGATTCCGGCGCCGGCGTCGACGACTTGCGCGACGAGGTCTCGGCGCAGGTGCAGCGCATGAACGAGATCGTCTCCTACCAGTTGTCACGCGCGGCGCGCAGCGGGCATGCGCTTTTTTCCGCGCCGATCGAGGTCGAGCCCCGGGCCGAGGAAATCGTCGCCAGCCTGGAGAAGGTCTATTCCGGCAAGGGGGTGGTCTGCGAATTCGATGTCGACGCGCAGGCGCGTTTCCACGGCGAGTTGGGCGACTTGCAGGAGTTGATCGGCAACTTGCTCGAGAATGCTTTCAAATGGGCGGCGCGACGGGTGTTGCTGACCGTAAAGGTCGAGCCGACACAGGGCAGTCGGCGCCCGGGCCTGTTGCTGGCGGTCGAAGACGATGGCCCGGGTATCGCCGCCGAAAATGTCGAGCGGCTGTTGCAGCGTGGCGTGCGTGGCGACGAACGCGTGCAAGGCCATGGCATCGGCCTGGCGATCGTGCAGGACATCGTCCGCGCCTATCGCGGCGAGTTGCGGGTGGAGCGCTCGACGGAACTGGGCGGCGCCCGCTTCGTGGTGCGGATCCCGCCAGTGATCTAGCGGTGCGTCGACTTAGCGGAACATCCCTGGCAGCAGGCTATGCCAGCGCGGCGTCGATACGTGCGGCGCGGCGGCGCGGGCATGGGTGACGGGGCCGGCGCTGTCGGTGTGAACCGTCGTGGTGCTGTCGGTATCGGAAGTGGCCGCGTTGCTCGGGTTGGCCTTCGCAGCTTTCGGCGGCGGGCAGCTTTCCGAATTGTTGGGCGCGGTGCCGCCAGCCATTGCATGGCTTGCGAACAGGCAGAGCAGCAGGGCAAGGACGATACGGGGCATGGCACGGACTCGTTGGCTAGGCATCAGGACTGATGCAGGCAAGCGCGAAAAAGTTGCGAGAGTGTAGCCCGATCCCGGCGGCGCTGCATTTTCAGCTGCTGCGGCGCAGCATGGCGCGGGCTGGCGCATGCGGCAGACTGCCTCCCGAATGAATGCCGTTCCCTTTGTCCCGCCCCGTCTGCGCATCCGTGGCCCCGCGCTCCGTCGCGCCCTGATCGCCGGCGCCCGGCGCGTGATCGCCCATCGCGAGACGCTCAACAAGATCAATGTCTTTCCGGTCCCGGATGGCGACACCGGCAGCAATCTCGCTTTTACGCTGGGTACGGTCCTGACCGGTGCGCTCAGCCGGCGTACCGCCAGCGTCGGCGAATTACTGCGCAAGGTCGGCGAGGATGCCATCGATGGCGCCCGCGGCAATTCCGGCGCCATCTTCGCGCAATTCTTCACTGGTCTGGCCGAAGCCGTAGGAGAGCAATCCACGATGCCACCGCAGTTGCTGGCGCAGGCGATCCAGGCCGGCGCCCAGTCGGCGCGCGGCGCCCTCGCCGAGCCCCGCGAGGGCACGATCCTCAGCGTGATCAGCGCCTTTGCCGACTCACTCGAGCAGCGCGGTGAAGTCACCGACATGCGCGCCTGGTTCCAGCCGGCGCTGCTCCAGGCGCAGCGCGCTCTGGCCAATACACCCAATCAGCTGCCGGTGTTGCTCAAGGCTGGCGTGGTCGACGCCGGCGCGCAGGGGTTCGTCGACCTGCTCGAAGGCATAGCCGAATTCATGGCGACGGGATTGCTCGATCTGGTCAATCTCGAAAACCAGTCCAGTGGTGATCTCGAAGCCGCGCAGGTGCATGGCGAATTGCTCGATGCTGATCCCGAGCATCGCTGGTGCAGCGAATGCCTGTTGCTTGGCGAGGGTCTCGATCGCCCCGGGCTGCGCGCCGCTGTCACCGATCTCGGCGCCTCCTGCGTTGTCGTCGCCGGCTCGCATTCGCGCATCCGCCTGCACGCGCACGTCGCAAATCCGCAGGCCTTGTTCGATGTCGCGGCGCGCTTCGGTCGCGTCGAGGCGACCAAGGCCGACGACATGCATGCGCAGCAACGCACGGCGGCGGGCGGTGGTCGCGTCGCGATCATCACCGACAGCTCCGCCGACTTGCCCGATGGTCTCGCCGAAGCGCTGAACATCCATGTCGTGCCGCTGCGATTGAATTTCGGCGACCAGGATTACCTCGACAAGATCGGCCTGACGCCGCACGAGTTCTATCGCAAGTTGCGCGAGGAAGTGGTGCTGCCACGAACCAGCCAGCCCTCGCCGGGCGATTTCCGCCGGCAATTCGAATTCCTGCTGTCGCACCATCCTGCACTGATCTATCTCGGCGTCGCCCGTGCGGTATCGGGCACCATCCAGTCGGCGGAAACCGCCATCCAGCGCGGCCATCCCGACCGCAGTTTCGTCTTCGATACTGCCAATGCCGCCGGTGGTCAGGCTTTGTTGGCGATCGCTGCCGCCGAAGCCGCGCAACGTGGCGACGAGACGGCCGACATCCTCGCGCGGCTGGAACGCCTGCGCCCATTGACGCGTACCTGGGCGATCACCCGCGACGTCAGCCTGGCGGTGCGCGGCGGCCGCATTCCGGCGTGGTCGAAAGCGGTGGTGCAGGGGCTGGGCTTCACGCCGATCGCGAAAATCGTTCCTGCCGGCCGTCTTTCGATAGCCGGCGGCTTGTTCGGCCAAAAGCGCGTGCCGGAACGTTTCGGCGCCTATGTCGCCCGCCGCGTGCTGGCAGGCCGGCGCTGGCGCGTGATCGTCGGGCATTGCGATGCCCTGGCCGAAGGCGAGGCCTTGCTCGCCGAAATCAAGCGCCGTCTCGATTGCCAGGATGCGTGGCTCGTCGAGACCGGGCCGGCGATCGGTGCGCATGCCGGTCCCGGCGCGCTGGTGGCCTGCCTGCAGCCGGTCGACGCATGAATCGGCGTCGCCGCTGCGCGTTCGCGCGATAATCGCCGCATGTTGATCGCGTCCCTACTGTTGTTCGTCGCGTACTTGCTCGGTTCGCTGTCCGGCAGTCTCCTGCTCGGGCGCCTGCGTGGCGTGGACATCCGCACCCAGGGCAGCGGCAACGCCGGCGGCACCAACGCGTTGCGCACGCAGGGTTGGCGATTCGCGCTGGGCACTGTGCTGGTCGATGTCGGCAAGGGCGCGCTCGCGGCCTGGCTGGCGTGGCGGTTCGCTGGCGCGGCGGTTGGCTGGTTGCTTCCTGCCTGTGTTCTCGCTGCCGTCGCTGGCCATGTCTGGCCAGTCTTCCACGGCTTCCGCGGCGGCAAGGGTGCGGCCACCCTGATCGGTGGCCTGCTGATTTTCTGGCCGTGGTCGGTTCCGATCGTGCTGGCGGTTTGGATCCTCTGCCTGGTGCTGAGCGGATTCGTCGGATTGTCGACCGTCGTCGCCGCGCTCAGTCTGGTCGCGATCGCAGGCATCGTGCAGCGAGATGGCACGCATCTTTGTTTCGCGCTGATTGCGGCGCTGTTTCTCGTCTACACCCATCGCGGAAATCTCCGTCGGATGCGCAGCGGCACTGAGCCGCGTTCGCAGCAGATGCGGATATTCGCGCGGCTGTTTTCGCGGAAGACCGCATGAGCGCGCAGGCGATGCTGAAATTATTGGCGCAGGGGCCGGTGGAGAAAGCGGATGCGTTGTCGACGTTGGGGTTGTCAGCGTCGGCATGGGCGGATGCGCTGGAAAACCTGCGCGCCGCCGGCATCGAAATCATCGCCTGCGACGACCAACGGTTCACGCTGGCGCAACCGATCGAGTGGCTGGATCGCGATGCCATCCTCGCCGCGTTGCCGCTGCAGGCACGGGAGCAATTGCAATCGCTCGTGCTCACTTTCGAAACCGATTCCACGCAGCAGCAGGCCTTGTCTACATCGACGCCGGAACAAGGTTGCGCATTGTGGCTGGCCGAGCGCCAGACTGCGGGGCAAGGCCGTCGCGGGAGCCGTTGGATATCGCCGCTCGCTGCCAATCTGATGCTGAGTCTGTCGCGGCGATTCGATGGTGGCTACGACGCACTCACTGGACTCAGCCTCGCGGTCGGTGTTGCGGCAGCCGAGGCGCTGCACTCCCTCGGCCACGAAAGTGTCCGCGTGAAATGGCCGAACGATCTCGTTGTCGATGGCCGCAAGCTCGGCGGCATCCTTGTCAATCTGCGCGGCAATTCGCGCGGTCCAGCCGAGGCGGTGATCGGCCTGGGTCTGAATGTGCACATGCCGGCTATCGGCGCCGCCGACATCGATCAGCCCTGGTGCGATCTGGCGATGCTCGATGGCGGCATCGCGCCGTCGCGCAACCGTGTTGCCGCCGCGTTGCTCGCGCATCTGTTGCCGGCATTGAGTTTGTTCGATCGCGAGGGGCTGACGCCATTCCTGTCGCGCTGGCAGCAACTCGATGCGCTCCTCGGTCGCCGCGTACAGGTCCGCGACGGCGCGCAGAACGTCGAAGGCATAGCGCTTGGTGTCGATGCCCGCGGCGCGCTGCGCCTGCGCACCGATGCTGGCGAAAAGATCTATCACGGCGGCGAAACGAGTCTGCGACCGGCATGAACTGGCTCATCGATCTAGGCAATACGCGCCTCAAGTACGCCGTGCTCAACGCGGACGGAAGCCATGGCGAGGTACAGGCATTTGCACACGCCGATCCGGAATCGCTGGCGCAGCTGATCGCGCAATTGGGACCGGCGGAAGAAGGCGATGCCGTCTGGTTGGCTTCGGTGGCCTCGTTGTCGATCACCGAGACGCTGACCACCGCGCTCGCGACGCAGGGTTATCGCCTGCACCGTGTACGCACCGCAGCAACGCTGGGACGTTTGCGTATCGCCTATGACGAACCGGCGCGCCTGGGCGTCGATCGCTTTCTCGCGATGCTCGCAGCCAGCGAGCGCAGCGATGGTCCCTGGCTGCTGGTCTCGGTCGGATCGGCGCTCACTGTCGACTGTCTCGATGCCGACGGCCGCCATCTCGGCGGCCTTATCGCGCCGACGCCGGAACACATCCGCGAAGCGATGGCCGAACGCTTTCCGGTGATGGCCGTGCCCACCGGCCAGGTATTGGATTTCGCCACCGATACCGCCGATGCCGTCGCGTCGGGTGCGAGTGCGGCGGCGCTGGGTCTGGTTGAGCGCAGCTTGCGGCTCGCGCAACAGCATCTTGGTCGTGCGCCGACATTGCTGATCAGCGGCGGCGCTGCCGATGTTCTGGCCGAACTCGCTCATGCGCCGACCATCGTCCTGTCTTCACTGGTGCTCGAGGGGCTGGCGCGATTCGCGCAAGCCCGGGAAAATTAGCCGATGTTGCGTTCACTCATCCTTCTGCTCGTGTGCATGAATCTCGGCGTCGGCGCCTGGTGGGGGTTGCATGCCGCGCCAATACAGGCGCGCCTTCCGGTCAGCGATCCCGGCGTCGCTACGCTGACCTTGCTCAGCGAATCGGAAAACCGCGCCTTGCCCAGCAGTGGCTCCGAAGAAATGGTGGCGCCGCCCGATCCGCTCAGCGCCACGCCGGTCTGCCTCAGCATCGGTCCGTTCGCCACACCTGCGGATTTGCGCCGCGCGATGAATACGTTGATGCCGCAGGTCGGCCGTATCCAGTTCCGCGAAGTCGCGGCGACATCGTTGCGTGGCTATCGCGTTTACCTGCCGGCCTCGGGCAGTCGCGAACAGGCCTTGAAAACCGCGCGCGAGCTCGCCTCGCACGGCGTCACCGACTACTACGTGGTCACTGCCGGCGATCAGCAGAACACGGTGTCGCTGGGCATCTTCCACGATCTCGGCAATGCCCGGAAACGCCACGACGAAATCGCCGCGTTCGGTTACGACGCCACCGTTGAAGCGCGCACCGAGCAGGCGCAGCAGTGGTGGGTGGATGTCGCGGCGGCGGAAGGTTTCGATTGGCGCCGCTTCCTGCCCGATCCCGCGCTGCAATCGGCCAGTGCCGCCTGTCCCTGATCGACACAGCGCGCCCTGATTTCGGTTTGCCGCGCTGGACAGTTAGAATCGCCCCCACGCCGGCATAGCTCAGTTGGTAGAGCAACCGCCTTGTAAGCGGTAGGTCCCCAGTTCGAATCCGGGTGCCGGCACCAAAAAGGAACTTCCATGCTGCGCATCGCGCTCGTCCTGCTCGCTCTCGCCGCTCCTGTTCCTTCTCCTGCGGCGGGCGCGGCGATCACGCCGGAAGTGCTGGCCGCGGAAATCGTCAGCGAACAGGCGCCGCTGGTGCTCGATGTAAGAACCCAGGCCGAGTTCGATGCCGGGCATGTGCCGGGCGCGGTGCTGATTCCGCACGACCAACTGGAATCGCGTCTGTCCGAACTCGGCGCGCCCGGCGACATCGTCGTGTATTGCCGCAGCGGCCGGCGTTCGGCGCTGGTCGAGCCGCTGCTGGAAAAACACGGCTTCCGCGTCCAGCAACTTGCCGGCAGCTGGCAGGCCTGGGAAGCGGCGGGCCTGCCCGAACAGATCAACGACGATCTCGTGATCCCGGAGTCGAAATGAGCATGCGCAACGTCGCCCTGATCGGCGCACCCACCGATATCGGCGCAGGCCATCGCGGCGCGTCGATGGGGCCGGAAGCTTTGCGCGTGGCCGGTCTCGCCGAAGCATTGCGCGATCGCGGTTTGAACGTCAGCGATTACGGCAACCTGATCGGCCCGGTGAATCCCTGGCTGCCACCCGTGGATGGCTATCGTCATCTCGCGGAGGTGGTGCAGTGGAATCGCACCGTGATGGATGCGGTGTACGCAAGTCTCGGCCGTGGCGAATTGCCGATTCTGCTCGGCGGCGATCATTGCCTCGGCATTGGTTCGATCACCGCCGTCGCGCGTCATTGCCGCGAAACCGGCAAGAATCTGCGCGTGCTATGGCTCGATGCCCACGCCGATTTCAACACGCATGAAGTCACGCCGTCGGGAAACATCCACGGCATGCCGGTGTCCTGCCTGTGCGGACTCGGCCCGAAAGCACTGACCGAACTCGGCGGCAGCGCGCCGACGCTTACTGCCGATGCTTTTCGCCAGGTCGGCATCCGCTCGGTCGATGCCGGCGAAAAAAAACTAGTCAAGGAATTCGGTCTCGACATCTACGATATGCGTTACATCGACGAGATCGGCATCAAGCGTGCGATGGAAGAAGCGCTTGAGGGCGTCGATGACAACACGCATCTGCATGTCAGCTTCGATGTCGACTTCCTCGACCCGTCGATTGCGCCAGGCGTCGGCACGACGGTGCCGGGCGGACCGAATTATCGCGAAGCGCAACTGGTGATGGAGATGATCGCCGACGCCGGCCACGTCGGTTCGATCGACATCGTCGAACTCAATCCGGCGTTCGACGAGCACAACAAGACCGCGCAGCTCGCGGTCGACCTGGTCGAGAGCCTGTTCGGAAAATCGACGCTGATGCGCGACTGATTTTTCACCGAGTCTGGTTGTTGCGGAAATCGGCTTGATCAACGCGATTGGCACCTTCCGGCTCACTCTCGCCGCTGTTGGCGTTGACATCGCAAGAACGAAGCTGAATGGCGCAATGTCCATGGGTTCCGTCCTGCTTTCAATGATAGGGAGTGGAGGTTAAATTCGCCCCGTCATTTCATCGCAAGGAGATCGCCATGAAGCGTTTCGTGCTTTCGCTGCTGCTGTTGAGTTTCAGTCTTTCATTACTGACCGCCTGCAACACCATCGAAGGTGCCGGCAAGGACGTCAAGAAAGTCGGCGAAAAAGTCGAGGATGCGGCGCAGAACGCCAAGCACTGATTTTTCACGGCGGAAATGCAGAAGGCCGGGTATCGCTACCCGGCCTTCTTTTTCTACGGCCAACTGACGCTGCGGTTCAGCGCGACGGATCCGGTGCGAAGCCGATCGGGAAGGCATCGGGCCGGCGCGGATAATCGTATGTCGGAATCACACCGCGCTCGGCCAGGGCATTGTGGGAATCGTAGAACAACGACTGCACCTGGTTGGGACGCGAGCTCTCGCGTTCGAACGTGGTCTGCGTGACCGGATCGTAGCGACGCTCCCCGTGACCCGTGCCGATTTCCTGCGCCGTCGCGCGGCGCATCGCACCTTCAGCAGCAGGCGCGCTGGCGGTGGCATCGGCGGCGGACTTGTTGCTTTCATACGGCGAGGCGGGCTGCTCGTAACGGCCGCTGACCTGTGGCGGCGGCGAATACGGCGCCGGTTCGTAGCGACGCTCGCGGAAGGCCGCGACGCCGATCACGCCGACGTTCTGTGGGCGGCCAGTGCGCGCGGCATAGCTGTCGGGAAGGTCGGTGAAGTAGAACTCGGCGACATCGGAATACGATTTGCGCCAGCCGCGAATCTCGACGCGCTGCCAGGGTTCGAGCACGTAACCGGCCTGCGAGGCGCTGGCCGTCTGGCCGCTGATCGCGTTGACACCATCGACCGACAGAACGGCGAGAACGCGCTCGCCGGTGCGGTTTTGCATCGTGACCGAGAAGCGGTGGCCGGGCTGGCCCTCGAGATAGTCGCGACCTTCGAAGGGCAGGCGGGAAAGCGTGTTGCCTTCATCCAGATCGACGACCTGGACATCGATGAGTTGTGGCTGGCGCGCGCAGGCAACTAGCGGCAGCAGGCAAAGCAGGAACAATACGAGGGTGGTCAGGCGTTTCATGGCGGGTCTCCGTGAGGGCCCGGGTGGCAACGCCTCGGCTCCGACAACGGGGTTGCGGGCGGCGTCGCGTAAACTAGGCGCGGCCCCCACGAACGACCTCCATGAGCCAGCAACGCGTCCTCACCGGCATCACCACTTCGGGCACTCCGCATCTGGGCAATTACGCCGGTGCAATTCGACCGGCGCTGCTCGCCAGCCAGCAACCGGGCGTGGAAAGCTTCTATTTCCTCGCCGACTACCACGCGCTGATCAAGGTCCAGGACCCGTTGCGCGTGCAGCGTTCGACACTGGAAATCGCCGCCTCGTGGCTGGCCTGCGGGCTCGATCCGGACAAGGTCTGGTTCTATCGGCAGTCGGATATTCCGGAAATTCCCGAGCTGACCTGGCTGCTCACCTGCGTCGCCGGCAAGGGGCTGCTCAATCGCGCGCATGCCTACAAGGCCGCGGTCGACAAGAATACGGCGGAGGGCGAAGACCCGGACGCCGGCATCACCGCCGGACTGTTCATGTATCCGGTGCTGATGGCCGCGGACATCCTGGTGTTCAATTCGCACAAGGTGCCGGTCGGACGCGATCAGGTTCAGCACATCGAAATGGCGCGCGATTTTGCCGCGCGTTTCAATCATCTCTATGGCGAACATTTCGTGTTGCCGGAAGCAGCGATCGAGGAAAGCGTGGCGACGCTGCCCGGTCTCGATGGTCGCAAGATGAGCAAGAGCTACGACAACACCATTCCCCTGTTCGCGCCACCAGCGGAGATGAAGAAGCTGATCGCCGGCATCAAGACCGATTCGCGCGCGCCCGGCGAAGCGAAGGACACGGAAGGCTCCGCGCTGTTCCAGCTGTATCAGGCTTTCGCCACGAAAGAAGAAAGCGCAGTGATGGCGAAGGCGTTTGCCGACGGTATCGCCTGGGGCGAAGCCAAGCAGGCCCTGTTCGAGCGCATCGATCGCGAAATCGCACCGATGCGCGAAAAATACGAATTGCTGATCGCCCGGCCCGGTGATATCGAGGACATCCTGCATGCGGGCGCGGCGAAAGCGCGGATGATTGCGACGCCATTTTTGCGGGAGTTGCGGCGAGCGGTGGGACTGCGCGATCTGCGCGATGTCGCGAAGACGAATGCGAAAGTCGAGATGAAGGCCGTGCTGCCGGTGTTCAAGCAGTATCGCGAGGCCGATGGCAAGTTCTATTTCAAGCTCACCGGTGGCAGTGGCGAGGTGTTACTGCAGAGCGAGGCCTTTGATTCGCCAAAGGACGCCGGCGGCTACATCTCGGCTTTGAAATCGATGGACTTCGCCAAGGTGGCGGCGGCGGTAGCCTCAGGTCAGCTTCGGGATATTGGTGTCGATGCGCATAAGGTCGAAGAGGCGTTGAAAATTCTGGTTCGTGCGGAAGCAGAAAAAGCCTGATGCCCTTCCTCGCCCTCATTCTGTTCGCGCCCTGGTTCGCCATCCTCGGCTGGGTGTACTGGACCTACCCGAAATCGCATGCGGTGACGCCGGCGCGGCGACGATTGGATGTACTGGCGTTGCTGATAGCACTGGTGCTCAGCGCCTTCGCGATGCGCTGGGCGTTCTTCCAGCCGTTCGATGGCGTCGGCAAGATGTGGCCGCAGGTGATCGCGACGCTGGCCGGGTATCACGTGTTCCTGCTGGTGCTCGCGGTAGCTTTCTTTATTCGCAGGAAGAAATATCGCAGCGTTTGAGCCGCGATATTGTTGACGGGATTTCGTGCGCGGGACGCGCTACAAACTCCCGTACGGCGGGCGCTTCACGCGCGCCATCGCCATCACAACATCAGCCCCAGTGATTCTGCGCGATGCCGCTTTTTCCCGGCTGCTGTTGCACCACGCAAAAGCGATGTCCGGTCGGCGCCTGCAGCACCCACCAGCGCTTGCAGAACCCCACACGCGTCGCGCCGAGTTTTTCCAGTCGCGCGGTTTCGGCGGCCAGGTCGTCGGTTTCAATATCCAGATGAACGCGCGGATCATGGTCCACGCGTTGCAGCAGGATGAAAGGCTCGTCCGCCGACGTGGCGAGCTCGGCGTATTTTCCGTCGCCATCCTGATCGCGGCTGACGATGGCGCGCTCCAGCGCGGCGCTCCAGAAATCGATAGCGGTGTCGAGTGCGCTGCGGCAGTCGATCACGATGGCTATCAAGGCGCTGCGATGGCCGCTGCTGGACTGTCGCGGCGGCGCCGGTGTCCGGCTCTCGTCGCGCATGCGTACCACGCAGAAGCGATGCCCGGTCGGGGCTTCCATCACCCACCAACGGCCGCGCGGATTGACGATGCGCTTGGCGCCCAGCGCTTCAAGTCGGCCGGCTTCGACATCGATATCGTCGGCTTCGATGTCCAGATGCAGACGCGAATCGTGATCGACGCATTGCACTTCCATATGCCAGCCGCCCGGCCCCTTGCCGAGCAAGGCATAGCGGCCTTCGCCGCCTTCGTCGGGATCGAGTATCGGCAGGCCGAGGGCATCGCTCCAGAATGCCGAGGCCGCGGCGAGGTTGTCGCTGCGGCAGTCGATCATGAAGCCGGCAAGTCGTCGTGCCATTGGTTTCCTGTTCGATCTGCAATCGCGACGATAAAGAGTCGCCGCGCCATCGAGTCTTTTCCTAGCCTTGGATCGCGACGATGCCCAAGCGCCGCAGCATCAATGCGCGCGTTGCAGGTCGTCGATCATCACGCGCAGGAAGCGCGCCGCTTCGCCACCGGTGACCGCGCGGTGATCGAAGGTCAGCGACAGCGGCATCATCCGGTGTACCTCCATGCCGCCAAGCACCGGCACGACGGCATGGTGCAGGCGGCCGGCGCCGACGATGCATACGCAGGGCGGCACGACCACGGGTGTGGCGTACTTGCCGGCGAACACGCCGAAATTCGATAGCATCAGCGTGTAGCCGGTGAGATCTTCTGCGGGCAGGCTGCGATGCTTGACGCCATCGCGCAGGCGATTGAGTTCGCCGCGCACCTGTTGCGGATCGAGGCGTTCGCAACCGCGCAACGCCGGCACGAACAGGCCTTCCGGCGAATCCACGGCGATGCCGACGTCAACGCGCGAATGCCGGCGCAGCGTGCCTTCCTTGGCATTGAGCCAGGAGTTGAGCGCGGGCTCAGCCTGCGCGGCAGCAACCAGCGCACGGATCGAACGCGCCATGATGTCCTCGCCCGGTGACCAGGCGTGCAGATCAGCGTCGTCCATCAGCGTGGTCGGCACGACTTCCGCATGCGCTGCGCTCATCGTGCGCACCATGTTGCGACGGACGCCACGGATGGGTTCATCGGTATCGAGGGCGGCTGCAGGCTTGGCGGCTGCCGCATTTGTGGCGCCGCGATCATCACTTCTGACCCCAGGAGAGGTCGGCGCACGCAGCACAGCGGGTGAGGGAGTCGCTGCGACGGCAACGCTTCTCGCCACCGCGCCCATCGCCGCAGCAGGAAGCGCTTTCGCACTGCCGCTCGCTGCAGCATTTTTCACATCTGCCAGCGTCACCACGCCGTCGGCACCCGAGGGCACGACACGCGCGAGATCAACGCCGAGTTTTTTCGCCAGCGCACGCACCGCTGGCATCGCCTTGACGCCGCCGATCGCGATCGCCTGCTCGCTGCGCACGGCATCGGAACTCTGCATCGCACCGACCACGGTGCCGGCATCGGATTTTTCTGCTGTCGTAGGAGCGACCCGGGTCGCGACCTGGGTGTCGACAGAGGCCTGGTTGGCCGCGACTTGCGTCGATCCTACAGGGGCGGAGCCACCATGATGATGCCCGGTGTCCTGTGCCTCGGCGCGCTGCGGCAGATTGGGATCGAGTTCGAATTCCGCGAGCACGCTACCGGTGAGCACGACGTCGCCCGCTGCACCAGCAAGCCTGAGCACCTTGCCAGAAAAAGGCGAGGGCACGTCGACCACCGCTTTCGCGGTTTCCATCGATACCAGCGGCTCATCGAGGCGGATGACGTCGCCGACCTTGACGTGCCACTCGACGATTTCCGCGTCCGGCAGGCCTTCGCCGAGATCGGGAAGATGGAAGGATTTGATGTCGCTCATGTTCGGGACCTCAACTGGCGGCAAGCGTGCGCTTGGCCGCGGCGACGATTTTTTCCACGCTGGGCAGGTATTTCATTTCCAGGCGGAACAATGGGATGTGCGTGTCGTAACCGGTGACGCGTTCGACCGGCGCAACCAGGTCGAACATCGCCTTTTCGGCCAGCTGCGCTGCGATTTCCGCACCGAAGCCGGCAGTGCGCGGCGCCTCGTGCACGATCACGCAACGCCCGGTCTTTTTCACCGATTCGTGGATGGTGTCGAAATCCAGCGGCTTGATCGTGGCGACGTCGATGACTTCCGCCGAGATGCCTTCAAGCGCAAGCGCGTCGGCGGCCTCCAGTGCTTCTTTCACCTGCGCGCCCCAAGTCACGAGGGTGACATCGCTGCCATCGCGCAGCACGAAGCAGACGTCGAGCGGCAAGGCTTCGCCGTCATCCGGCACTTCTTCCTTGTACTGGCGATAGATGCGTTTTGGCTCAAAGAAAATCACCGGATCGGGATCGCGGATCGCCGCGAGCAGCAAACCATAAGCGCGCTGCGGCGACGACGGCATCACCACGCGCAGGCCGGGCACGTTGGTGAAGATCGCTTCGTTCGCTTCCGAGTGATGTTCCGGCGCGCGGATGCCGCCGCCCCAAGGCACGCGCAGCACCATCGGGCAGGTCAGGCGGCCGCGGGTGCGATAGCGGAAGCGCGCGGCGTGGCAGACGATGTGGTCGACCATCGGATACATGAAGCCATCGAACTGCGCTTCCGCCACCGGCTTCATGCCCTGCGTGGCGAGGCCGACAGTGAGGCCGGCGATCGTGGTTTCGTCGAGTGGTGTATCGATCACGCGCTGCGCGCCGAATGTCTGCAGCAGGCCGGCGGTGGCGCGGAACACGCCGCCGTTGACGCCGACATCCTCGCCCAGCACGACCACGCTGGCGTCGTGCTTGAGTTCCCAAGCCAGCGCCTGGGTGATCGCTTCGATGAGAGTGATCGCGGCCATCAGCGCGCCTCCCACTTCAACGCTTCCGCACGTTGCGCGGCGACGTCGTGCGGCAATTCGGCATACAGGTAATCGAACATCGCGGTCACCGGCTGCACCTTGGTTTCAAGATAGGCATTGACCTCGATGTCGGAGAGGCGATTGCACTCTTCCTTCCACGCGGCTTCGTCTTTTTCGCTCCAGACCTTGAGACCGATCAGGTAGGTGCGCAGGCGCGACATCGGCTCGCGTTCCCAGGCCGCCTTCACTTCCTCGTCGCCGCGATAACGACGGGCGTCGTCGGCGGTGGTGTGGTCGGACAGGCGATAGGTGACGAATTCGATCGTGCTGCCGCCGTGGCCGTTGCGTGCGCGTTTGAGCGCGTGATCCATCGCCGCGCGTACCGCGATGATGTCGTTGCCATCGACCTGCAGGCAGTCCAGTCCGCCCGCGAGGCCTTTCTGTGCCAGCGTCTTCGCGCCGGTCTGGGCGCTGCGCGGCACCGAGATCGCCCACTGGTTGTTGATGATGCACTGGATGAAAGGCAGGGTGAACGCGCCGGCGGAATTGATCGCGGCGTAGGTGTCGGTCTTCGACGAACCGCCATCGCCGACGCAGGCGACCGCGACGCGCGGCTCGCCGCGCAGCTTGAACGCCAGCGCCGCACCGGCGGCGTGCAGGCATTGCGTACCGATCGGCACGCACCAGGAATAATCGTGCGGCGGGCCGGAAAAATCGTTGCCGCGTTCGTCGCCGCCCCAATACAGCAGGATCTCGCGCGGCTTCACGCCGCGGACGATCTGCGCGCCGTACTCGCGATAACTGGGCGCGAAAACATCGTCGTATTGCATAGAGGTGCCGATGCCGATGTGCGTGGCTTCGTGGCCGAGGCAGGAGGCATACGTGCCGAGTTTGCCGGTACGTTGCAGCGCCACCGCCTTGGTGTCGAAGCTGCGCACCAGCAACATCTGTTTGAACAGCTCGACCAGGTTCTTGCTGTCCTGGGCGAACTCGGGCAAATCATCGCGAACCAGGCGGCCATCGGCGCCGAGGTATTGCAGGTATTCGATTTCGAACGTGGCTACGGTGGGCATGCCCAGGCTCCTTGGCAACCGGCCAACGATACCAGCCCGCGCCGGGGGACTGGCAACCCCGGAAGGGAAAACCTTGGTTTCTGCAGACGCCGGAGCGGCGTCGGCGCGCATTTTGCATGGCGATATCGGCAGCCGGGCGATCCGCGGCTGGCGACTTTTCCGTCGAGCCGGCGACATCCACCGCAGAAAAGAAAAACGCGGCCAAGGCCGCGTTTTTCCTGACACATTGCCGCGGCGATCAGTTGCCGCGATCGACCGGTTGCTTCGGCACGCTGTGGCCCGGCACGCGCAGGGTCAGCGAAGCGAAGTTATTGCCGGCATCGGGATCCGAGGTCAGCGCACTGGTGTTGGCCTCGAACACGATATCGGCATTGCCGTCGGCGAACTGCGGCGTGAAATCGAAGCCGATGGTGTTGTGCGCGCCGGGCGGGTAGGTCGCGGCGAGATCGCAATACACGGTGCTGCTTTCTGGTGAATCGGCGATCACCGAACATTCGTTCAAGTCGTTGCCATCGACCACCGCCCAGCTCAGCGCCGATTGCGGCAGGTTCACGGTGACCTGGAACGAACCGAGTTCGGCCGCGAAACCGCCGGCGTTCTCGACCGAGATCTGGTAGTGCGCGGTCTGGCCGATCTTCAGGGCGCCACCCTTCGGTCCGATGATCGCCACGCGTAGATCGGTACCGGTAACTACCGCGACATTGGCCGAAGCGCTGTTGTTGCCCGGCGCCGGGTCGGTGGCGGAGCTGCTGATCGCCGCGCCGAGGCTGAGGTTGCTGCCGTTCTGGCTGACGTCCGTGCTCACGTTGACGGTGAAGTCGTCGTTGCTGCCGCTGTCGAAATCATCGCGGTTGCAATGCACCAGCGTCGCGCTTGCGCCATCGGCAACGGGCGCGCCGCAAGTCCAGCCAGCGGCCGGCGTGACGCTGACCGTGGCCGGCAATACCGCGATCGAGAAGTCAAGCTTGACGCCATGCGCGGTGTCGATGCCGCGGTTGCCGGCGTGCACGGTGAATTGCGCGGAATTTCCGGCGATCACCTGTGCGGCTGTCGCTTTCAACGACACATCCAGGTCGGCGGTATCGAAACTCGCTTCGGTCAGAAACAGCACCACCGGGTCGTGATCTGACACGCGCACCGGAATGGTGAAGTCGCCGTAGTTGTCGATGCCGAAATCGGCATTGATGCGGGCGTGTTCGCTGCGTACGCCGGCGAAACCGTCAAGCACGGCCTGGTTGACCACCATGTGATCGAGCGATTGCGCGTTGCCGTCGAAGGAGAACGAGTAGCGCTCGTCGGCTTTCGACAGCGAAGCCATGTTGGTCAGCGGCGTGGTGATCGGGCTGGCGACGTAGCGGATCACCTCGCTCGCGGCGGCGGCGCGGCCGGTGATGATGCCCATGCTGTCGACGAAGCCGTCGTTGAATTCGAAGGCGTTGAAATCGCCGAGCAGCACGATCTTCTCGCTCGGGTTGGCGGTCTGGTAACCCTGGATCAACTGCGCCAGGTACAGCGCCTGTTGCGCACGCTTGCCGCGCACGCGATCACCAAGCGTCGGCCAGCCATTGCTGCCGGCGACCGTGCTGTCGACATCGATCAGCGAACGCAGGTGGTTGGCGATCACGGTGATGGTCTGGCTGGCGCCGTTGGCGTGATTGATGCGCGCATGCAGCACCAGCGGCGGGCGGTCGTTGAGCTTGCCGCCGGAGCTGTTGTCGGGGTTGACGAAATCCACGTCCTTGCCGATCTGCTCGATGCTCAGCACTTCCACGCGCGGCTTGCCCGGTGCGACTTCCTCGGTCTTGATCAGGAAGCCGACGTCGATGCCGCCGACGTCGTTGCCTTCGAACAAATAGGGCTGATAGACGGGGTTTTCGCTGCAGCTGTTCGGGAACAGGATGTTGCCGTCGTGGTTGTTGATGCTGGCGGCGAGTTCGGTCAGCGCCTTGATGTGTTCGACTTCGACGACGCCGAGGATGTCGGGATTGCGGGTGAAGGCGCAGATCGCGTTGCCGGTTTTCTTCAGGCGGTTCTGATAGGCGAGTGTGGTGAGCTTGGTGGCACCGTCACCGTCGGCCACGTCATCGAAGAAGTGCAGCAGGTTGAATCCGCCGATGGTGATTTCATCGTCGGCCTTGACCGATACCGCCGTCGCCACCGAACCCAGCACGATCGTGCCGGTGCCCGGATCGGGCGTCATCGTGTAGGCGCCGAAGCCGTAATCGAGCACGCCGGTCATGCCGGTGACGCTATCGCCGACGTCGACATTGATCGCGGTCGCGCCGGTCTGGCCGGTGCTGCGCACGCGGATCAGTTCGGGATTGTGGTCGAAGCGCGGCGGCACCACGCCCGGCGGCACCACGGTCGGATCGAGCACGTCCATGCCGGCTTCGCGCATCGGGCGCGCGACGTCGGGCAGCACGCCATAGAAAATGCCGTTGCCGGTCGAGGTCGCACTGGCTTCGTTGATGTTGCCGTCGGCGGGTGCGACGACATTGAGCGTCGGGATGCTGACGCGCATGCCTTCGTAGCGTTCGAGTTGTTCGAGCGGGCTGTCGGCGTTGGCATCGGCGTCGGTGAGCACGATCGCGCTCGGCAGAGTATTGCCCGTGCTCAGCTGGATCACCGTGGCGTTCTTGAGTTCGGTCAGCGGCAACTGGCCGCCGGGGTTGTATTCGTCGATCGAGGCGTTGACGCGAACGCGATTGCCGACTGCGGCGCTGGCAGGCGGCGCGGCGCTGGTGAACACGAACACGCCTTCGGAACTGGCGACGTCGGCATCGGCCTCGGCATCCGGGGCCTGCATGAAGAAGCCGTTCGAGGTGCGCGCGGTGACGATGCCTTCGGTGGCGATGATGGTGTTGACCGCGAACGGCGAGACCGAACCGCTGCCCTGGATCGCGTGGATCGGCAGGATTATGAAGTCATCGTTCTGGATCGTGCCCAGACCTTGAACGTCGGTAGCATTGGCGCCGACTACGCTGTCGATGTTGACCAGGAAGGTTTCGCTGCTTTCGACGGCGGTGTCGCCGTTGATGGTGACGGCGAAGGTGAGACTGCTGCTGCCGGCGGCGATGCTCTGGCTGCTGGATGCGCGGCCGACGTAGTCGCTGTCGGCGGTGGTGGCCGAGCCGTCAGCGGTGGCGATATTGAAACTGACGCCGCCTACTGGCGCGGCAGCACTGAGGCTGACGGTGAAGGTCGCGACGTGGCTGCCGGCATCGCCTTCGACGACGCTGACGTCATCGATGCTGAGGTTCGGCGGCCCGCCGCTGCCGGCGCAGGGATTGAGTGTTGCCGCCTTGTTGCGCGGCGTCGGGGCGGCAATGGTGAAATCCGTGCTGCTGCTGCCGGTGTTGGTGGCGCAGCCGGCGCTGTTGCGAATGGCGGCGGTGCTGTTCGAAAGCAGGGCTGTCGGCGCCGCCGGTGTGGTCGGGCACGTGGCGGTGGGGCCGAAGCCAACCATATCCACTGCGGCGGGGCAGGCGCCCGAGAGCAGGGTGCCGTTGGCGACCAGGGCAACTTTGCCGGTCGTGCCCGACATCGCCAAAGTGCCCGTCGAATCGGGTGTGGGAAGCGCGGGCTGCACGCCAGCGCCAGCCGCTTCCTGGACGAGGAAGTACTGGCCCGGAGCCAGGCTCAGGCTGCCGGTGAGATCGGTCTTGGCCCAGGTGGTGCCTGTTGCCGAGGAATATTGCACCGAGTATCCGCTCAGGCTGACCGTGGTCGCGCCGGCATTGAACAGCTCGATGAAATCGTTCTTGTATTGCGCGCCGGAATTGCCGCCGCCGCCATACACCTGACTGATCACTACTTGTGCCTGCGCGCAGGGTGCGAGCAAAGCGAGCACAACAACGGACAGCCACAGGCTGCGGCGCATCGGATCGAACATGGATTTTCCCCGGGGTTTGCAAAGGCCGGGCAACAGCCGGCGCAAGTACCTGATGGTACGGTTTGTCCGAAGACGATTGCATGACACAGCGCAGTATGCAAAGGGGCGAATGCGCTAACCTTGCCTCCCCCGCATTCCGACAGCGCCGCGAGTCCATGTCCCAGCCCCCGAACCAGCGTCCGATTGAGCAAGGAATAACCACGGACCTCAAGGATCGCTTGAGCTATGGCGGCTATCTTCAGATCGACACGCTGCTGTCGGCGCAGATCCCGCTGACCGATCCGCCACAGCACGACGAATTGCTTTTCATCATCCAGCACCAGACTTCCGAGTTATGGATGAAGCTGGTGATCCACGAATTGACCGCGGCGATCGAGCATCTGCAGCGCGACGATCTTGATCCCTGTCTGAAGATCCTCGCGCGTGTGAAGCACATCCAGCGGCAGTTGACCGAACAATGGTCGGTGCTGGAAACATTGACGCCCAGCGACTACCTGAGCTTCCGGCATGTGCTCGGGCCGGCCTCGGGTTTCCAGTCGGCGCAATACCGCCGCATCGAATTCCTGCTCGGCAACAAGAACGCCGACATGCTGCGCGTGTTCGCGCATGAGCCAGCGGCACAGGCGCAGCTGCGCGAAACCTTGCAGGCACCAAGCCTGTACGACGAATTCCTGCGCCACCTCGCGCGGCGCGGTCTGGCGATTCCGACCGAATGCATCGAACGCGACTGGTCGTTGCCTTACGCGAGCCATCCTGGCCTGCTGCCGGTGTTCCAGGCGATCTACGAAAACCCCGATGGCAACTGGGACATCTACCACCTGTGCGAACAACTCGTGGACGTCGAAGTGAATTTCCAGTTGTGGCGCTTCCGGCACATGAAGACGGTGGAGCGGATCATCGGATACAAGCGCGGCACCGGCGGCAGTTCCGGCGTCGCCTTCCTCAAGCAGGCGCTGGAGTTGACCTTCTTCCCGGAGCTGTTCGAGGTGCGCACGCAGCTCACCGCGCAGGCGTGATGCTGCGGCGCAATATCCTGTTCAGGTTTGACGGATCAACGCCCAGCGGTTACACCTTGGCGCGCTTGTGACTGGCGTTTTGCCCGGTCGCAGTTGTTGATCCACTCATTCCAACCAGACGTTTTCCAGGGAGAAGCCGCATGAGCGGTGCCGCCACCGCGCTCGACACGAGCGCAGAAATTCCAGAGTTCAAGCAGGTGATGGGTCATCCCAAGCCGCTATGGATGTTGTTCATGACGGAGTTCTGGGAGCGCTTCGCGTTCTACGGTATTCGTTGGGCGCTCGTGCTCTACATCGTCACGCAGTTCTACGGCGGCGCGGGCGCCGGCCAGGATCCTGCCAGCAAGCTCTATGGCGCCTACCTCGCACTGGTCTACGCGGCGGCGATTTTCGGCGGCTATGTCGCCGACCGGGTGCTCGGTTATCAGCGAAGCATCCTGCTCGGCGCGGTGATCATGGCCATCGGCCTGTTCATGGTGTCGATGCCGAACAAGGAAGTCTTCACCTTCGGCCTGGCCACGATCATTTCCGGCAACGGCCTGTTCAAGCCGAACATCTCCACCATGGTCGGCAAGCTTTACGCGCCCGGTGACGAGCGCCGCGATTCCGGCTTCACCATTTTTTACATGGGCATCAACCTCGGTGCCTTCATCGCACCGATCCTGACCGCGGCGCTGGCGGCGCGCCTGATGGGCGGCACTGCGGCATTGCCGGCCTACAAGGTGGTCTTTATCACCGCCGGTATCGGCATGCTGATCAGCCTGATCTGGTTCTGGTACGGCCGCCGCGAATTGGGTGGCATCGGCCGGCCGCCGGGCGGCGAGGGCGGCAAGCGCAACGTGCTGTATGTGCTGGCCGGCGCGCTGGTGGCGATCCCGGGCATCTACTTCCTGCTTTCGATCCCGGCCGAAACCCTGCAGTGGTGGGTGCTGACGCCGATGTTCGTGGCGTTGTGCGGACTGCTGCTGGTCGAAGGCGTACGCGAGGGCGCGGTGTCGCGCGACAAGACCATCGCGATGCTGATCATCTTCGTGTTCAACATCCTGTTCTGGATGTTTTTCGAACAGGCAGGCAGCTCGTTCACCTTCCTCGCCGACGAGATCGTCAATCGCAACCTCAGCGGCTGGACCTTCCCGACCGGTTGGTTCCAGTCAGTCAATTCCATCGCGATCATCGCGCTGGCGCCGATCATCGCCTGGATATGGGTGAAGCTGGGCCGCGCCAATCCGTCCATTCCGCGCAAGTTCGGCCTCGGCCTGATCTTCAACGGCGTGGCGTTCGCGTTGCTCTGGTTCGCCCTGTCCTCGCTGGTGGCCAGCGACGGCAAGATCCCGTTCTGGACGCTGTTCATGGTCTACGTGATCCAGTCGGTCGGCGAGCTCTGCCTGTCGCCGATTGGCCTGTCGATGGTGACCAAGCTGGCGCCGCTGCGCCTGGTCGGCTTCGGCATGGGCGGCTGGTTCCTGTCCACCGGCATCGGCAACAACCTGTCGGGCATCTACGCCGCGATGATCAGCGGCGACACCGGCATGACGGTGGAATCCGCGCGCAGCGGCTACACGCAGGGCTTCTACATCCTGGTGATCGGCGGCGTGGTGCTGTTCCTGATCGCGCCGCTGATCCAGAAGTTGATGCACGGCGTGAAGTGATCCGGCGTAGCAAGTACAAAGAGAAACGGCGACCTTCGGGTCGCCGTTTTCTTTTTGCCTTCGGGAAATCGCATTAGCGCAAATGCGCTGCGCGGCGCGTGCCTAGGATTCGCGCGTCGCGATCTCGCGTTCGGCCATGCGTGTAAGCAGGCGGTCGAGGGCGGCGCGTTCGTCGTCGCGCAGGCCTTCCAGCAGGCGGCGTTCGTAGGCCAGTGCCAGCGGCGCGACTTCGTCGTAGACGCGATAGCCCTTCGCCGACAATTTCAACACCGAGCGACGGCGATCGTCGCCATGCAACTGCCGCTTGAGGCGACCACTGGCGAGCAATGACGTGACTGCGCGACTGACCGCGACCTTGTCCATCGCCGTACGTTCGGCAACTTCGTTGGCGGAGAGGTCCGGATAGCGGCCGAGCACCGCGAGGATCCGCCACTCGGTGACATTCAGGTCGAAGCGTTCGCCGTACAGCTGCGCAATATCCTGGCTGATGCGGTTCGACAGCACCGACAAGCGGTACGGCAGGAAGCGGTCGAGCTCGAGGACGGCGTGTTCGGGCGCGGCTTTCTTGTTCATTTTCGTGTTCTTCCGGCCCGGCTTGCCAATGGTTTCATATGAAACTATATAATCCGGGTCTCGATCGCAAGCCGTCCCGCAGGAGTTGCACCATGAGCGCCCAGCTTGATTCCAAGGCCCCGAACCTCGGCATGCAGCCGACCACCTTCGCCAACCCGATGGGTATCGACGGTTTCGAGTTCGTCGAATTCGCCGCGCCCGATGCCGCGCCGCTGCACGCATTGTTCAAGCGCATGGGATTCAGCGCCGTGCTGCGCCACAGGACGCGCGCGATCACCGTTTACCGTCAGGGCCTGGTCAACTTCGTGATCAACGAAGACCCCGATTCCTTCGCCGCCGATTTCGCCAAGGCGCACGGCCCCAGCGCCTGCGGTTTCGCGATCCGCTTCCAGAAGCCGGGCACCGAAGTTCTCGCCACCGTGCTGGGCAACGGCGGCGAAGCGATCTCGCACAAACCGGGCAGCAAGGTGGTGTCGTCGCCGGTGATCAAGGGCATCGGCGACTGCATGCTGTATCTGGTGGATCTGTATGGGTCGGCCGGCAGCGTGTTCGATGCCGATTACGAGCCGATCCCAGGCGCCGATCAGCATCCGGCGGGCTTCGGCCTGACCTTCATCGACCACCTCACGCACAATCTCTACTTCGGCAACATGCAGAAGTGGTCGGACTACTACGAGCGCCTGTTCAACTTCCGTGAGATCCGCTATTTCGACATCAAGGGCGCCAAGACCGGCCTGGTATCGAAAGCGATGACCGCCCCCGACGGCATGGTGCGCATTCCGCTCAATGAATCGTCCGATCCGAAAAGCCAGATCAACGAATACCTCGACGCGTACCACGGCGAAGGCATCCAGCACATCGCCTGCTTCACCGACGACATCTATACGACGGTGGAAGCGATGCGCGCGGCCGGTTGCGAATTCCTCGACACGCCCGATACCTACTTCGACGTGATCGATGTGCGCGTTCCGAACCATGGTGAGGATGTGCCGCGCCTGCGCAAGAACAAGATTCTCATCGACGCCGACCTGGAAACCAAGCAGCGCAAGCTGCTGCAGATATTCACCCAGAACGCGATCGGCCCGATCTTCTTCGAGATCATCCAACGCAAGGGCAACGAGGGCTTCGGCGAAGGCAATTTCCAGGCGCTGTTCGAGAGCATCGAGCGCGACCAGATGCGCCGCGGCGTGCTCTGATTTGTTGGTGAGTGGTGAGTGGTGAGTGGTGAGTGGTGAGTGGTGAGTGGAGTGCGGAGTGCGGAAAAGCATGACGCGAGCTTTGGCTCTTCCCCTCTCCGGTCGGGAGAGGGGCAGGGGAGAGGGTGTCGGGATGTCCCGCCCGATCAAACCGCCGCTCCCGCGCCGAACGCTGGCCTTCGCCCGCCAGTTGCGCAGCACCGGCACGGATGCCGAAGGATTGCTCTGGTATCACCTGCGGGCGAAACGCTTTCAGGCATTGAAGTGGCGACGTCAGCATCCCTTGCCACCGCACATCGTGGATTTTTACTGCCATGCGGCAAGGCTGGTGGTCGAGATCGATGGTGGGCAGCATGAGGTCTGGCGCGATGCGGTACGTACCGAGTTCCTGGTTGCGCAGGGCTTGAGCGTGTTGAGGTTCTGGAATAATGAGATGTTGGGAGAGAAGGAGGCAGTGCTCGAGGCCATCTTCGAAGCGACGCAGCGCCGGACCCTCTCCCCCAGCCCCTCTCCCGGTGGGAGAGGGGAGTAGTTGAGTAACGGAGTTTTCAGCATGACGCTTTCCTACCAATCCGGCTTCGGCAATGAGTTCGCCACCGAGGCGCTGCCGGGCACCTTGCCTGAGGGACGCAACTCGCCGCAGCGTGTCGCGCATGGGCTGTATGCCGAGCAGTTGTCCGGGACCGCGTTCACCGCGCCACGCCACAGCAATCGCCGCAGCTGGCTGTACCGCATCCGGCCGGCGGCGATGCATGCGCCGTTCGCGCTGCTCGAAGACGGCGCCTTCCATAATCGCTTCGACGAACAACCTGCGACGCCGAACCAGCTGCGCTGGAATCCGCAATCCATTCCGACCGCGGCCAGCGATTTCATCGATGGCCTGTTCACTGTCGCCGGCAATGGCAGCGCAGCGATACAGATCGGCATCGGCATCCATGTCTATGCCGCCAATCGCTCAATGCAGGGCCGCTTCTTCTACAACGCTGATGCCGAACTGCTGATCGTTCCGCAGCAGGGTCGCCTGCGCATCGCCACCGAACTTGGCGTGCTCGCCATCGAGCCGCAGGAAATCGCGGTGATTCCACGCGGCATCCGTTTCCGCGTCGAGTTGTCTGACAACGAAGCGACCGGCTACGTCTGCGAAAATTTCGGCGCTGCGCTGCGCCTGCCCGACCTCGGTCCGATCGGTTCGAATGGTCTCGCCAACGCGCGCGATTTTCTCTCACCAGTGGCTGCGTTTGAAGAAGACGAAGGCGAGTTCGAACTCATCGCGAAATTCCAGGGCCGGCTGTGGCGCGCGGCGATCGATCATTCGCCGCTGGACGTGG
>Ga0208525_1000013_pt1 | contig 28149 bp, 16 predicted proteins | sample SoimicmetaGmgHMC_FD_188342 | JGI IMG/M metagenome (GOLD analysis project Ga0208525, IMG submission 188342) | Soil and rhizosphere microbial communities from Laval, Canada - mgHMC (SPAdes) (version 2) | ecosystem: Environmental > Terrestrial > Soil > Agricultural land | place: Laval, Canada...
CCGACCGCGTCGTAGCACTTGTCGAAGTCGGCAGCGCCGGGATGCAGGGGCTGACAGCCGGGCTTGAGTTCGTAGCTGGTCGCGTAGGGCAGGGGCCAGACGTCGAAGATCGGCAGTTTTTCCGAGAACTTGCCAAGGTTGTAATTGAGTTGCGCGAGTACCGGCAGCTTCGCGCGCGGTGCGATCAGCCATGCATTTTCCGGCGCCATGTCGCCACGGATGCTCGCCGCCAACGCCTGCGCGAAACGCGTGTCGTGGATCACCACCATGCTCTCGGTGTTGTAGTCATCCGAGCGCGGATCGAAGTTGTGGCTGCCGACCACGCCGATGCGCTCATCGATCACCATGCATTTGGCATGCAGGCCGATGCGCAGGCCGGCGCGCTTGAGCGGCACCGGGCCCTTGTCGCGGTCGTAGTCTTTCGGTGCCGGCAGCGGCTGCCCGGCGTCCGCCGTCGCGCCGGTGGCGGCGAGGTCGATCGGCGCGCTGACCGGGAACGGCTTGAATTCGTGGATCTCAAAACCGAGTTCACGCAGGTACAAGCGCTTGTACTTGTGCGACATCGCGTACACCGGAAAGGCATCGGTTGCCGCCAGCGAATTGGTCGAAACATAGATCAGCGGCGCCTGTTCGCGATGGTGCATGCTGCGGAACACGCCGCGCGCCTGTCGCGACATCACCAGGTACGGCGTCTGCAGGATCAGCTCGGACTGCGTGCTGGCGACCAGATTGAGCAGCGCCTTCGATGCCTCGCTGCGACTTTGCATCGCGGCATCGTGCTTGTTGGGCAGGTCGGCGAAGAAATCCACGCGGCCGACTTCGAACAGATACGGCGACAGCCGCGCGAACACCGCCGGCGAATCCAGCGCCGCCGCCTGCATCGCCAGCACCCGCGCCGACAGCACCGGTTCCGGAATTGCCGGCGGCCCATGGTTGGCGATCAACACCTTGCCGACGTCGGCGAGGACGGCAGCGTGCAGAGAACGATGATCGTTCCAGAACGCGTCGAAATTACTGGCCATCGCCGCCGTCACCGGACCGGCGACCAGCAGATCGCGGTCGCGGTAATCGTAGGTGTCGTGCCAGTCGAAATATTCGTCCTGGATATTGCGCCCGCCGATCACCGCGACCCGACCGTCGACGATCATCACCTTGTTGTGCATGCGCTGGTTGAGGTCGCGAAAATGCAACAGCATGCCGGCAAGGAACTCAATCGGCTGCACGCGCGCCTGGTCGAACACCGGGTTGTAGACGCGCAGTTCGAAGTTCTCGTGGAACGCGGCGAGCTGCGCCTGCACGTCGGGATCGGCCAGGCCGCCGAGCTGATCGAGCAGCAGACGCACCTTGACGCCGCGTTGCGCGGCGGCCTTGAGTTCGCCGAGCACGAGGATGCCGGCATCGTCGCTGTCGAAATGGAAAGTCTGCAGGTCGATCGTGTGGCGGGCGCTGCGGATCAGATGCACGCGTGCGAGCAACGAATCCTGGCCGTGGTCGAGCAGGATCACCGCATGGCTGGGCGCGGCCGGCGTGGTGCGCGCATAGGCGGCATCGCCAAGATCGAGCAGCGGCGAGGGCAATACGCAGCCCTCGGACGGACAGGTGATCGCGCTGCTGCGTGCGTGTTCGGCGTAGTCGCTGGCCTGCAGTTTCTGTTCACGGGAAAGATGCGCGCAAGCCGACAGCTGCAGGGCGAACAGCACCAGCAACAGGCGCGGCAGCCCCTTCATGAGGTCGGCTCGGCGCGGAAGCGCACGTTGAAACTGAAATCGACGTCGTCGCGCAGGGTCAACCGGTAGCTGGTCATGCCGAAAGCGCGCCGGCTGATGCTGCCGCGCACCTGGATGTCGCAGTCGTGGCCGGGGCGGGCGCAGGTCGATGGCAGCAACTGGAAACCAACGTCGCGGCGCAGGCCGCGCAACTGCAGTTCGCCGCGCAGTTTGCCGCCCTTGTGCAGCAGGCTGTCGGCGAAGCGCAGCGAGGTGAAACCGATGGCCGGGTAGCGATCGACCGCGAGGAAATCTTCCGAGCGCGTGATCCGGCCCATCCACGCCGGACCGTCGTACTTGAGGCTGCTGCCGTCGATCTGCACATGCACCACCCAGCCGCCGCCGGCATCGCCCTGCAATTCGCCACTGACGCGGGTGAAGCGGCCCGAGGAGCGCATCGGCACGCGCGGATGCACGTCGAAACGCGCCACCGCGCGGGCGCTGTCGAAGGCCAACGCGGGCGCCTGTGCCTGGCTGGCGGAACTCATGGTCAATAGCGCGAACAGCAGGGCTGGGCCCGCGCCGAAACGCGCCCGGCTCATTGCCTCATGGCCACCAGAACGCCGCCAGCTCGGCGATGCCGGGTTCCAGCAACGCATCGGCAGGCAGGCGCAGCACCGCGATCCCGCCGGCCGGCATGCCGCGAAAATCGCCGGACTGGCCGGAATTGAGCAGCGCGGCCATCTGTTCCAGGCCCGGGTTGTGGCCGACCAGCAGGATGCGGCCGAGCTCGCGGTGGTCGTCTACGATCTGCATCAGCGTGCCGGGCGTGGCTTCGTAGACGCGCGCTTCGGCGCGTTGTTCGACCACACCGATCACCGACAACACCTGCTCGACGGTTTCGCGGGTGCGCCGTGCCGGCGAAAACACCACGCGGTCGGGCAGGTAACCATTCTTCTTCAGCCAGACGCCAGCAGCCTCGGCCTCCGCCTGGCCCTCACGTGACAGCGGTCGGTCGAAATCTTCGGTGCCGGGCGCAGGAGGCTCGGCATGGGCATGGCGCAACAGGATGAGTTCTCGCATTCAGAGCGCCTTTTTGAGCCATTTCAGCAGCGGAGCCCAGTCTTCCTGGTGGCTGCGGATCTGTTCGGAGTGGTAATCGAAAACGCTCTTGCCGAGAGCGACCATGAGCACATAAGCCTGGGTGTCGCGCAGTTCGCCGGCGACCGGATAGGGCCAGCTTTTAAGTTGGGCGACGGCCTGTTGCGAGGCCGAGGTCCAGGGCTTGAGGCGATTGCCGACGATGCCGACCGGCAGCTTGCCTTTCTTGACCCGGGCCAGTGTCGCCAGGGTGTTGAGGAAAGGCACGGTGGCCTCGAGATCGATCATCGACGGATTGACCGGCACGATCACCGCGTCGGCACGTTCGAGGAAACTTTCCAGATCGTCGGCCATGGCGCCGGCGGGGGCATCGATCACCGCGGCCTGGATGCCGTCGGGCAGTTGCTTGTCCCAGTTGCGCCGGGTGCCATCGATCGGCAGCACTGCCGAGGCGAGGCTGGCGCGTTTTTCGCACCAGTGGGTGGAGGATTTCTGGCGATCGGCATCGATCAGCACGGTGCGCTTGCCCTCGAGGGCGAAGTGCGCCGCCAGGTTGGTGGCGATCGTGGTCTTGCCCGCGCCGCCCTTGGAACTGGCGACCAGTACCGTGCGCATAAGCTCCACTCCACTCCGGGGGATACCGCACTCTACAACGCCGCGCGCGCGGGAAGGAAGCGCGCGGCAACGGGCGCTTCGGCCAGTCCTGCGCCGGGTTCCAAAGCGGCTCTGGCCAAAGAGCAGAAACTCTAAGGCGCTGTGTGACGGTGGAGCCGGTACGCACCGCCCCCGGCATTCGCCGCGGCCCGCGGACGCGGCCCTACCGCCACCGGAGGGACGATGAAGCAGCCATCGTCCCGGGGTCTGTATGCCCCGGGCTTCGAACGCGACAGCTGCGGTTTCGGGCTGATCGCCAACCTCGACAACCGTCCCTCGCGCGGACTGGTGGTCTCGGCGTTGACGGCCCTTGCGCGCCTCGCGCATCGCGGCGCGGTCGGTGGCGACGGCCGCAGCGGCGATGGCTGCGGCCTGCTGATCCATGGCGCCGATAGCTTCCTGCGCACGATCGCCGCCGAGGCCGGCATCACCCTCGAGAAAAATTTCGCCGCCGGCATGATCTTCCTGCCGGTCGATCCCGACGCCGCCACCGACGCGCGCAGCGTGCTCGCCGAGGCGCTGCTGAGCCAAAACCTGCGCATCGCCGGCTGGCGCGTGGTGCCGGTGTCACGCAACGACTGCGGCCCGATCGCCTTGGCCGGCATGCCACGCATCGAGCAGGTGTTCGTTTGTGCCGATGCCGACATCAGCGCCAGCGATTTCGAGCGCGGCTTGTTCCTTGCCCGCCGTTCCGCAGAAAAAAATCTCGCCGCGCATGACGATTTCTACGTCGTCACCCTGTCGGCGCAGACCCTCGGCTACAAGGCGATGGTGCTGCCCGACGATCTGCTCGCGCTCTACCCCGATCTCGCCCGCGCCGATCTCGCCGCCAGCGTCGTGGTTTTCCATCAGCGCTTTTCCACCAACACCGCGCCGGCCTGGAAGCTCGCGCAGCCATTCCGTCTGCTCGCGCACAACGGCGAGATCAACACGATTGAAGGCAACCGGCATTGGTCGGTGGCGCGCGGCGCGCGCTGGTCGACACCGCGCGTGGACTTCGCGCAATTGCAGCCGCTGGTCGCGCTGCAAGGATCCGACTCGCAGAGCCTGGACAACATGCTCGAGACTTTGCTGGTCGGCGGCATGGACCTGCTGCAGGCGATGCGCATCCTGATTCCGCCGGCGACGTCATCGCTCGAATACAAGGATCCCGATCTCGCGGCGTTCTACGAGTACTACGGTCTCTGCGTCGATCCCTGGGACGGCCCCGCCGGCATCGTGATGTGCGACGGCCGCTACGCCGCCTGCACGCTCGATCGCAACGGCCTGCGCCCGGCACGCTGGCTGCTCACCGACGATCGCCACCTGGTGATCGCCTCGGAAGCCGGCGTCTACGATTGCGCGCCGGAAAACATCCTCGCCAAGGGCAAGCTCGGCCCCGGCGAAATGCTGGCGATCGACCTGCGCCGCGGCGTGCTGCTGCAAAGCGAAGACATCGACGCGATCAACAAGGCGCGCGCACCGTTCAAGGCGTGGCTGAAGCAGGGCGTGACTTATCTCGCCGCCGACCTGATCGATCCCTCGCTCGCCGCCGAACCCTTCGACAGCGCGACACTGCGACGCTTCCAGAAACTTTTCCAGTTGACGCGCGAAGAACGTGAATCGGTGCTGCGCGTACTCGCGGAAACCGAGCAGGAAGCGACGGGCTCGATGGGCGACGACACGCCGTTCGCTGTGCTCTCGCATCACGTCCGCCCGCTCTACGATTATTTCCGCCAGGCCTTCGCCCAGGTCACCAATCCGCCGATCGATCCGCTGCGCGAACAGGTGGTGATGTCGCTGACCACGCAGATCGGCCGCGAGGGCAATGTCTTCGCGCTCACGCCGGCGAACGCCAAGCAGGTGATGCTCAACTCGCCGGTGCTGTCGCAACGCAAACTGCGGCAGTTGCTGGCGCTGGACGATTTCGCCGATGCGCACGCACGCCTGGATCTTTTCCTCGCGCACGGCGAATCGCTGCAGCAAGGCCTGCACCGTTTACGCAACGAAGCCGAGGCCGCCGTGCGCTCCGGCAAGGTATTGCTGCTGCTTTCCGATCGCTACCCCGAGCCCGGCTGCCTGGCGATCCACGCACTGCTCGCGACCGGTGCGATCCATCACCACCTTGTGCACCTCGGCCTGCGCTGCGACTGCAATCTGATCATCGAAACCGGTACGGCGCGCGATCCGCACCAGGTCGCCTGCCTGATCGGCGTCGGCGCGACCGCGATCTATCCCTATCTCGCGTACCAGACATTGGCCGCGCTCGGACGCAACGGCATCCTCGAAGGCAAGCGCGGCAACGAAGCCGCGGAGCTCGGCCGCAGCTATCGGCGCGGCCTGAAGAAAGGCCTGCTGAAAATTCTGTCGAAGATGGGCATCAGCACCATCGGCAGCTATCGCGGTGCGCAGTTGTTCGAGATCGTCGGCCTCGCCGATGAGGTCGTCGCGCTGTGTTTTCCCGGCATTCCCAGCCGCATCCAGGGCGCGGGGTTTGTCGATCTGGAAAATGATGCACGGCAACTCGCCACGCGCGCCTGGTGCGAGCTCGACGACATCGAGCCCGGCGGCAAGCTCAAGTACGTGCACGGCGGCGAATACCACATGTACAACCCGGACGTGATCGCCAGCCTGCAGCGTTCGGTGCGCAGCGGCGAGATCGCCGATTACCAGGCGTATGCCGATCACGTCGACGGGCGCCCGGCGTCGACCTTGCGCGACTTGTTGCCGCTGCGCCGCGATGTCGCGTCCATTTCCATCGACGCGGTCGAGCCGACCGAAGCGATCCTCGCGCGTTTCGATTCCGCCGGCATGTCGTTGGGCGCGCTGTCGCCGGAAGCGCATGAAGCGTTGGCGACGGCGATGAATCGTCTCGGCGGCCGCAGCAATTCCGGCGAAGGCGGCGAAGATCCCGCACGCCACGGCAGCGAGAAACGTTCGAAGATCAAGCAGGTCGCGTCCGGACGTTTCGGTGTCACGCCCGAATACCTGATCAATGCCGAAGTGCTGCAGATCAAGATCGCGCAGGGCGCCAAGCCCGGCGAAGGCGGGCAACTGCCTGGCCACAAGGTCAACGAACTGATCGCGCGCCTGCGTTACGCGCGCCCCGGCATTGGTCTGATCTCGCCGCCGCCGCATCACGATATCTATTCGATCGAAGATCTTGCGCAGCTCATCTACGATCTGAAGGAAGTCAATCCGACCGCGCTGGTGTCGGTGAAGCTGGTTTCGCACGCCGGCATCGGCACGATCGCCGCCGGCGTGGTCAAGGCCTATGCCGACCTCATCACCGTGTCGGGCTACGACGGCGGCACCGGCGCCTCACCGCTGTCGTCGATCCATCACGCCGGCACGCCCTGGGAACTGGGGCTGTCGGAAATCCAGGAGACGCTGCGCCGCAACGACCTGCGCCACCGCGTGCGCGTGCAGGTCGATGGCGGACTGAAAACCGGGCTCGACGTGATCAAGGGCGCGATCCTTGGCGCCGAGAGTTTCGGCTTCGGCACCGCGCCGATGGTCGCACTCGGTTGCAAATATCTGCGCATCTGCCATCTCAACAATTGCGCGACCGGTGTCGCCACGCAGGACGCGCGCCTGCGCAAGGATCACTTCACCGGCCTGCCGGAAATGGCGATGAATTTCTTCCGTTTCGTCGCCGAAGACGTGCGGCAATGGCTGGCGAAGCTCGGCGTCGCGCGCTTGCAGGACCTGATCGGCCGCACCGACTTGCTGCAACTCGCCGATGGCGAAAACCCGCGTCAGCGCGGCCTCGACCTGAGCCCCATCCTCGCTGCCAGCGGCTTGCGCAGCGATGCCGCGCAATATTGCCGCGAAGCGCGCAATCTTCCGCGCGATCCCGGCACGCTGGCGACCAAGATGCTGGCCGACATGCGCACGGCGATCGTCGAAGCACGTGGCGGCCAGTTCCAGTATGCGATCCGCAATTGCGACCGCAGCATCGGCGCACGCCTGTCCGGCGAGATCGCCCGCGCGCACGGCGACCTCGGCATGAGCGAAGCGCCGATCCAGATAAATTTCACCGGCATCGCCGGGCAGAGTTTTGGCGCCTGGAATGCCGGCGGCCTGCAGTTGCATCTGGAAGGCGACGCCAACGATTACGTCGGCAAAGGCATGGCCGGCGGTCGCATCGTGCTGCAACCACCGAAAGCGGCGCGCTTCATCGCACGCGATACGCCGATCATGGGCAACACCTGTATGTACGGCGCCACCGGCGGTGAGTTGTACGCCGCCGGTCGCGCCGGCGAACGCTTCGCCGTGCGCAATTCCGGTGCGACCGCGGTAATCGAAGGCGTTGGTGACCATGGCTGCGAGTACATGACTGGCGGCAGCGTCGTCGTGCTCGGCCGCACCGGCCTGAATTTCGGTGCCGGCTTCACCGGCGGCATGGCTTACGTGCTCGACCTCGACCGCGATTTCGTCGACCGCTACAACCACGAACTCATCGACGTGCTGCGCATCACGCCCGAAGGCATGGAGAACCATCGCCAACATCTGCGCCAGCTGATCCGCACGCATGTTGGCCATACCGGCAGCGTCTGGGGCCGGCAACTGCTCGAGGATTTCCGCGATGTCGCCGGCCGTTTCTGGCTGGTGAAACCGAAAGCCGCCAGCCTGGAATCGCTGGTCGAAGCGCTGCGGCGGGCGGCATGAAAGCGCAGCCGTTCCAGTTTATCGACCTGCCCCGGCGCATGCCGCGCGAACTCGACGTCGCCGTGCGCGTGGTCGGCTGGCAGGAAATCTACGGTCACTACGAAGCGCCGCAGGCCGCCGAGCAATCCGCGCGCTGCCTGGACTGCGGCAATCCGTATTGCGAGTGGAAGTGCCCGGTACACAACTACATTCCGAACTGGCTCACGCTGGTGCGCGAAGGGCGCTTGTTCGAAGCCGCGGAGCTCGCGCACGAAACCAATCCATTGCCGGAAATCTGCGGCCGCGTCTGCCCGCAGGATCGCCTCTGCGAAGGCGCCTGCACGCTCAACACCGGTTTCGAATCGGTGACGATCGGCTCGATCGAGAAATACATCGTCGACGAAGCGTTCAGGCAGGGCTGGCGGCCGGATCTTTCCAACGTGCGCGCCACCGGCAAACGCGTCGCGGTCATCGGCGCCGGTCCGGCCGGCCTCGCCTGCGCCGATCGCCTGGTGCGCGCCGGCATCGAAGCGCATGTGTTCGATCGCCATCCGCAGATCGGCGGCCTGCTGACCTTCGGCATCCCACCGTTCAAACTGGAAAAGTCGGTGATGCTCACGCGCCGCGGCGTGCTCGAGGCGATGGGCGTGCGTTTTCATCTTGGCATCGACATCGGCCGCGATATCGCCTTCGAAACTCTGCTGCGCGATTTCGATGCGGTGTTCGTCGGCACCGGCGCTTACACGGCCGTCGATGGTCGCTTGCCCGGGCAGGAGCTTCCCGGCGTGACGCCGGCGCTGCCGTTCCTGATCGCCAATGCGCATCGCATTCTCGCTCCCGAGGCGATTCCGGATCCGATGCTCGATCTCGCCGGAAAACGCATCATCGTGCTCGGCGGCGGCGATACCGCGATGGATTGCGTGCGTACTTCCATTCGACTCGGTGCGGCGGAAGTCAGCTGCGTGTATCGCCGCGGCGAAGCGAACATGCCCGGCTCGCGCCGCGAAGTGAAAAACGCCCGCGATGAAGGCGTGCGCTTCCTGTTCGATCGCCCACCGCTGGCGATCGAAGGCGGCGCGCGTGTTCGCGGCGTGCGCGTCGGCATTGGCGGCGGCGAGGAAGTGCTCGCCGCCGACGTCGTCATCATCGCCTTCGGTTTTCGCCCTAGCCCCGCGTCCTGGCTGGCCGAGCACGGCATCGCGCTGCGCGAACAAGGCCACGTGCGGATCGATGGCGGCCTGCCCTACCAGACCTCGAATCCACGCGTCTTCGCCGGCGGCGACAACGTCCGCGGCGCCGATCTGGTGGTGACCGCAGTCCACGATGGCCGCGATGCCGGCGTGGCGATAGCGAAGATGCTGCTGGCGTGAGCGGGTTGCTCGCGTAGACAGTGGATCCCCTCCCCTGCAAGCAGGGGAGGGTTAGGGTGGGGTGGAGTCTTGCCACGCAAGCATCTGCCCCTCCCTGCCCCTGTTAACAGCGGGAGGAGCGCGTTGTTTGAATGGCCAGTTGCGTTTGCGCTTCGTCCCGCGATGGTATCGTTGCCACCCCGAGAATCGCTGTTGGTCCGCATGTCCGAACTGCAAGATCTGTCTTCGCTGATCCGCTCCAACACGCCGCTGATCGTGATCGAAACGCCGGACGAGGCGCGCGTCGTCGATCTGTTCCGGCATCTGCTGGCGAACGTTTTCCGCGCGTTGTATCGCTGGTCGATTACCGAAGGCATGCGCCGCGTCGACATGGACCGCGAGGACGAGGCCGAAACCGCACCCGACATCAGCACCACGCTGCACGCGATCAAGGCGCACGACCAGCGCGGCATCTATCTTCTGCTCGATGTCATGCCCTACCTCGGTTACGCCAGCACGCAGCGCATGCTGCGCGAGATCGTCGACCGTCGTGGCTGCCTCGAACACACGATCGTGCTGGTCGGCAACAAGATCGAGCTCGCGCCGGAGCTGGAAACTCTGGCCGTGCGATTCTCGCTGCGCCTGCCCGACGAACATGCGCTGCTGAAGATGGTCAACGACGAAGCGGCGCTGTACATGCGCGAAAACGGCGGCAAGCGCGTGGTCGTGGACAAGGACGCGCTCGCCGTGATCGTGCGCAACCTGCGCGGCCTGGCGATGACCGAGGCGCGGCGCATCGCCCGTCATCTGGTGTTCCGCGACGGCGCCATCGGTGCGCATGATCTGCCGGAACTGGCGAAGCTGAAATTCGAGCTGCTCAATCGCAGCGGCCATTTGCATTTCGAATACGACACCGCGCAGTTCGCCGACGTCGCCGGCCTGTCGCGACTCAAGCAATGGATCGGCCTGCGCCGCGAAGTTTTTTCCAGCGGCGAGTTGCCGGTCGGACTGGACGCACCCAAGGGCGTGTTGCTGCTCGGCGTGCAGGGCTGCGGCAAGAGCCTGGCGGCGAAAGCGGTGGCCGGCGGCTTCGGCGTACCACTGGTGCGTCTGGATTTCGGCACGCTGTACAACAAATTCCATGGCGAGACGGAAAAAAACCTGCGCGACGCGTTGTCGTCAGCCGAACAACTCGAACCCTGCGTCCTGTGGATCGACGAACTCGAAAAAGGCCTGGCCAGCGCCGGCAGCAGCGAGGACGGCGGCGTGTCGCGGCGCGTACTCGGCTACTTCCTCACCTGGATGGCCGAGCGCAAATCGCGCGTATTTCTGGTTGCCACCGCCAACGCCGTGCAGGAACTGCCGCCGGAACTGCTACGCAAGGGTCGCTTCGACGAAATCTTTTTCGTCGACCTGCCCAACCATGGCGCACGCAGCGAAATCTTCCGCCTGCACCTGGAAAAACGCCGCGTCGACTGGGGCTCGTTCTCGCTCACGCACCTGGCCGAAGCCAGCGCCGGTTTTTCCGGCGCGGAAATCGAGCAGGCGATCGTCAGCGCGCTCTACACTGCGCACGCGGAAAAGATCGCGGTCACCGAAGCCAAGTTGATCGAGGAAATCCGCAACACCCGCCCGCTCTCGGTGCTGATGGCCGAACAGGTCGAAGGCCTGCGCGAATGGGCGAAAACGCGGACGGTGCCGGCGGATTGAGGCGGTGCCGCTGTCGTGCGCCGACGGCGCGCGCACGATCTCGCTCAGTCGGTTTTCTTCGCTGCGTCTTTCGCCGATTCCCGGGCGGTGTCCAACGCCGCTTGCAGCGCCCTGATTTCTTCCGCGCGCGATCGCCAGCCGGTCGGCGGGTCCAGCGGCAGGTTCTCGATTTCCAGCGTGTGCCTGAGCGCGACGAGCTCGGTCTCCTGCGTCGTCAGCAGCAGATGCCGGCGGAGACTGGCGCTGATTTGGGTCGCGTCGCGGGCTCCGTCCTGCCACAGCTTCGCCATCTGGCTTTGCTGCCATTCGATGCGACGGCGTTCGCGTACGGCCTGTTCCTTGTCGGCATCCGTCGCCGCGCCGAGTTCGATCAGACGCAGGGCAATGATGGCATCCGCGACATTGTCCGAGCCCGCGAACAGGTGCTGGCCGAGGCGCAGGCAGTCGACGCGCCTTGCCTGATCGGCGCTCTTGCAAAGCTTGAGCACGGCACCGTTGCCGGGGATCGCGAACGCGGCAGCGAAGCCGCTGGCGGAAATCACTGCGGCCTCCTGGTCATCGAGATTGCCGCGATCCCCCGGCGGCAGGGTCTGCGCCCAATGCAGCGCGAGAAAGCGTTGATAAAGCGCTTTCTGCACCAGCTCATAACTGCTCCGATAGCGGGTCGCGTTGGCGGCCTGCGCAAGAATCTTCTGCTCCAGCGCAGCGTCTCCCTGTATCTCTGGCTGACCCAACAGGGCCAACCCGAAATAGGCGTTGTCGGCGATCGACTTCACCAGCAGATCGATGGCCGCTGCGCGTTGCCCGGACGCCTCTTCGCGACTCATCGCGGTCAAGTCCAGCGCCTGCACCATCGGATCGGTTGCGGCATCGTGAGTGGCCGCCTCGCGGATCGCCCGGCCGGTCGCGGCCGGAACCGAAAACACCGGCATTCCCGTCGTCGTTTGCAACTGCAAGGCCTGACCCAGGACAACCCGCACCAGCGGCGATGCATCGGGCGCCGCGGCTTTCAGCCAATACGGCGAAACATCGTAGGGTTTGGTTTCGTCGACAACTTGCGCAGCCGCGGATATCGAGAAAATGGACAGCGACGACAGCAGCGCAAGTCTCGCAAGACCAAACATGTTCATACCAATCGATGGAAAACGAGCAGCAGCCTGACCCACGCGAGAAAGCCGGTCAAGATCGCGATGGCGTGGTGATGGCTGGAGGAGGTTGGCGTCGCGATGCGGGCTGAACCGGCTCGCGATCACGCATTTCCACGCACCCGAATTCGCGGCCACGTCCGCTCCTGCGATCAAAACAGGGCAACCCCCATGCTCCATGCCCACAGCGGCAGCGTGAGCAACGACAAAAGGATGCCGTAGCCGACCAGCGCAGCGGCGAGGCCGGGGGCGAGGCGGTGCGAGATCGCGAGGGCGCCGGCGGTGATCATCGGTGGCATCGCCGATTCCAATACCACCGCGTGCGCTTTGGTCGCATCGAAGCCGAGCCAGGGGACGATCGCGAAGGCGAGCAGCGGCATCAGCAGCAACTTCAGCGTCAGTCCGGCGGCGAGGGGTTTGAGTTCATCGCGCGGCAATTTGAAACGCAGGCTCAGGCCGATCGCGAGCATCGCCAGCGGCAGCAGCGCATCGGATACGCGTTGCAGGATGCCGGCGATCGCCACGGGCGGCTCGGCGGGCATCACGCTGATGCCGATCAGCAAAGCGATCAACGGCGGAAAGCGCAGGATGCGCAACGCGATTTCGCGCGCGGTCGGCGTGCGATCGCCACCGTAGCGCGCGAGCACGAACAGACCGAAGGTCGACAGGATCAGGAAGGCGCCGAACTGGTCGTAGATCACCGCGTAAGGCAGCGCGGCGTCGCCGAGCAGTGCGCGCACCAGCGGGTAGCCGAGAAAACTGGTGTTGCCCAGCGCAACGCAGAGCAGCAGCACCGCATGTTCGTCGCGACGCAAACGCAGCCAGCGCGTCACAGCGCCGACCGACAGCACCGTTGCGCCCAGCAGCAACCAGGGCACCAGCGCGATACCGGCGACGGAAATATCCAGATGCAGTCGCGGCGCGTAACGCAGCACCGCCGCCGGCAGGCAGACATACAACACCACCTGGTTGAGCGTCTCGGCGGCGTTGTCGGGAAACACGCGCAGACGCTGGAACAGCACGCCCAGCGACAGCATCAAAAGGATCAGCAGGAAAGCATCGAGGGCCACGTCTACCTCAGCAGTAACTACACCCAAGGTCGCATGATTGCGTTGACCAAGGACCTACCCGAAACAAGATTCGTCGCATGATTGCGTTGACCAAAGTCCTACCCGAGGCAAGATTCGTCGCGTGCTTGCGTCGACCAAGGACCTTACCTCGACAAATCAAAAAATCGCAGCCATGCCCGCCCCTACGACGCGGCTTCCTGCTGGATATGCCAACGCAAACGATCGGCGGCGGTCTGCACATCCGCCGATAGCGGCAGCAGTTGCGGCCAGTCGGCGGCTTTGGCGGCGAGTTCGAGTTCGGCGGCGGCGTGGGCGAGTTCGCTGGCGCCGATCAGCCGCGCGGCGCCCTTGATCTTGTGCGCCTGCCGCGCCAGTTGCGCGGTGTCGCCGGCCTCGCGGGCCTGGCGCAGCTCCTGCAGGTCGCCGTTGGTACTGGTGATGAAGTCATCGAGCAACGCGCGGGTTTCGCTGGCGACGCCACCAGTGAGTTCGTTGAGCACGCTGCGATCGAGCGGGGTTGGCGGAGCCTGCAGTTGCGGCAGGATGACTTGCGAAGAAGCGGAAGCAATCGCGGTCATGCCCGTTCCCACGGTGCCAGCGGCGGTCTTCGTATGCGGCAGCCATTTCTGCAAGCAGGCCGCGAGCACCGGGATGCTCACCGGCTTGGCGAGGTAGTCATCCATGCCGGACGCGAGACAACGCTCGGCTTCGCCCTTGAGCGCAGCGGCGGTCAACGCCACCATCGGCGTGCGCGGCTTGCCGCCGCGTTGCTCTTCCTCGCGCAGGGCGCGCGCCATCTGGTAGCCATCCATCACCGGCATGTGCACGTCGGAAAGCACAAGCGCGTAACGGCCGCTGCGCCACTTCTCCAAACCGAGTTGGCCATCGTCGGCCGATTCGCTGGCATAGCCGGCGAGCGCAAGTTGCCGCGCGACGACGAGACGATTGGTCGGATGATCGTCGACGATCAGGATCAGGCTGCGTTCGGCCTCGGCCTGCGCAATGCCGGGCAAAGGCCGCGGCACGAAACTGCCGGGCTGGCCGGGCTGGAAGCGATCGGGCTCGATGTCCGCAACCTGCCCGCGCGGCAAACTCAACGCCAGACGCAGCGTGGTGCCGGCGCCGGGCGTGCTGTCCATGCTGACATCGCCGCCCATCATGTCGGCGAGGCGGCGGCTGATCACCAGACCCAGGCCAGTGCCGCCGAAACGGCGCGTGGTGCTGCCTTCGGCCTGGCTGAAAGGCTGGAACAGTTTCGCCTGCTGCTCGGGCGTAACGCCGATGCCGGTGTCGGTGATGCGGAATACCAGCTGGTCGAGATCCTGTTCGCGGCCTTTCCATTCCAGCGCGACTTCGACAAAACCATTCTCGGTGAACTTGATCGCGTTCGACAGGAAGTTCGACAGGATCTGGCGCAGGCGCAGGCCATCAGCGACATGCGCCGGGCCGACGCGCGGATCGACGGTCACCGTCAGCACCAGGCCCTTGCTCGATGCCGAACCGGTGAAATTGGCCGCGGTCGATTGCAGCAGTTTGGCCAGGTCGATCGTCGTCGGCGCGAGCTCGAGGCGGCCGGCATCGACCTTCGAGAAATCCAGGATGTCGCCGATGATCTGCAGCAGCGATGCCGCCGACTGCTGGATCACGTGGATGGTGCGGCGTTGTTCGGTATCGAGCTCGCTGTGCGACAGCACTTCCAGCATGCCGGTGACGCCGATCATCGGCGTGCGGATCTCGTGGCTCATCGCGGCGAGGAAGGAACCCTTGGCGATGTTGGCGTCGCGCGCGGCGGTCTCGCTGGCGCGCAGCTTTTTTTCCAGTTGCTTGATCTGGGTCAGGTCGGTGGCAACGGCAAGATAGCCGACGTTCTTGCCGCTTTCGTCGCGCATCGCCGAGGTCGCCAGCAGCACCGGTACGTGGCCGCCGTCCTTGCGCACGATCGTCCACTCCTGCGGCGGCATGCCCTGTTCGATCATCACCGGGATCAGGCGCGTATCGGCGGGCACCGTGCGATCCAGCGCCGAGGTCAGCTGGCCGGCGATCAAGGCCATCTCGTCGGGCAGGAACATGCGATTGGGGATGGTCTCGCCCTTCACTTCCTCGGCGCGATAGCCGGTGAGTTTTTCCGCGAACGGATTGAAGCTGGTGAAGCGCCCGTCGAGGTCGATCGACATCACCGCCACGCGCGCCGCGGCGAACAGGGAACGCTGGAACACCTCGCTGCGCTGCAGGCTGGCGCGCACGTTTTCGTTGTTGAGCAGCTGTTCGTTGAGCTCGTTCTCGAAGCGGCGGACGTCGTCGCGCATGGTCAGGAAGCCGTCGAGCACTTCGCCGAGCTCGCCCTCGGCACGGAAGCGCGGCACCGCGTGATAGTCGTGCCGGCGCATCTGCTGCGACAAGTCGCGCAGGCTTTCCACGCCCTTGTAGATGTTGCGCACGATCTTCTGCGCGATCAGCGCGAATACGCCCAAGCCGCCAAGGATCAGCGCGATGCGCAGGATCGCCGCTTCGCGTGCGCGCAGCAGCGACGCCTGCACGCGGCGGTCGGCTTCGATCAGCTGCAGGTCGCTGAAATATTTCAGGCGCGTGGTGACCGGATCGATGGCCGGATACAACTCGGTGTCGGCGAAATGCCCAAGCTCGACGATGTTCTTGCGCTGCAGGATGCCGCGCAGCGTCATCGCGGCCCGGTCGGCGCGGACCTTGGCGCGATCGATCTGTCCGATCAGCTCTTTTTGTTCGGCACTTTGCGGTTGTGCGGACAGGATCTGCCAATGTTCGTCGATGCGCAGGCGCGCGCCGTCGATCACCTGCACGCCCTCTTCCCAACTCATCAGGTAGTTGCGCACGCGGAAAGTGGTGTCGACGTAGTCGAGGCCGTAGGCATCCGACACCGCCTTGATCCGGCGCAGGCTGCTCAGCGATTCGCCCTTGAGCTGTTGCAGGGCAACGTTGTTGTTCTGCCGCTCCCACTCATCGAGCAGCAGCACACCGACACTGGCGAACAACATCAGGGCGAACAGGCCCAGCAACTGCTGGCGGATGCTCAAGGTCCGGCCGAGAGCGATCATGCGGTGCTCAGTGGCGGGTGTTGCGCCAGCGCAGGATCGCGTCGGGAAGCATCTCGCCGGGCACCGGCTGCGAGATCAGGTAGCCCTGGGCGTAATCGCAGCCCAACTGCGCCAGCAGCTGCCACTCTTCCATCGTCTCCACGCCTTCGGCGACGACGCTGAGGTCGAGTTTGCGCGCGAGGTCGAGACTGGTTTCGATCACCGCGCGCTTGCGCGGCTGATCGGGCGCGCCACCGACGAAGCCCTGGTCGATCTTGAGTTCGGTGAACGGAATCTGCGACAGCTGCGTGAGTGAGGAATAGCCGGTGCCAAAATCATCGACCGAGAGTCCGAAGCCTTTCAGGCGCAGGCGCGCGAGCAGGCCGAGGCCGCGGGCAGTGTCGCTCATCACCGAGCTTTCGGTGATTTCCAGGATCACGAATTCCGGCGCCAGGCCGTGTTCGCGCAGGATGGCTTCGTAACGGTCGGCGACTTCCGGGCCACTGAGGTTGTGTGCGGACACGTTGACGGAAATGCGCAGCTGCTCGAGGCCGGCTTCGCGCCATTTTCTGGACCAGCGACAACTTTCGATCAGCATGTGGTTGGTCAGCGCCTCGATCATGCCGCCGCTTTCCACCATCGGAATGAACACCGACGGCGGCACCATGCGGCCGTCGGCGAGACGCCAGCGTGCCAATGCCTCGACGCCGACGATCTTGCCGTTGGCGAATTCCGCCTGCGGCTGGAAATGCGGAAAGATCTCGTTGTTCGCCATCGCCGCGCGCAGCTGTTCGAAATCGACGGCGACAGCATCGTCGTTGCCGACCACGACCGGGCTGGACTCGTACAGCGAAAGAATGTGCGTGAGCTTGCCCGGCGACAACGGTTTCTCGACCGCGCCGAGCACGCGCAGGCCCGAGGCCTTGGCCATCACCTGCACGGTGTGCAGCAGCGCCGGATCCATCGCGCTGACCACGGCGATCGAGCGCGCGAGATGTTCCTGGGCGACGTGGCCGATGAACTCGACGCCATCCATGCCGGGCATGTCGAGATCGACCAGCACGACATCGGGGGGTTGCGGCAGCGAACGCAGCAGTTCCAGTCCCTGGAAACCATCGGCGGCCTCAAGCAGGCGGGTCAGGCCGAGGTCGGCGAGCAGGCGCAGGCCCAGCCGACGCTGGAAGCCATGGTCTTCGACGAGGAGGACTTGCAGTTCGCTCAGACTCATCTGGCTCCCTCCTGGAGCTGGTTCCCCGACTCTAACCGGCGCCCGCGGGGTGCGGAAGCCCGCAACGCAACATACCCGATATTTTTGCCGGCGCCGTCACCCGATTACCGTGCCATGCGTCGCATTGCCGGGCGAAACGGGTCCGCAACGCGAGCGCAGGCAGAATCGTCTTCTTGTTCGTCACGGCACGGCAAAGCGTCTGCGGTCACGACCCGCGAAGCCAGCGCGCATCGCGTTACCCATGCTCACCGGGCGCGGTCATTCGCCGCATCTCGCTATCGCCCATCAGGATCGACCACAGCCGGGCAAAGCGTTTGAAAACGCTCTCCTCGATGTAGGGCACGCCGTGTCGGCGACAGATCGCCTTGAGCTGCGGCGCGGCCTGGCGGTACTTGAGCATCGGCAGGTCGGGCCAGACGTGATGTTCGATCTGGTAGTTGAGATAGCCCATGAGGAAATCCTTCGCATCGCTGCCGCCGGGATAATTCACCGAGCCGACCACCTGCTGGAAATGGAACTCCGCCTTGTTCGCACAGCGACCGTCGAAACGATAGACGTCGTCGCCGGTGTGGTTGGGCGCGATGATCACGAACGACACGACGTTGGCGACGATTTCGGCGAGCAGCGAGTTGATCAGCACGGCGCTCCAGGCCTGTACGCCCAAAGGCAGGAACAGCGCGGGAATTACTCCGAAACGAATCACCGCATACGGCAGCACGCAGCGCAGCCAGAACTCCAGGCCCCAGGCCGTGACCGGCAGCACCACGCGCTCGCCGGGAATCACCCAGCGTTTGACCGTGCCCATGGTCGGCAGCGGTTGCGTGCGTGATTGCTCCGGCGTCTGCGCGCGAATTTTCTGGTGTTGCTTCCACGCCCAGAAAGTATTGGGCGCGTAGTAGGTGAGCTTCCAGGTCATCATCAACACCGCCACCAGCAGCCACTTGAAAACGCGCGGCATCGAACGGTGACGGATGAACCAGGCGTTGCGTTCGACCAGATCGGGATCGTCGCGCTGGCCAGTGTTGTAGTGGTGCAATTGGTTGTGTTCGTGCGCCCAGGCTTCCGGATGCAGCCAGTCGAGCCAGTCGATGAAACGTCGCCAGCCGCCGAGCGCGAAGCGTTTGCTGTGGTAGCGATCGGGAACGCCAGGCACCGCGTCGTAGCCACGATGCATCACATGGTGCGTGACCGACGACCAGCGCCCGACATTGCCCATGCCCAGCAACAGCGCCGCGACCGGATTGGGCAACAACCAGGCGAAGGCATAACCGAGCAATGTGCAGATCCGCGCCCAGCGCGCCATCTTGCGCAGATGGGCGACGTCAGCGGCACCGAGGCTGGCCTTGAGCTGTGCGTGCAAAGCATCGACGTCGCGGGAAAAGGCCTTGATGTCGATGCCGGCGAAGGCGGCCTCAGTGGGCGTCGCCGGTTCGTCGCCGGGCTCGTTCAGCTGGGAATCTTGCAGGGGCCCGGACATGCATCACCGCTGGTTGTGGGGGGAGGCGCAGGGGCCACGGCGGCATGATCGCATCCGCAAGCTGCGATAATGCGGCAGCCGGTTCCAGATCGGCCGATTGCTTCCAGCGGGGCGGCACCGCCGACCCTCCGCTCCCGGACCTCCAGCGGTCCGATCAACCCCTTGGATTTCGCTTCGTGACCACGACCAAACTCGATTCCCCGTCGGCCGATGCCGCGCCTGATTTGCTGACGCGCCTGCGTGCCGCGACCGAGCTGCTCGAAAGCATCGCCGCCGATCGCGCCCTGCTCGATACGCTGCCCGAAGCCGACGGCAAGCGGCTCAAGGCGGCGGTGACGCGCATCCACCACCCCGACCCGATCGCCCATCGCCAACTCAAGCGCGCCGCGCGGCGCGAGCAGAAGGCGGAAAAAATCCAGCGCGAGGATGCCGTGCTCAACGACACCGGCATCCGCGCCTTGCGTCGCAAACCGGTATTCACCACGCCGAACTATTTTCCGCCGGAAGGATTCGTGGCGCAGGACAACGACAACGACGAGCCCGAATGCCGCGAAGCGATCGAACCGCAGCACTGCTATGTCTGCAAGAAGAAGTATTCGCGGATCCATCATTTCTACGACCAGCTTTGTCCGCAATGCGCGGACTTCAACTTCCTCAAGCGCACCGAAACCGCCGACCTGCACGGCCGCGTCGCGCTGCTGACCGGTGGCCGCGTGAAGATCGGTTACCAGGCCGGCCTCAAACTGTTGCGCGCCGGCGCACAACTCATCGTCACCACACGCTTCCCGCGCGATTCCGCCGCGCGTTATGCGCAGGAGCCGGATTTCTCCGACTGGGGCCATCGTCTGGAAATCTTCGGCCTCGACCTGCGCCACACGCCCAGCGTCGAAGCGTTCTGCCAGACGCTGATCGCCACGCGCCCGCGCCTGGACTTCATCATCAACAACGCCTGCCAGACCGTGCGTCGTCCGCCGGAGTTCTATGCGCACATGATGGCCGGCGAGACCGCCGCGCATCACGACATGCCTGAGACCATCCGCAAACTTCTCGGCAGTTACGAGGGCCTGCGTGGCTACGATCTGCTGCCCGACGGCAATGCGTTGTCGACGCCGAACGAAGGCCGTCTTGCGCAAGCGCCTGGATTGACTCGCGCTGCCGAGCTGTCGCAGCTACCGCTGCTCGCCGACGAATTGCTCGGGCAAAAACATTTGTTTCCGGAAGGCCGGCTCGACCAGGACCTGCAGCAGGTCGATCTGCGCGGACGCAATTCCTGGCGCCTGCTGATGGCGGAAGTCCCGTCGGTGGAGTTGCTGGAGGTGCAGCTGGTCAACGCGGTCGCGCCGTTCCTGATCAATGCGCGCCTGAAGCCGTTGCTGCTGAAAACGCCAGATCGCGACAAGCACATCGTCAACGTATCGGCGGTGGAAGGACAGTTCTATCGCAACTTCAAGACCACGCGACATCCGCATACCAACATGGCCAAGGCCGCGCTGAATATGATGACGCGCACCGCCGCCACCGATTACCACGGCGACGGCATTCACATGAACAGCGTCGACACCGGCTGGGTGACCGACGAGGATCCGATCGAGATCGCCACGCGCAAGCAGGCCGAAGAACGTTTCCATCCGCCACTGGACATCGTCGACGGCGCCGCGCGTATCGTCGACCCGATCATCGCCGGCATCAACAGCGGCGAACACGTCTGGGGCCAGTTCCTCAAGGACTACCGACCCACCGATTGGTGAGCCCGGTCACGGGAAGGGCGCAGCGACCGGGGTGAAAGTCCCGGCCCGCGACCCCCTGCTATAATTTGGAGTCTTTGCTCCACGTCTTTCACAGGTTGCCGCCATGTCCGTGCCCGCCATTCCCAATCCCGTCCTCGACGGCGACTACACCCTCGAACACAAGTACACCCGCAACGAGGGGCGTATCTATCTGTCGGGCGTGCAGGCGCTGGTGCGACTGCCGCTGATGCAGCAGATGCGCGACCGCGCCGCCGGGCTCAACACCGCCGGTTTCATTTCCGGTTATCGCGGCTCGCCGCTCGGCGGTTTCGATCTGGAATTGTGGAAGGCGAAGAAGCACCTCGCCGCCTCCAGCATCGAGTTCACGCCCGGCCTCAACGAAGACCTCGGCGCGACCATGGTCTGGGGCTCGCAACAGACCAATCTTTTCGCCGGCGCGAAATACGACGGCGTGTTTTCCATGTGGTACGGCAAGGGTCCGGGCGTGGATCGTTGCGGCGACGTGTTCAAGCACGGCAATGCGGCCGGCACATCGACGAATGGCGGCGTGCTCGCGCTCGCAGCCGACGATCACGCCTGCCGCTCGTCGACGCTGCCGCATGGTTCGGAGCTCGAATTCGTCAGCGCGATGATGCCGGTGCTCAATCCCGCCGGCGTGCAGGACATCCTCGACATGGGCCTGCTGGGTTGGGCGATGTCGCGTTACACCGGTCGCTGGGTCGGCTTCAAGACGATCGCCGAGACGGTGGAGTCCTCGGCTTCGGTCAACGTCAATCCGCATCAGCTCGACATCCTGCTGCCCGGTGATTTCGACATGCCAGTCGGCGGCTTGAACATCCGCTGGCCGGATCCGCCGCTGGACCAGGAAATGCGCCTGCACCAATACGCGGTGAAAGCGGCGATCGCGTTCGCGCGCGCCAACCGCATCGACAAGACGATTTTTGATTCCCCGCGCGCGCGCCTGGGCATCGTCACCACCGGCAAGAGCTACCTCGACGTGCTGCAGGCGCTCGAATACCTCGGTATCGACCACAAGGCCGCCGAAGACATCGGCATCCGCGTCTACAAGGTCGGCATGACCTGGCCGCTGGAGCCGGAAGGCATCCGCGACTTCGCCCGCGGCCTCGAGGACATCATCGTCGTCGAGGAAAAGCGCAGCTTCATCGAGTCGCAGATGAAGGAATACATGTTCAACTGGGAGCATCGCCCGAGCATCGTCGGCAAATACGACGAGAGCGGCGAATGGATCCTGCCCAGCACCAACGAACTCACGCCGGCGCGTATCGCCCGCGTGATCGCCAAGCGCCTGTCGCGTTTCTTCACCAGCGAGCGCATCAGCGAGCGCCTCGATTTCCTCGCCGCGAAAGAAAAGGAACTCGCGCTTCCGCGCGCGACCTTCCCGCGCGCCGCGCATTACTGCTCCGGCTGCCCGCACAACACTTCGACGGTGGTGCCGGAAGGTTCGCGCGCGCTCGGCGGCATCGGTTGCCATTACATGGTCACGTGGATGGATCGTAAGACCGACACCTTCACGCACATGGGCGGCGAAGGCGTGACCTGGAGCGGGCAGGCGCCGTTCACCAACGAAAAACACGTGTTCCAGAACCTCGGCGACGGCACCTATTTCCATTCTGGTTCGCTGGCGATCCGGCAGTCGATCGCCGCGAAGGTGAACATCACCTACAAGATTCTCTACAACGATGCGGTGGCGATGACCGGCGGCCAGCCGGTCGACGGCACGCTGACCGTGCCCGATATCGCGCACCAGGTGCGCAGCGAAGGCGTGCGGACGATCGTCGTACTCTCCGACGACATCGAAAAATGGTCGCAGCCGGAGATCTTCCCGAACGGCGTGGAATTCCTGCATCGCGACGAACTCGATGCCGTGTCCAAGCGCCTGCGCGAACTGCCCGGCGTCACCATCATCATTTACGACCAGACCTGCGCTGCGGAAAAGCGCCGCCGCCGCAAGCGCGGCAAGATGATCGATCCGCCAAAGCGCACGATGATCAACCAGGCCGTCTGCGAAGGCTGCGGCGACTGCGGCGTGACCTCCAACTGCGTGTCGGTGCTGCCGCTGGAAACCGAATTCGGACGCAAGCGCGGCATCGACCAGAGCAATTGCAACAAGGACTTCAGCTGCGTGAAGGGCTTCTGCCCGAGCTTCGTGACCGTGCACGGCGGCGGCCTCAAGAAGAAGAAAGGCACGGGCAGCGAAGTGAATTTCGACGTGCTGCCGATGCCGACGTTCAAGTCCGATCTCAGCGAACCCTGGAACATCCTGATCACTGGCATCGGTGGCACCGGCGTCGTCACCATCGGCGCGTTGCTGGGCATGGCCGCACATCTGGAGAAGAAAGGCGGCAGCGTGCTTGACCAGACCGGCCTCGCGCAGAAAGGCGGCGCGGTCACCACGCATGTGCGCATCGCGAAAGATCCGTCCGACATCAACGCCGTGCGCATCGCCGCCGGCGAAGTCGATCTGGTGCTCGGTTGCGACATGGTCGTGGTCAACGATTACTGGGCGCTGTCGAAGATCCGCGCCGACCGCAGCCACGTCGTGCTCAACAGCTACGAGGCGATGCCGGGTACGTTCACGCGCAACACCGAGTTGCAGTTCCCGGCAAACGAGATCATTACTGCGGTGAAGACCGCGCTCGGCGGCAAGGACCCGGCCGTAGTCGACGCCAGCGAACTCGCACTGGCGTTGATGGGCGATGCGATCGCGACCAACCTGTTCATGCTCGGCTATGCCTGGCAGCAAGGCCTGGTGCCGGTGTCGTTCGAGGCATTGATGCGGGCGATCGAACTCAACGGCGCCGCCGTCGAAATGAATCGCAAGGCGTTTGCCTGGGGCCGCCTGGCCGCGCACGATATCGAAACGGTGAAGCGCGCTGCCGGCGTTGTTGCTGCACCGACCGCCGCTTCTTTTGCAGGAACCAGCTCGCTGGCGACCAGCGCCGCCTTCGTCAGCGAAGGCAAACTCGCGAAGTCATTGGACGAAACCATCGCCCTGCGCGCGAAATTCCTCAGCGAATACCAGGACGCGAATTACGCCGCGCAATACACCGGCTTCCTGCAGAAGGTGCGGCGCGCCGAACAGGAACGCACGCCCGGTCTGACCGGCGTGTCCGAGGCGGTCGCGCGCTACGCCTTCAAGCTGATGGCCTACAAGGACGAATACGAAGTCGCGCGCCTGTACACCACCGGCGATTTCGAACAACGCATCCGCGACACCTTCGACGGCGATTTCAAGCTGCACTTCAATCTTGCGCCACCGATGTTCAGCAGGAAGGACAGCAACGGCCACCTGGTGAAGCAGGAATACGGCGCGTGGGTGTTCACCGCGTTCAAGCTGCTCAAGCGCCTGAAATTCCTGCGCGGCGGCGCCTTCGACATCTTCGGCAAGACCGAAGAACGACGCATGGAGCGGCAGCTGATCGTCGACTACCGCAACACCATCGATGAATTGCTGACCAGCCTGGCCGTGTCCAACCATTCGCTGGCCGTCGAGATCGCCCGCCTGCCGGAACACATCCGCGGCTATGGCCACGTCAAGGAAGACCACGTCGGCAAGGTCCGCACGAAGTGGGATGCCTTGATGCATACCTGGCGTGACCCTGCGGCGGAGCGGACAGCGGCGTGACCATGCGCATGCGATGAGAGCAAGCGGCCCGCAGCGATGCGGGCCTTTCTTTTTCGCGTCACCGCTACCCGTACTGCGCGATCCGTGACCCACAAAGCGCCAGACCGTGTCGACAATCACTGTGGCGCCGTCACCCCTGCCCTACAATCCCCGTCCAGACTGCGCCACCGGATCCGCCGGTTTCGTTCGCCTGCTAGCGACGAAGTCAGGAGTCCCGCTGTGACATCGGAAAATCCCTTGTGGCAACGCTTCCGCCCAATCCTGTGGCTGGGCTCGTGTTTCCTGATCATCTCGCTGTTGACGCGATTGGCCTTGCTGATCGCGATCGGTAGCGGCGTTCCGGCCTCGCCGGCGTATTGGGCCACCGCCTTCCTCGTTGGCCTGGGCTACGACCTGCTCACCTTTGTTTATTTTGTTTCGCCGTTGCTGCTGTTGCTCTGGCTGCTGCCGGCGCGCTGGCTGTTGTCGCGCTTCGGGCGCAGTACGGTCGCGCTGCTGTGCCTGGCGATGTTGTTCGTCATGTTGTTCGTGGCGATGGCCGAGTGGACGTTCTGGGAGGAGTTCCAGACGCGTTTCAACTTCATCGCGGTCGATTACCTGGTCTATACCAACGAGGTGATCGGCAATATCCGCGAGTCCTATCCGATCGGCTGGATGCTGGCGGGCCTGGCGCTGGTTGCGCTCACCGGTTTCGCGCTCGGCCGGCGCTTCTGGAAAGCGCAGGACACCGGCACCCGCTTCGTGGGGCGCAGCAAAGTGATGCTGGGCTGGTTGCTGGTCACCGTGCTCGGCACGTTGCTGGTCAGCGGCGACATGAAGGACCGCAGCGGCAACCAGTACGTGAATGAGTTGTCGGGCAACGGCATCTACGAATTCTTCGCGGCGTTCCGCAGCAGCAATCTCGATTACGACCGCTTCTATCGCACCGTGCCGCTGCCGGTGGCCTTTGCCGAACTGCATAACGAACTCGCCACGCCCGATGCGACTTTCGTCAGTGCCGACCCGCAGGACATCCGCCGCGATATCCACAACGCCGCGCCCGAGCGCCGACTCAACGTCGTGCTGATCAGCGTCGAAAGCCTGTCGGCGTTCTATTCGGCAAGCTACGGCGGCAAACCCGGCCTGACGCCGGAACTCGACAAGCTCACCGACCAGAGCCTGTTCTTCAGCCAGCTGTATGCCTCAGGCACGCGCACCGTGCGCGGGCTGGAAGCGCTGGCGCTATCGGTGCCGCCGACGCCAGGCGAATCGATCGTCAAACGCGAGCACAACGAAGGCCTGCCCAGTCTCGCCGACGTGTTCAACGCCAAGGGTTACGACTCGCAGTTCCTGTACGGCGGCTACGGTGCCTTCGACAACATGAACTATTTCTTCGGCCACAACGGCTACCGGGTCTACGACCGCAGCGAGATTCCGGAAGCGAGCATCCACCACGCCAATATCTGGGGCGTCGCTGACGAGGATCTGTACACGCTCGCACTCGCCAAGTTCGACCAGGCGCATGCCGGCGGCAAGCCGTTTTTCGCGCACATCATGACCACGTCCAATCACCGGCCGTATACGTTTCCGGAAAATCGTATCGTCGGCGAACAAGGCCTGCGCGACAGCGCGGTGAAGTACACGGACTGGGCGATCGGCGATTTCATCCGGCGCGCGCGCAGCAAACCATGGTTCGACGACACCGTGTTCGTGATCACCGCCGACCATTGCGCGTCCAGCGGCGGCATCGCGCAATTGCCGGTGTTCCGCTATCACATCCCGCTGTGGATCTATGCGCCCAAACACATCGCGCCGGCGCGCGTGGATCGAATGATCGCGCAGATCGACATCGGCCCCACCGTTCTCGGCCTGCTTGGCATGGACTACCGCAGCCATTTCTACGGCGTCGACCTGTTCCAGCTGCCGCGCGGCCACGAGCGTGCCTTCATCGGCAACTACCAGCGCCTGGGTTATCTGCGTAACGATCAGCTGATCGAACTCGCGCCACATCGCCACATCGATGCGGTGCGGCCGCAATACCTGCAGGATCTGCCGCAGGCGAGCCTGGCGGTGGACAGGCAGCTTGAACTGCAGGCGGTCAGTTACTACCAGACGGCGAGCTATCGCTTCAGCCATGGCCTGATGGCGCCGGCGGCGCAGCCATCGACACCATCAACAATAAAGAGCAAGCCGGCGACGGGCAGCGCCACCGCCACGCACTAAGGCGGATATCGGGCGCCGCGCTTATTCGCTGGCGGCGCCCTGATTCTTCAACACCTGCTCGGCCATCCAGACTTCGCCGTTTTCGATCAACTCAATCGGCGTGAGTTGCCAGCCGGTGAGCACCATCACTTCGCCGACGCTGAATTCGAGTTGTTCCTTGGTGAAACTGCGGGTGCCGGCGATCACCGCTTCGAGCACCGCGCGGCTGGGCATCGGCGCAGTCATCTCGGCTTCCTTGGCGGCGGTCGCCGCGGCAGGATCGAGCGTGCCGTGCGTGGCCAGCCAGCCGATACGCGCCAGTGCCGCCTGTTGCGCATCCTTCGCGTCGCTGCCTTCCGGTGCCGCCGCGGCCAGCGCCTTTTGCAAGGTGTTGAGTTGCCCGGCGACCTTCATGCGCGCGAGATTGGCGGCGTCGCGCGCGTGTTCGGCGTCTTCGACATCCTGACGGGCCTGTTCGAGCTGCGCCTGGAGGGTCTGCACGGTGAGGTCGGGGGTAGCCATTGCGGTGATGATATTCCGGAAGCGTTGGTCTGATGGATGCCCGGTCAAGGATGCGACGCGACCATGACCGTTTTCGCGGGTCAGCGTCCCGGCGTCATGCCGATGAACTGCAGGAATTCCCCGCGCGTGCGCGCGTCTTCGCGGAAGGCGCCGATCATCTTCGAGGTGACCATGCTGACGCCGCGCTTGTGGATGCCGCGCGTAGTCATGCATTCGTGCGCGCCTTCGACCACCACCGCGACGCCGCGCGGTTGCAGCACGTGCTCGATACAACGGGCGATCTGCGCGGTCATCTTTTCCTGCACCTGGAAACGCCGCGCATAGGTTTCGACCACGCGTGCGAGCTTGCTGATGCCGACCACCTTGCCGTCGGGCAGATAGCCGACATGCGCCTTGCCGATGATCGGCGCCATGTGGTGCTCGCAATGCGATTCGAATTCGATGTCGCGCAGCACGATCATTTCGTCGTAACCGGCGACTTCCTCGAACGTGCGCGCGAGGTACTCCGCCGGGTCGTCGGCATAACCGGAAAACCAGTCGCGATACGCCTCGACCACGCGCTTGGGCGTGTCGAGCAGACCTTCGCGAGCGGGATCCTCGCCAGCCCAGCGCAGCAATACACGGACGGCGGCTTCGGCCTCGGCGCGATCGGGTTGGTCGCTCATGCGGATCTCCTGTTCAATGTTGGATGCTACGCGCCACGAAGGTCATCGCCTACTCGCCGCGGGTGACGCGCCAGGCGACGAAGCCGCCGAGGCCGACGATCGCGCCGGCCAGCCAGAAGCCAGCCCCGGCGAATGCCATCGGCACCGACGCGGTCGCGACGCCGGCGAAAACACGCGTGAACAAGGTCGGGCCGAAAATACCGGCGATGCTGTTGAGGCTGCCGACCGCTCCCTGCAGTCGACCCTGCTCCTGCGCGGAAACATGTCG
>Ga0208525_1000014_pt1 | contig 25809 bp, 23 predicted proteins | sample SoimicmetaGmgHMC_FD_188342 | JGI IMG/M metagenome (GOLD analysis project Ga0208525, IMG submission 188342) | Soil and rhizosphere microbial communities from Laval, Canada - mgHMC (SPAdes) (version 2) | ecosystem: Environmental > Terrestrial > Soil > Agricultural land | place: Laval, Canada...
ATCGGCCAACGCCAATGGTGCGAGCAGCCAGAACAGCAGACAGAAAAGGGCGGGTTGTTTGCCGGCTTTTTGAGGGCGCATCCACGCAGTATGCGTCAGCGCTCCCGCACGGTAATGTGCCTGCCTGCACAAATCGCCGATGCTGCGGATCGCCTTCTGCGGTGTGCCATGCTTCAAGAGTGGGGTTTCCATGACGGTTCTGAGCGTGAATGTGAACAAGATCGCGGTGCTGCGCAACTCGCGCGGCGGCGATCAGCCCAGCGTCGTGGCTGCCGCCCGCGCGGCGATCGCTGCCGGCTGCGGCGGCATCACCGTGCATCCGCGACCGGATCAACGACACATCCGTCCCGACGATGTGCTGGCGCTGGCCGATCTGGTTCGCGGTCGTGTCGAGTACAACCTTGAGGGCAATCCGTTTGCGCCGGCGCGCAAGGAATATCCGGGCTTTCTCGCACTGGTCGCGGCGACGGGCCCGGCGCAGGCGACGCTGGTGCCGGACGACGATGGCCAGCTCACTTCGGATCACGGCTTCGATCTCGCGCGCGATGGCGCCCGCCTGCGACCTTTGATCGCCGAGCTCAAGGCGCTGGGCGCGCGGGTGTCATTGTTCATGGACGCCGGTACGCCCGACATCGCTCGCGCAGCCGACATCGGCGCCGATCGCATCGAGCTCTACACCGGCCCTTATGCGCAGGCGTTTGCTGCCGGCGACGCTGCGGCCGCGCTGGCGCTATGCGCGCGCACTGCGGACGAAGCGCGGGCGGCGGGCCTGGGCGTGAATGCCGGACATGATCTGAGCCAGCACAACCTCGAAGCTTTCCTGCATGGCGTTGCCGGCGTGCAGGAAGTTTCGATCGGGCACGCGCTGATCGGCGAGGCGTTGCACGACGGTCTCCACCAGACCATCGCCGCCTATCTGACGATCATCGCGCGCGCCGAGCGGGGATCGCCGACGTAAGCACGACGCTATTGCAGGAAGTTGAAATTCTGTAAGCCGGCGTTGCGTGCCAGCGCCAGGCCTTGCGCGACGCTCTGGTATTCCGCCTCCGGATTGGCCCTGACCTCGACGATTACCGGCAGACCGCTGGCCGCCGCGGCCTGCTCGAAACGCTGGCGCAGCTGCTGTTGCCCCATTGCCACGCCATCGAGGGTGTAGACGTCGCCGGCCTCGATCGCAAGTTTGAGGGTCACGTTCTTGCTTGCCGTTTGCGGGGGACCCTGCGGCAAATCAATGGGCATCGTATGGCTGGCGATCGGCGCGGCGATCATGAAGATCACCAGCAGCACCAACATCACATCCACTAGCGGCGTGATGTTGATGTTCGCGATATGGCTGTTCCGGGATTCGGCAATGGCGAAACTCATGGCGCTTCTCCTGGTCGGGGACGCCTCCACATTTACGCCCGTTGCGAAAGCGCCGCAAGCCTTGCCAAAAAAAACGCCGCCCGGAGGCGGCGTTGCTGCTAAGGGTCTTGCGTGTTCTTACTGACTGGCGCCAGGCGCCACGAAACTGATCTTGACCAGGTTGGCGTTCTTCGCACGCGACAGCACCTTGGCCAGGACTTCGTACTCGGCGTCCTTGTCGGTCTCGATCTCGATCGTCGCCTGCTTGGCGGCATCGACGGCGCCATTGCCATTGTCACCGCGGGCGCCTTCGACGTCGAACTGCGCCTGCAGCGACGACATCGGCGTCGGGCTGCCGTTCCAGCTCACGGTACCGCCGGCATCGATATGGATGCGGATCGGATCGGGCGAGGCGGTCGGTGGTGGTGGAACAGTCGACGGTTGCGGAAGATCGACTTGGATCGGATACGAGGTCGGCGGCACGGTGACCATGAAGATGATCAGCAGCACCAGCATCACGTCCACGAGAGGAGTGACGTTGATGTCGGCCATTGGGCCGCCGGTGTTGGAAGCAAATGCCATGAAAGAAGTCTCCTGTCCGCGGCCGTTAGTGGTTGCGTTCCGGGCTCGACACGAAACCCACCTTGCGCATACCGGCCCTGCGGACGGTCTGCACGGCATCGTTGATGATGCCGTACTTGGTGTTGGCGTCGGCGCGGACGTTGACCATCGGCTGCGGGGTGCGCTGCACGGTCACGGCGAGTTGCTGGTCGAGCTGGGACGCATTGACGCGCTCGTCGTCCCAATACAGTTCGCCATTGGCCTTGATCGTCAGGGTCACCGGCGGAACGTGGATATCGACCTTTTGCTTGAGCGTGGCGAGCGGCAGCTTGACCGTCACCTTGTGGGTCATCAACGGCGCGGTGATCATGAAGATGATCAGCAGCACCAGCATCACGTCCACGAGGGGCGTGACGTTGATGTCGGCCATCGGGCCACCACCGGAGTTGGAAGCAAATGCCATGACTGCGTACCTTTGGGCCTTGGGAGCTCGACTTAGCGCTTGACGTCGCCGACGCGGGAGCCGGTAGCGAAGAAGTCGTGCAGGTCGTGCGCGAAGGTGTCGAACTTGGCGTAGGTGTTGCGGTTGCTGCGCACGAAGTAGTTGTACGCAAGCACCGCCGGGATCGCGACCGACAGACCGAGGGCGGTCATGATCAGCGCTTCACCGACCGGGCCGGCAACGGCGTCGATCGAGGCCGAACCGGATTCGCCGAGGCGGATCAGGGCGTGGTAGATGCCCCAGACGGTACCGAGCAGACCCACGAACGGAGCGGTGGCGCCGACAGTGGCGAGCCAAGTCAGACCGTACTCGAGGTTCGAGCTTTCGCGGGTCACGGCCTGGCGCAGGCCACGATCAATGAACTCGGAACGGTTCAGCGCTTCGACCAGACGGCTGCCTTCATGGCGCTGGTGGTGGGCGGCGGCCTGGGCGCAATCGAGCGCGATCTTCGAGAAGGGCTCGTTGACCGGCTGCTCTTCCATGAAGCGGATCGCGTCCTGCGCGTTCGGGGTTTCCCAGAACGTACGCACGACCTTGTCGGCGCGGCTCTTGACCACCGTGTTCTTGATCAGGTTGACGACCGTGTACCACCACGAGCCGATCGACATGAGGACCAGGATCACGAACACGAGCCCGCTCACCCAGTCGAAGTTCTGGATCATGTGGCTGAAGCCCATCTGCTGCAGGGCTTCGGCGTTGTTGGTGGATCCACCCGCAGCGGCCGGTGCGGCGGCAGCGGAGATGAGAAGGATGTCCTGCAGCATATAGATGACCTTTATTCAGTTATTTATTTGGGAGCGAACACTACGGGAACGCGAACCAGGCCCGCCACTTTCTGGCCGCCACGGGTGCCTGGGTTGAACTTCCATCGACGCGCCGCCTGTTGGGCGGAGCGATCCAGATTGTGGTTGCCGCTCGATTTCTCGATCTGTACATCCAGCACGTTACCGCTGGCATCAATCGACACGAGCAGTGTCACGGTACCGCCAACGCCACGACGTTCTTCCTCCGGCGGGTAGCGCGGCGGGAACAGGCTTTGCGCGGTGACATCAACGCTGCCTTCGAAATCCTGAGGCGCTGCCGGCGGCGATGGCGGCGATGGCGGCGGTGCCGCGACAGCAACCGGGCTCGGCGTATCGTAGACCATCGGCGGCTCTTCCGGTGGCGGCGGGACCGGCGTCGGCTTGGGCTGATCGACGACCTTGGTCACCGTCTTCACAGGTTCCGGCGGCGGTGGCGGCGGTGGCGGTGGCGGCGGTGGTGGTTCGATGAAGTTGACCTGGGTCACGTCTTCATCCGCATCGACCGCGGTCGGCGACGAAATGGGCGCCATCAGCATCATGAAGCCGGCCACGTGCAGGGCAATGGCGAATGCCGTGCCGCTGATCCGGGCCCAACTGAGCGGCTGACGCTCGTTATCGGAGGTGGAATTGAAATCCGTCATGCGGGTGGCGGCTCATCATTACGTTCTCGCGGCGCACAGGCGACGCGACCCACCGCAATCCGGCGGCGAGGACTTGTTAGCTTATACCAAGGCGACATCATTACCAACCGGGTCACTTGCCGGCAGCTTGACGCAAAGCCGTTTCAGCGGCTTTCTTGGTCTCGGGATATTTCGCGGCTTCGCGGTATGCCGCCAGCACCGCCGGCTTGTTGCCCAAGCCGAATTCGGCGCGCGCCACCACCAGCCAGGCGTCGCCCTTGTTCTTCAAGCCCTTGGCGAGAGCTTGCTGCGCGGCGGCTTTCGCCGCGGCCCATTTTTCGTCCTGGGCCTGCAACTTGCCGACATTGAGGAACAACTCGCCATCCTTGGCCAGCGGCGCCGCCTTGCTCCAGGCATCAATGGCCTGCGGAATCTGGTCGAGGTTGTAATAAAGCGTGCCGAGCGCGCTGTAGGAGTTGTAGTCGGGATTGAGAATGCCCTTCTGCAGACCATCGGTGATCATCGTAATCGCGTCTTTTTCGCGGCCCTTGATGTTCGCGAGAATGCGATAGCCCTGCTCGTAATCCTTGGTCTCGGTCAGCAGGCCTGCAGCGCGCATGCGATCGAATACTGCGCCAGCCTTGGCATCCTCATCGGCGTCCTGATAGGCGCCAGCGAGGCTCATCATCAAGGTCTTGTCGTTGGGCTTTTTCGCGAGCATGTCCTCGAGGACTTTCGCGGCTTCCTTGGGCTGGTTCATTTCCTGGTAGTCGGCGACCAGCAGACGCACGAGGTTGTCGCTGCTGTTGCCGGTCGAAAGAGACTTCTTCACTGCCTCGACCGATTCCGGATAGCGTTTCAAACGATAGTAGCCTTCTGCCTTGACGGCGTAAGCCTTCGGCTCCTCGCTCGCGGTTCCGGTGAGGAACTGATCGGCGGTGGCGATGGCATCGGCATATTTCTCTTCCGCCATCTGCATCTGTGCCAGCTGCAGCATCATCTGGAAGTGCGTGTTGTTGGGCAGGCTGTTTTCGCTGATCGCGCGCTGCAGATAGGGAATGACGTGGGTATAGGTATCCGTGTCCTTGGCCATCCAGACAAAAGCGGCGATATAGGCGGCCATGCCACGGTCATACGGCGTAGCCCGCGAATCGGCGATCAGGGCATCGGCGGCCGCGATCGCCGCGTCATTTTTTTCGTCTTTCTGCAACGCGGACAGCGCGGCGAGCTGCTTGGTCAGCGCGGTGTTGCCGCTCTGCTTGGGCTCTTCGCGTTTGGTCTGCGGATACATGGGCGCCTGTTTGGTTCCGCCTTCCTTGGCACGGCGCGCGGCGCGCGTGTTGGCGGCGCGGCTGTCGACGCCGCCGGTTTCGGTCTGGGCATGCGCGATCATGATCGGCAGCGGCAACAGCACTGCGGCAAGCGCAGCAGACAGCAACAGGGTCTTTTTCATTGTTCGGCTCCGTAACCGCGCCAGGTGCGGTATGCGTGGGGGGTGAAGCGTACGGGGGTTAGAGCAATAGCTCAACCCACAGAAATCAAAAAATTCAGAAACACCGGGGCGTTCGTCCCATGGCGTGGGCGGCGCGGAAATTTGCCTGCAGTTTCGGCGCGCGCTCAGCCAGCGCCTTGATACGATTTTGCGGATCCGGATGCGTGGACAGGATCTGCGGCGGCGCGCCGTTCTTGCTCGCGGCCATCATGTGTTGCCAAAGCGTGACCGCCTTCGCAGGATCGAAACCGGCATTGGCCATGAAGCCCTGGCCTTTGAGGTCGGCTTCGGCTTCCTGCTTTCGCGTGTTGGGCAGCAGCACTCCGATCTGCGCGCCCAGGCCCATCGCGCCCATGATCATCTTGGATTTTTCCGGCGAGGTCTTGCTGCCGGTATAGGCGCCAATCACGTCGAGCCCGACGCCGGCGAGCATTTGCCGGGAGACGCGTTCGTTGGCGTGCTGCGAGGTGACGTGGGCCATTTCGTGGCCGATCACCGCCGCCAATTCATCCTGCGAGGCGATCACATCGAACATGCCGGTGTTCACGCCGACCTTGCCGCCGGGCAGTGCGAACGCATTGGGATTGGCGTCTTCGAACACCTGCACTTCCCAGGCCTGCGTCGCCTCTTTCTGCGGCAGCGCGACCAGCAGCGCATTCACCACGCAGCGCGCCTGTGCGATGCGCTTGGGATCGTGAGAAAGCTTGTCGCTGGCCTTGAGCTTCTCGAATGCCTCGACGCCCATCTGGTTCATCTGCGCGTCGGAAACCAGCAGCATCTGTCGCCGCGCCTGCAGCAATGGTGACGTCGCCAACACCGTCGCAACCGTAGCCAGCATCAACAATTTCTTTTTCATGTCGCCCCCGTTTGGCCATCGACGCCGAAAGTGTTTACGTGGTTCGCGCTTAACGCTGGGCCAATACTCCGATCGCGATGCTACGCCTTGGCGATCAGACGTCCAGATTGCCTACGCGCAATGCATTTTCCTCGATGAATTCGCGGCGCGGCTCGACGACATCGCCCATCAGCGTCGAGAAGATCTGATCGGCGGCGACGGCATCCTCGATGCGCACCTTCAACAGGCGGCGCGTTTCCGGATTCACTGTCGTATCCCAGAGTTGCTCCGGATTCATTTCGCCGAGGCCCTTGAAGCGCTGGATCGTGCGGCCTTTTTTCGCTTCATCGAGCAGCCAATCCTGCGCTTGACGGAAACTCGTCACGACCTGCGTCTTGCCGCCACGAGCAACCGTGGCGCCCGCTTGCAGCAGGCCATCGAGCATCGCGGCGACCTCATTGATCTGGCGCAATTCGCCTTGCAGCACCTGATGCGCGGCCAACGTCTGCACGCTGCCCAGACCGTGGTGGCGTTTCTCGATCACCAGCGCGCCGCCGGAAGTTTCACTCGCCGTCTGTACGCGGATGGCGTAGGTGGGGCGACCCAGGCCAACGGCATTGAGTTTTGCCACCAGGCTCGCACACCAGCTGGCGAGTGCGGACTCGCTCTGGAAATCCTCGGCCGTGAGTGGCCGCTGTTCCATCATCGCCTCGAGCACGGCGCGATCGACGCGATACGCGTGACGGGCGATGACCTCGGTCGCGGCAACGACATCGAGCATGAGTTTTTCCAGCGCCGCGCCTGAAATCGCCGGCACCGCGTCGGACGGACGCAACTCCGCGCCCTCGATCGCGTTGTTGACCAGATAGGCGTTGAGCGCGGCGTCGTCCTTGAGATAGAGCTCGTTCTTGCCTTGTTTGATCTTGTACAGCGGCGGTAGGCCGATATAAATGTGGCCGCGTTCGAGCAGTTCGGGCATCTGCCGATAGAAAAACGTCAAGAGCAGCGTGCGGATATGCGATCCATCGACGTCGGCGTCGGTCATCAGGATGATGCGGTGGTAGCGCAGTTTGTCCGGGTTGTATTCGTCCTTGCCGATGCCGCAGCCGAGCGCCGTGATCAGCGTGCCCACTTCCGCGGAGGCGAGCATGCGATCGAAACGCGCGCGCTCGACGTTGAGGATCTTGCCCTTCAACGGCAGGATCGCCTGCGTCTTGCGGTTGCGGCCCTGCTTCGCGGAACCACCCGCAGAGTCACCCTCGACAATGAACAATTCCGACAACGCCGGATCTTTTTCCTGGCAGTCGGCGAGCTTGCCGGGCAGGCCGGCGATATCGAGCGCGCCTTTGCGACGGGTGAGGTCGCGCGCCTTGCGCGCCGCTTCGCGCGCGCGCGCGGCATCGACGATCTTGCCGGCGATCGCACGCGCCTCGTTCGGGCGTTCCTGCAGGAATTCCTCGAGCTTCTGCCCGATCACCGCTTCCACGGCCGGGCGCACTTCGGACGAAACCAACTTTTCCTTGGTCTGCGAGGAGAAGCTTGGGTCCGGCACTTTCACCGACAGCACCGCGATCATGCCCTCGCGCATGTCGTCGCCCGACAGCGTGATCTTGGCCTGCTTGGCGATACCGTTTTGTTCGATGTAGTTCGACAGCGTGCGGGTCAGCGCAGCGCGGAAACCGATCAGGTGGGTGCCGCCATCCTTCTGCGGGATGTTGTTGGTGAAGCAGAACATCGTTTCCTGGTAGGCGTCGGTCCACTGCACCGCAATGTCGACGACGATACCGTCTTTTTCGCCGGAAGCAGAGATAACTGATTGATGCAGCGGGGTTTTTAGCGCAGCAAGGTGCTCGACGAAACTCTTGATGCCGCCCTCGTACTCGAACAGGTCGCGCTTGCCTTCGCCGCGCTCATCGATCAGTTCGATCTTGACGCCGGAATTGAGGAAGCTCAGTTCGCGCAGACGCTTGGCGAGAATGTCGTAGTGGAATTCGACGTCGGTGAAGATTTCCGCGTTGGGCAGGAAACGCAGTTCGGTGCCGCGCTTGCCGGAGGGGCCTACCGCTTTCAGCGGATAAACAGGCTCGCCGAGGGCGTATTCCTGCTGGTGGTGCTGGCCATCGCGCCAGATGTCGAGCCAGAGTTTGGACGACAGCGCATTGACGACGGAAACGCCGACACCATGCAGACCGCCGGAAACCTTGTAGCTGTTGTCGTCGAACTTACCGCCGGCGTGCAGCACGGTCATGATGACCTCGGCCGCCGAGACGCCCTCTTCCTTGTGGATATCGGTCGGAATGCCGCGGCCGTTGTCGGACACCGAACAGGAACCGTCGTTGTGCAGGGTAACGACCAGGTGGTCGCAATAGCCGGCGAGGGCTTCGTCGATGCCGTTGTCGACGACCTCAAAGACCATGTGGTGCAGGCCGGTGCCGTCGTGGACGTCGCCGATGTACATGCCGGGGCGCTTGCGGACCGCTTCCAGGCCACGCAGGACGGTGATCTTGCTGGAGTCGTAGGCGTTGTTGGCGGGCGGGTTCGGCAGCTGCGGATCGGTCATCGGTTTCTGGTTCTCTGCGCGTGCATGACGATCCGTCGCGTCGCGGCGGACCAATGAATTAGGGTCTCGCGAGTATACCGCGACGGCGTTTTTTACGCCTCGCGGGCGATAGCGGAAAGGTCTGGTAGGCGTCGGATTTCGCCGCGTTCCACGTGAAACCTTCGCACGTTGCAGGCGACCTCCCGAAGCGTCTGCGGCTCTTCGGTGCCCGTCAGCAACACCTGGGCTCCGGACTCGATGACCGCCGCCAACACTTGTCGCTGGTGAGCCAGATCCAGCTCCGAAGCCAGGTCATCAAGACAGATCACTGGCCACTCGCCTCGCTCCTGAGCATGCGCCTTGCCCTGCGCCAACACACAGGTCAGCGCAGTCAGCTTTTCCTGGCCTCGCGACAGCGCCTCCCGCCCGGGCAGGGCGGCGAAGCGCACCTGCCAGTCAGCGCGATGCGGTCCTACCGAGGTATGCCCGGTCATCAGGTCGCGATCGCGCGCCAGTTGCAGCGCATCGAGCAGTGATAGGGCTTCGCGCTTCCAGCCTGGCTGGAATTCCAGTCGGCAAGCGCCGAGCTCGGGAAGGAAGACCTTTGCGACCTCCGAAAGCACGGGCTCCAACCGATCCAGATAGTCCTGACGCTGCCGGGTGATTGCTTCGCCCGCCTCCGCCAGCTCCAGATCCCAGGACGCCAGGGTTTGTGGTGCCGGGGAGGTCTTGAGTAGGGCGTTTCTTTGTTTCAGCGCCCGGGCTTGGCGGCGCCAGAGGGGAAGAAAGCTCGGTTCCACGTGAAACAAGCCCCAATCAAGAAAGCGTCGGCGCAGCTCGGATCCGCCAGCGATCAATTCATGACTACCTGGTTCGAAGATCACCACCGGCAGTTCTGTACACAATTCGGTGAGGCTTGGGACAGGGCCACCGTCGAGACGCGCCTCCCAACTACTACCGGTATGGCGAAGGCCCGCCCTCCGGAACTGGCCACGACCGTCCCGCCATTCGGCATAAAGGGAAAGATGCGGCTGACCACTGCGGATCAACCCGTCGCGAACACGCCCTCGAAACGAGCGGCCGTAGCCGAGCAAGCTCAGCGCCTCGATCACGCTGGATTTCCCGGCGCCATTCGGGCCGGTAATCAGGTTCAGCCCTGGCGCCAGCTCCAGTTCCGCTTCCTCAAGACAGCGGAGCTGGCTGATCCGCAACAGGCCAAGAATCATCGCTGCCGCTCCGGACGGGGGGCTGATGGAAAAGATGATCGGCCAATTGAAACAGGCCCGGGATTTCCGGGCCTGTGGGAAAGCTTGCTGAAGTGAAAAATCCGCGTCACAGGCGCAACGGCATGACCACGTGACGGCTGCGCTCATGGCTGGCCTCGCGCAGCAGGGCCGAGGAGTTGCCATCACGCAGATTGAGCACCACGTCTTCCTCGCGCAGCGCCGACAACGCATCCAACAGGTAGGTCACGTTGAAACCGACCGACAGGTTGTCGACACGGGTTTCAGCCTCGACCTCTTCCTGGGCTTCTTCCTGCTCGGGATTGTGGGCAACGATGCGCAACTGTCCTGGCGAGACTTCCAGCTTCACGCCGCGGTATTTCTCGTTCGAAAGAATCGCCGCGCGCTGCAAAGCAGCCCGGAAAACTTCGCGATTGATCTTCACTTCCTTGTCGGCGCCGATCGGGATGACCGCGTCGTAGTCCGGGAAGCGGCCATCGATGAGCTTGGAGGTAAAGGTCACGTCCTCGCGGCGCATGCGCAGGTGGTTGCGACCGATCTCAAGCTCAACCTCGCGGTCGCCGCCTTCGAGCAGGCGCTGCAATTCAAGCACGCCCTTGCGCGGCAGGATGATCTGCTTGCGAGTCTGAGCGCCCGACGGCAGCGGCGCTTCGCACAAAGCCAGACGGTGGCCATCGGTCGCCACGCAGCGCAGGGAATCCTCGCGCAGGTCGAGCAACAAACCGTTGAGGTAATAACGCACGTCCTGCTGCGCCATCGCGAACGCAGTGCGTTCAATCAATTCCTTGAGCGCTGCCTCGGAAACCCGGATGCGTTCGACCAGGTCCAGATCCTCGATCGCCGGAAAATCATTCGAGGGTAGGGATGCCAGAGTGAACCGGCTACGGCCTGCCTGCACCGTGACCTTGTCGCCGGTCTGGCTCAGGGTGACGCGCGAACCATCAGGCAGTGCGCGGACGATCTCAAACATCTTCCGGGCGGGAATGGTCGTCTCGCCGTTCTGTGCGTCTTCCACCGCACAGCGGGCAACCATCTCGACTTCAAGGTCGGTGCCGGTCATCGAAAGTTTGCCGTCCTCGATCTGCACCAGCAGATTGGCCAGGACGGGCAGGGTCTGGCGTCGCTCGACGACGTTGACGACCTGCTGCAAGGGTTTGAGAAGAGCTTCGCGCGACAGGCTGAAACGCATGCAGGAACCCCAAAGCCAAAGTGGATATATTTAAGATTGGTGGTGGTAGAGCAGCCACAAAATGCTATAAAAACAAAACAAACTATTGATTTTTATGACTTAATTTTCATTCTTGGCTGTGGGCCAAGACACTTGGTGCTGCGGGATAATCTGTGGGTAAGTTTTCGGGTCCGGATCCGTCCCCGGGTTATCCACAGCTTTTCCCCGTCCCCTGGGGATTACTCAGTCAACTTGCGAACCAGCTTGTCCCAATCCTCGTGCAACTTGCCGTCGGTTCCGATCAGATCACGGATCACCCGGCAGGCGTGCAACACGGTGGTATGGTCCCGGCCACCGAACGCATCGCCAATTTCCGGCAGGCTGTGTTCGGTCAGATCTTTCGCCAGCGCCATCGCCATCTGCCGCGGACGTGCCAGAGAGCGCGTTCGCCGCTTCGAAAGCATGTCCGCCATTCGCAGCTGATAGTAGTCTGCCACGGTCTTTTGGATATTGCTGATCGAAATCACCTGCGCCTGGGCGCGCAGTAGGTCGCGCAGCGTCTCCTGGGCGAAATCGGGCGTGATCGGTTTGCCCATGAAGTTCGAGCGCGCCGCCAGAGTGTTGAGCGCGCCTTCGAGGTCGCGCACGTTCGAACGCATGCGCTTGGCGATCAGATAGGCGACGTCATCGGGCAGCACCACGCGGCGTTCGCTGGCCTTCGCCGAAAGAATCGCCGCCCGGGTTTCGAAATCCGGCGGCTCGATCGCCACCGACAAGCCCCAGCCCAATCGCGATTTCAATCGCGGCTCGAGATTCTCGACTTCGCGCGGATAGCGATCGCAGGTCAGGATGATCTGCTGCTTGCCGTCGAACAGCGCGTTGAAGGTGTGGAAGAACTCTTCCTGGGTGGTTTCCTTGCCGGCGAAAAACTGGATGTCGTCGATCAGCAGCGCATCCACCTGCTGGAATTGCCGTTTGAACTGGTCCATCGACTTGCTGCGCAAGGCATTGACCATCTTGCTGACGAAATCGTCCGAACGCAGATACAGCACGCGCATGCCCGGGTTGCTGGCGCGCATGAAGTTGCCGGCGGCATACATCAGATGGGTCTTGCCCAGACCGGTACCACCATAGAGCAGCAGCGGGTTGTAGGCCCGGCCAGGATTGAGCGCGACTTGTCGGGCAGCGGCGAGGCCAAGCTGATTGCTGCGACCCTCGACGAAATTGTCGAAGGTGTAATGCGTATCCAGGTTGCCCTGGTAGTCCACGGGCGTCGTACGAACCGATCCAGCGTTGGCGGGAACGGCGGCGACCACGGTTTCGCGCTTGAGCGAACCTACCGCCACCGCCACCGGGGTCGGCGAGCCGACGTAGTGGCTGACCAGCTCGCGGATGCGCTCCAGATAACGCTCGCGGACGATGTCGACGACGAAATCATTGGGCGCGTAAAGCGTTAGGCCTTCCGGCCGCGGATCGGCCTGCAGGGGCTTGAGCCAGGTGTGGATATCCTCGGCCGAGAGTTCGGTTTCGAGTCGTTCGAGGCAGCGGGGCCAGGCAGAATCCATCGGGTGCAGGGACAGTCTCGCCAGGCCGCGAGGGGTCGCGGCCTGTGGATAAGTGGGCGGATCGCCAGTCTAGCGCTGCGACGCCATCCCTGCCAAGCACAGTCGGCTTGACTGGCAAGGCCCTGATTCGCTATCATTTTCAGTTCTTTGCAGCCCTATCTTGAACTGAGACGCCATCATGGCCACCAAGCGCACCTATCAGCCCAGCAACATCAAGCGTAAACGCGACCACGGTTTCCGTGCCCGCATGGCTACCGCCGACGGCCGCAAGGTCCTGGCCCGTCGTCGTGCCAAGGGTCGTGCCCGCCTCTGCGTCTGACCCTGCGCCGCGATCTTGCGGCGCATCGTTATGGATTGTGACGGGCCGTGACTTCCACGCCCCTTGCTGATCATCTCGATTTCCCTCGCTGCGCGCATCTGCGCGCCTCGGCCGAATTCCAGGCCGTGTTCGGCGAGGGAAAACGCATTTCTGGCGCCTGCTTTCGTCTGCACGCACGGATTGTTGCCGACGCCAGCGAGCGGCGCCTCGGCGTCGCGGTATCCAAGCGTGTCGATAAGGCCGCGGTTGGCCGCAATCGCGTCCGTCGCCAGGTGAAGGAAGTCTTCCGCCTGCATCGCGCCCATCTCCCCGGCGGCGATTTCGTTTTCGTCGCCAAACCCGAAGCGGCGAAAGCCGACAACGCTGCGCTTCGCGCCGATCTCTTGTCCTTGCTCGATCGCGCCCGCACGTTGAAGCCCATGACCCCGCCCGGCACAATGCCGCCCTCCGCTGCGACCACCGGTCGCGACCCCACCGCACCCTAGCTGGCGCCACGCGCCGAGACAGCCTCGTCCATGAATCAGACCCGTTCGTTCCTGTTGATCCTCTGGCTGTTTGTCGCCGGCCTGTTGTGGATGCAGTGGAACAAGGCACCTACCAACCCGTCGGGAAGCACCCCGGAAACCGCGGCCGCAACGGCCGCACTACCCAGCGACGCATTGCCCGATACCGGCAACAACGCCGCCGCGCTTCCTGGCAGTGTCGTCACGACAGCGCCGACGGCGACCGTGGCGCCGGAAAAACTGATCACCATCGAAAACGATGTTCTTCGTCTCACCATCGATTTGCATGGCGGCCACATCGTCGATTCGCAGCTGCTGACCTATACCGTCGAGAAACAAGCCGGCAGCCCGAATGTGCATCTGCTCGCCACCGATGCCGCGCATTATTTCCGCGCCGACGCCGGACTGATCCGCGTCGACGGACAGCAGCAGAAAACCATCGATCAGCAATTCCAGATCGAATCGGGCGGCGATCAAAACAGTTTCGTCATTGCGCCCGGCGCCGCCACCCTCGCACTGCCCTTGCTGGCGACCGATCCGACCACCGGCCTGAGCGTGCGTCGCACGCTGACGCTGACACGCGGCAGCTTCGTGCTCGGCCTCAGCGAACAGATCAGCAACACCGGCACGACGTCGCAGAGCGTGTATCCCTTCGTTTCGCTCGACCGCGTCGCGCCGCCGGTACCGCCGAAGCACAGCTTCATGACCAACCCGGAAACCTTCAGTGTCGTCGGTGCGGCCTGGTATTCGCCGGAAAAGAAATACGACCGCACGCGCTTCACCAAATTCGATGGAACCAAGCCGCCGACCGAAGAAATCGCGAATGGCTGGATCGCAATGCTCCAGCATCATTTCGTCACCTCCTGGGTGCCATCGCCGAAAGAGAACCAGAAGTTCTACACCGCGACGCTCAACCATGCCGGCGTGCCGCTCTATGAAATCAAAAGCGTCGCCACGCCGCTCAGCATCGCGCCGGGCGCAAGCGCCACGCATGAAGCCAGCCTCTGGGTCGGCCCGAAGCTCCAAGCCAGCATGGTCAAGCTCGCGCCGTCGCTGGAAAACAGCGTCGACTACGGCATGTTCCGCGTGATCTCGCAGCCCTTGTTCGACTACATCCTCGAGCCGCTGCATGACCACGTCACAGGCAACTGGGGCTGGGCGATCATTCTGACGGTGCTGCTGCTCAAGCTCGCGCTCTACCCGCTGTCGGCCAAGCAATACAAATCGATGGCGAAGATGCGTGCGGTAATGCCGCGCATCGAAGCGCTCAAGGAGCGCTACGGCGACGATCGCCAGGCGTTCGCAGTGGCGCAGATGGATCTGTACAAGAAGGAAGGCGTCAATCCGATTGGCGGCTGCCTGCCGATGTTGATCCCGATTCCGATTTTCCTTGGCCTGTACTGGGTGCTGATCGAAACCGTCGAGATCCGCCACGCGCCGTGGATGGGCTGGATCCAGAACCTCACTTCCGCCGACCCGTATTTCATCCTGCCGGCGCTGAATCTCGCGGTGATGTTCCTCACCCAAAAGCTCACGCCGACCCCGGGCATGGATCCGATGCAGAAGAAGATGATGCAGTTCATGCCGCTGGTGTTCGGCGGAATGATGGCGTTCTTCCCGTCCGGCCTGGTTCTTTACTGGGTTACCAACGGCGCACTCGGCCTGTTGCAGCAGTGGTGGATGACCAAGCAGCATGGCCCGAAGACCGCGGCCACTACCGTCCGCTGATTCAAGGCGCGGAGCATTTGGACAGGGCCCGCGCAAGCGGGCCTTGTTTTTTCCAAAGCCGCTGCACCGGAACCTGGACACGCGGGAAGGTTTTTGCTGGCACCGACGGCCGGCCGAAAACAGAATGAACCGGAATCTCATAAGCTGACCCTAGCTGCCGCAGGACGAATCACGCCGCATGTCGAAAATCGCCGCCATCGATACCATAGCCGCGATCGCTACCGCGCCAGGCCCCGGCGGCGTCGGCATCGTCCGGATATCGGGCCCGCTCGCGAGCACCATCGCGGAAACGCTCTGCGGCAAAAGCCTGCAGCCGCGGCAGGCGCATTACACGCGCTTTCTTTCCGACGATGGCGAAAGCATCGACGACGGCATCGCCCTGCATTTCCCGGCGCCGCATTCGTATACCGGCGAAGACGTGGTCGAGCTGCAGGCGCATGGCAGCCCGGTGCTGCTCGCGCAATTGCTGCGCCGCTGCCTGCAACTCGGCGCGCGCGCGGCCCGGCCCGGCGAATTCACCGAACGGGCATTTCTCAACGAAAAACTCGATCTCGCGCAGGCCGAAGCCGTTGCCGATCTGATCGCCGCCGGTTCCGACGCCGCCGCGCGTGCGGCGCGACGTTCGCTCGACGGCGAATTCTCCCGGCGCGTCGATGCGGTGGTCGAACATCTGCTCGGTCTGCGCGTCTACATTGAGGCCGCCCTGGATTTTCCCGATGAGGAAATCGATTTCCTCGCGGCACCGGAATTGCTCCAGCGATTGCAGGAAGCCAACGCCAGCCTCGCGCGGCTGCGTCGCGATGCCGAGCACGGCAAGCGCCTGGTCGATGGTTTGCATGCCGTGATCGTCGGTGCGCCCAATGCCGGTAAATCATCGCTGATGAATGCCTTGGCGGGCAGCGATCGCGCCATCGTCACCGATATCGCCGGCACCACCCGCGACCTGCTGCACGAAACCCTCGACCTCGACGGCCTCGTGCTCACTTTGGTCGACACCGCCGGCCTGCGCGAATCGGGCGACGCCATCGAAGCCGAAGGCATCCGTCGCGCGCGCGCCGAACTCGCCCGCGCCGATCTCGCGTTGGCCGTGCTCGACGATCGCGACGTCAGCGCGGCGGAAGCATTGGCAGCGGAGTTGTCGGCGCTGCCGACGGTGCTGTGGTTGCACAACAAGAGCGACCTGTCCGGACAAACAGCACACAGCGAAACGCGCGCGGATGGCGAGCATCTGTGGCTGTCCGCACGTACTGGCGCCGGCCTTGACGCGTTGCGTGCGCGACTGCGGCAGCTGGCCGGCCATGGCGAAACCGGCAGCGGCAGTTTCAGCGCCCGCGCCCGGCATCTCGAGGCGCTGGCGCGTGCGGCCGGACATTTCGACCTCGCCGCCGGCCATCTGCGTGCCGGCGCCGGCGAACTGGCCGCGGAGGAACTCCGCGTCTGCCAGGCCGCGCTGGGCGAACTCACCGGCCAGGTCGATGCCGACCAGTTGTTGGGGCGGATTTTCTCCAGCTTCTGCATCGGCAAATAGACGCGAGCAACGCCCGCGTCGCCTGGGCGGGGCGCATACGGCGGCAGCGATTCGCGCGAAAAGCACTTTCGGCAGGTGGTTTCGCTCGGCTTGGGGCAGCTGCAGAAATCGCAGGTGAGGGCACTTCGTCACCGTCTGCGCCCGCTGCGCATGGCGTTCCGCGCGATCTGCCGACCACCAGTTGTCAGGAAAGTGACGCGCGCTACGGAAATGGCTTGACAAAAGGGCCAAACTTTTATGTGCTGAAAGTAACGCCCCACCCCTACGAGAGCCAAACCCATGTCCCGATTGAGCGCGTCATCTGTTTCCCTCCGCTTGGCGATCGCCTTGGCTCTGGGCCTTGGCCTGGCCGCTTGCAACAAGGACAAGCCCGCCGACACCACGGCACCGGCCGCCACCGCGCCGGCCGGCCCGACCGCCGCCGAAGCCGCCGCTGCCCAGGCCGCGCAGCAGCAGGCCGCCGCACTTAATGCCCTGTCGGTCGACGAGCTGAAAAAGCGCGGCAGCCAGGCCCTGCGCGAACAGCGTCTGTACGCCCCGGCCGGCGACAACGCGATGGAGTACTACCTCACGCTGCGCAAGAAGAGCGAGAAGCCCGACGCCTCCGCGGAAAGCGCGCTGATCGATCTCACCCCGTATGCAGTGATCGCTGCCGAGCAGGCGCTTGGTCGCGAAGACTTCATCGAAGCCGAACGCCTGCGTGCGCTGATCGCCGATGCCGACGCCCAGGCGCCCGCGCTGCCGCGCATCACCGATGCGATCGCCAAGGGCAAGGCCAACGTCGCCAACCGCGCGACCCAGGAAGCGACCCGCGCCGCTGATCTGGCCAAGGCCGCCGAAGACGCGAAAGCCAAGGCCGCCGCTGCAGCAGCCACTGCGGCGACCACGACCACGGCGCCCAAGCCCACGACCGCCGCTCCTGCGCCGACCCCGTCCGCGCCGCCGCCGGCTCCGGAACGTGCAACGCCCGTGGTTACCGCGCCGTCCGCACCGAGCCCGTCCGCACCGGCTCCTTCGCGCAACACCGGCGGTGGTGGTCTGGTGCCGATCAGTACGCCGCAGCCGGCCTATCCGCCGGAAGCGCAGCGCCAGGGCAAGACCGGCGAAGTGGTGGTCAGCTTCACCGTCAATGCCGACGGCTCAGTCGGCAATGTCGACATCGTCAGCTCCAAGCCGCGCGGCGTGTTCGATCGCAACGTGCAGGCGGCAGTGCGGCGCTGGAAGTTCCAGCCCACCGACCAGCAGACGGTGACGCGCACCTTCACCTTCCAGCGCTGATCATCGACAGCCGCTGATCGCTCACGGCGATCGCGACAAGAAGAAGGCCCGGCATGCGAATGCCGGGCCTTTGTTTTTATCAGCGTCCTGCGACGAAACGCGTCAGGCGGAAATCGCCAGGCTTTCGTCGTGGTAGCGGCGCGCCGCCAACCACCACAGCAGCGCACCGAGACCGAAGCCGGCGAGCAGATACACGCCCCATTCGCTGCTGCTGATGTTTTCGCTGCGCACCAGTTTCAGGATCATCTGGTTCTGCGCGAGAAACGGCGTCGCCATCATCCACAACTGGTTCTTCACCGGATTCACCATCAGGATGATCGTCGGCAGCATTGGCAGCAGCATCAGCAGGCTCATGTAGCTCTGCGCTTCCTTCACCGACTTCGCGCCCGCGGCGATGAAGGTTAGCAGGCAGGTACCGATTAGCACGATCGGCAGCATCACCAGCAGGATGCGCGCGATCGCCCACAACGAAACATCGAGTTTGATGCCCAGGCTGGGCGCGAACACGAAGCTGAGCTTGAACGCGATCAGCGTCAGCAACAGACTGGTAACGCCAAAGGCGCAGGCGGCGGCGATCTTGCCGCTCATGATCGTCGCGCGCGCCGCCGGCGTCGCCAGCAGCGGCTCCAGCGACTGCCGTTCGCGTTCGCCGGCGGTGGCATCGATCACCAGATACGCGCCACCGAGAAAGCCGGTCAGGATCAGCAGATAGGGCAGGAAAGCCAGCGCCTGGCCGACGCGACTTTCCGGCGTGGCGAGATCGCGATGGCTCACACGCAACGGCGCTGCCGTGGTCGGGCTGATGCCGCGTGCGACCAGACGCAACGCACCGACGCCCTGGCCGTAATTTTCCAGCAGGGTTTCGAGTCGCTGCACCGGAATCTGCGCGTCCTCGCGCGAGCTGTCGTGCAGGATTTCCACCGACGCCGGCAGGCTGGCATGCCATTGCTCGGCGAATTTCGCATCGATGCGCAGGATCACGTCCTGGCTCTGGTTGCGGATCGCCGCATCCGGATCCTTGGGCGCGGGCTTGACCACGATGTTCTGGCCTTGCAGCCAGGCGATCAGGTTGGGTGCGTTGCTGGCACCGATCACCGGCACCTCCAGCGGCTTTTCCAGCTGCGAGGTGATGCGGTTGTTGGCGAGGTAGCCGATGCCGAGGATCAGTGCTGGCATCAGCAACGGCCCCATCAGCAACGACACCATCAGCGTGCGGCGATCGCGCAGCAGGTCGGTCAATTCCTTGACCATCACGACAAACAGCGGGTTCATGCGTGCAATCCTTCTTCCGAACCGATGGCCTTGACGAAAGCGTCTTCGAGATTCGCTTCGCCGGTATGCGCGCGCAGTTCATCGGGAGTTCCCGCAGCCATGACCCGGCCTTGCGCGATCACCACGATGCGGTCGCAGAGCGCGGCCACCTCCTGCATGATGTGACTGGAAAAAATCACGCAACGACCTTCGCCGCGCAACTGGTGCAGGAATTCGCGCAGGCCGCGTGTGGTCATCACGTCCAGGCCATTGGTCGGCTCGTCGAGGATCACGTTCTTCGGGTCGTGCACCAGTGCCCGCGCGATCGCGGTCTTGGTGCGCTGGCCTTGCGAGAAACCCTCGGCGCGACGATCGAGCACGTCTTCCATGCCCATCGCTGCCGACAATTCGTTGGTGCGCCGGGCGATGTCGGCTTCGCTCATGCCGTGCAGGCGGCCGAAGTAGGCGATGTTCTCGCGCGCGGTCAGGCGCTTGTACACGCCGCGCGCATCGGGCAACACGCCGAGATGGCGGCGCACGGTTTCGGCATCGCGCACGGCATCGAAACCATCGATACGCACGCTGCCGGCATCGGGCGACATCAGTGTGTAGAGCATGCGCAGCGTCGTGGTCTTGCCGGCGCCGTTCGGGCCGAGCAGGCCGGTGATCTCGCCATCGCGGGCGGTGAAGCTCACGCCTTGCACGGCTTTGACCAGCCCGGTCTTGCTCTGGAAGGATTTATGCAGATCAATGGCTTCGATCATGAGGGCAGTCTCGCGGCGAGTCGGGTCGAGGTCGGAAGCAAGCGGAATGCGCTCATGGTTCCCACCCGTAGAATCCAGTGAAGGGTTGCGCGTACGGCACCTTGTCCAGGCAGGAAGCATCGAGCTTCATCGCATCCGCGCTGTCGACGAACTGCGCGAACAGGCGCGGCATGCAACCGGCCGGCAGCACGTTGTGGCCCTGGCCGCGCACGATCAGATGGCGACTGTTGGGCAGATGGCTGTGCACTTCCTCGCCGTAACGCGGTGGCGTCACCGGATCGAATTCGCCGGACATGATCAGCACCGGCACGTTGCCGGTCAGCGGTTCGCGGAAGCCCGCGGGGCGCCGACCTTTCGGCCAGACCGCGCATTGCGCCGCCGTCACCGTCACCATTTCCTCGCCGATCAGGCTGCCGGCATCGGCGGGGTCGGCTTTCAACTCGCTGGCGTCTTCGGTGCAGACCACCGATAACTGCATGCCGGTCATGATCTGATCGCCGACGGTGCTAGTGATCAGTTTCGACAAGGCCATCAAGGGTTCGTAGCGACCCTGCGCGGCTTCGTTGAGCTCCAGCGGCAGCAGCCCAGCAACTTGCGGTGCGTAGGCGAACATGCGCGCGAGATTCGCGACATGGCCGGGCGTGAGTTTTTCCTCGCGCGCCTCGCCGGTGACGGCATCGCGGTAGTGCACCAGCGGCGGCGCGACGGCGAGCTGCTTCATCAGCGCGTTCAGGCGCGCGCGCGGATCGCCGAGTTTCGCCGCGCACAGCTTGTCCTGTTTGCAGCGCGCGAATTGCAGATCCAGCGAGGCTTCGAGATTCTTTGAAAAATCATTGCCCAGCACCAGCGAGTTGGGCGCGATGCCGTCGATGGTGATCGTGCGCGTGTGCTGCGGATAGCGCTTGCCATATTGCTGCGCGACGCGGGTGCCGTAGGACACGCCCATCAGATTGACCTTGTCGGCGCCGATCGCCGCGCGGACATCGTCGAGATCCTGGATCGCGTCGGTGGTCGAATAGAAACGCAGGTCGGCTTTTTTCGACAGCTCCGCCGCACAGCGTTTGGCGAACGCCTGCGCATCGGCGACGCTGTCGTCGTTGTCTTCCATCACCGCGTTCTTGCCAGCGACGTTCTTGCACACGAGTTTGTTGGAGCCGCCGGTGCCGCGCTGATCGACCAGGATCACGTTGCGTTTCTTGCGCAGCTCGGCGAAGGCCGGCGCGATGCCGGGAAAACTTTCCAGCGCTGACTGCCCAGGGCCACCGGCGATCATGAACATCGGGTCGGGTTCGGCATCGCCCTTGGCCGGCAACCAGGCGATCGCCAGGCTGATCTTGCGGCCGTTCGGCGCAGCGTGATTTTCCGGCACCTGCAGCGTCGTGCACTGCGCTTCCAGCGCCTGCGTGGCAAACTCCGGCGCTAGCGTGCAAGGCGTGAATTCCAGTTGCCCGAGTCGCCGCGCGACGGGCTTTTCGACGGCGGCCGCTGCGGCATTCGCCTTGTCGGCGGTATCGGTATGGCCCGGATGCCATTTCGTCCAGGCGATCACCGCGAACGCGATGAGCATGACGATCCAGCGGCTGTACTTTTTCAACGTGGCGCTCTCCCTTGTTGATCGGCTCAGAATGCCAGACGCCTGCGCGCCGACAATGTGACCGACATTGCTCCGGTATCGTCACCGACCGCGCGTTCGTGATCTGGCTGCGATCGTTCCCGCGCGGGGAAAGTACCGGGGTTATTTGCTGCTGACGTATTTTTCGCGGCGGATATGCGGGATCGGCAGCCCGGCGGCCTTCAGTGCCTCGAACGCGGCATCGACCATGTTCGGATTGCCGCACAGGTAGGCGATGTCGTTTTCAGCCGACGGAGCGAACTCTGCGAGCGCCTCCTGCACATAGCCGCGGCGCACGTCCGGATGCGCATCCACCGGCAGCTCGCGCGAGAAACACGGCACGAAGCGGAAGTTCGCATGCGTGGCCGCGAACGCATAGAAATCGTCGGCGTAGATCAATTCCTCCGGCGTGCGTGCGCCGAACAGCAGCACGATCTCGACGCCGCGCTCGCGCATCAGCGTTTCGAGTTGCGGCAGCATCGCGCGGTACGGCGTCACGCCGGTGCCGGTGCCGATCAGCAGGTAACGTTTGTTGCTGTCGTTGGGCATCAGGCAGAAGCGGCCGTAAGGGCCGCTGCACTGGATCTGCTGACCTTCGTCGAGCGCGGTGAATAGCGCGGTGGCGGCGCCACCGGTGACATAGCTCACCGCGATCTCGACCGCTTCGCCCGGACCCAGTGCGTGGTCGTGGATGGTCGCGAGCGAATAGCTGCGCTTGGTCGCCGTGCCGTCGGGATAATTGAAATGCACCTGGATGAACTGGCCCGGATTGAAGTCCAGCGGCAGACCATCGTCACGCGCGAAAGCCAGATGGCGCACGCTGGGCGCGAGCATGCGGCTGCCGATCAGCCGAAGCGGGAATTGATGAACCACAGGGACTCCAGACAAGGAAGCGGTCCGGACGCGCGGGCGCGCCGCCGGTCCGGACAGACAAGCCCCTATAATAAAGCCTTCACGGCCCCAGCCGCGCCTGCGGCGCCCACGGCCCGACCCAGGAGTCCGTTGCCCGATGTCCGTTCCCGCGCTACAGATCACCGACCTCCGCAAGACCTACGACAACGGCGTCGAAGCACTCAAGACCGTCTCCCTGACCGTCGAGCCCGGCGATTTCTTCGCCTTGCTGGGCCCGAACGGCGCCGGCAAATCCACACTGATCGGCGTGGTCAGCTCGTTGGTCAACGCCTCCGCCGGCAGCGTCAAGGTGTTCGGCGTCGACATCGCCACGGATCGTTCCGCCGCGATGCGCCTGATCGGCCTGGTGCCGCAGGAAATCAATTTCAACATGTTCGAGAAACCGTTCGACATCTGCGTCAACTACGCGGGCTTCTACGGCATCGAGCGCGTGGAGGCGGAAAAGCGCGCCGAGGAAGAACTCAAGGCAGCGCAGCTCTGGGGCAAGGCGCAGATGATGAGCCGCACGCTGTCGGGCGGAATGAAACGACGCCTGATGATCGCCCGCGCGATGATGACGCGGCCGAAGCTGCTGATCCTCGACGAACCCACTGCCGGCGTGGACATCGAAATCCGCCGCGGCATGTGGAAGACGCTCAAAGAGGTCAACGCCGCCGGTACCACGGTGATCCTCACCACGCATTACCTGGAAGAAGCCGAAAGCCTGTGCCGCAATCTGGCGATCATCGACCGCGGCCAGATCATCGAACAGGGTCCGATGAAGGAGCTGCTGTCGAAACTCGATGTCGAAGGCTTCGTACTCGACATCGACGGCAAGCTGCCCGCCGCGCTGCCGCAGCTTGAGGGCATCAAGATCGAGGCCAGCGACGACCACACGATCCAACTGGAAATGCCGCGCAGCCGCGACCTCAACGGCGTGTTCGCCGCGCTCGACGGCGCCGGCATCCGCGTGCGTTCGATGCGCACGCAGAGCAATCGCCTGGAAGAACTGTTCGTGCGCCTGACCGGCGACAACAACAAGAATCCCGTGACCCCGGCGCAAGCATGACCAGGAAAATCGCGCGGTTCCATAACAAATACCCGTCATTCCCGCGAAGGCGGGAACCCAGCGACTTTTTTACTTGAGCGAAAGACGCTGGATGCCCGCCTTCGCGGGCATGACGAGAGTGATGGTTTTTCGAACAACTATAGATGTTTGTTTCCGCGCGTACGACGAGAAAAGACAAACCATGAGCAACCCGAATTTCATCGCCCTGCAGACCATCGCCCGTCGCGAGGTCTCGCGCATCCTGCGCATCTGGGCGCAGACGCTGGTGCCGCCGGCGATCACGATGACGCTGTATTTCCTGATCTTCGGCAATCTCGTCGGCCGCCGCATCGGCAAGATGGGCGACTTCAGCTACATGGATTTCATCGTTCCCGGCCTGGTGATGATGAGCGTGATCCAGAACGCCTACGGCAACATCAGCTCGTCGTTTTTCGGCGCCAAGTTCGGCCGTCATATCGAGGAACTGCTGGTCTCGCCGATGCCGAACTGGGTGATTCTCGGCGGTTACGTCGCCGGCGGCGTGCTGCGCGGGCTGATGGTCGGCGCGATCGTGCTGGTGATCGCGATGTTCTTCACGCACGTACGCGTGCCGCATCCGCTGATCACCTTCAGCACGGTACTGCTGGGCGCGACGATCTTCTCGCTGGCCGGTTTCGTCAACGCGGTCTACGCGAAGAAGTTCGACGACATCGCCATCATCCCGACGTTCATCCTCACGCCGCTCACCTACCTCGGCGGCGTGTTCTATTCGATCACGCTGCTGCCTCCGTTCGCGCAGACGCTAACCCACCTCAACCCGATCTTCTACATGGTCAACGCGTTCCGCTACGGCCTGCTCGATTACAGCGACGTATCGATGTGGCTCGCGTATTCGGTGATGCTGTGCTTCGTGGTGGCCTTGACCGGCCTGGGCCTGCGCCTGCTCACCAAAGGCGTGGGGTTGCGTTCGTAGGAGCGATGGTAATCGCGACCAAAAGGAACGCGGCCGTCTCGGTCGCGATTTCCATCGCTCCTACGGCTTCCCGCGCCGCTTCACCCATTCGCCGACATCGTCGAGCACGGTGAATGCGGCAGGGATGACGATCAGGCTCAACAGGGTTGAAGTGATCAAGCCGCCGATCACCGAAATCGCCATCGGCGCGCGGAAGCTCGAATCGCCGGAGAAACCCAGCGCGATCGGCAGCATGCCGGCGCCCATCGCCAGCGTGGTCATGATCACCGGCTGCGCGCGTTTGCGGCAGGCGTCGATCAAGGCGTCGTGCTGGCTCAGGTGGCCTTCGTCCTCGGCGATCACCGCGTAGTCGACCAGCAGGATCGAGTTCTTGGTGGCGATGCCGATCAGCATCAGCAAACCGATCAGCGCCGGCAACGACAGCGCGTTCTGCGTGATCAACAGCGCGCCAAACGCGCCGCCGGCGCACAGCGGCACCGCCGTGAGGATGGTCAGCGGCTGCAGCGCGTGGTTGAACAGCAACAGCAGCACCATGTAGATGCAGACCAGGCCCGCAGCCATTGCCAGCAGGAAGCCGACGAACAATTCGACGAAAACCTCGGCGTCGCCGGTGTTGAGAAAGCTCACGCCGGCCGGCAGTTTCTGCACGCTGGGCAGCTTCTGCACTTCCTTCATCACATCGCCGAGCGGGCGGCCGTTGAGTTCGGCGGTGAAGGTGATGTTGCGCTGGCGCTGGTAGCGATCGATCTGCGACGGCCCGCTACCCGCGACGATATCGGCGACCGCCGACAGCGGCACCGTGCCGTTCTTGCCGGGCACGCGCAGGTCGCCGATCAGCGCCGGATCGGCGAGTGCGACCTGATCGAAACCGACGCGGATCGGGATCTGTCGCTCGGGCAGGTTGAGCTTGGCCAGGCGCTGGCTGAAATCGCCGGCGGTGGCGATGCGCGCGGCTTCGGCCTCGAGGTGGAAGCGCTCGACGCTGAGCGGCTTGAACTTCGTCAGGTCGAAGCGGGACAGGATATTCAGCATCACCAGCATGGTGATGCCGGGGCCGTTCGGCGGGCACTGCCAGACGTCATGGCCTTTGTAGATGGTGCCGATCGGCGCGGTGGCCTCGGTCGAATGCGCGGCGAAATCTTCCAGCGTATGCAGGCCGCCGATGCCGCGCAGGGTGTCCACCATATCGGCGGCAATTTCGCCGGAGTAAAACGCGTCGCGGCCACCCTTGGCAATCGCGC
>Ga0208525_1000015_pt1 | contig 25574 bp, 20 predicted proteins | sample SoimicmetaGmgHMC_FD_188342 | JGI IMG/M metagenome (GOLD analysis project Ga0208525, IMG submission 188342) | Soil and rhizosphere microbial communities from Laval, Canada - mgHMC (SPAdes) (version 2) | ecosystem: Environmental > Terrestrial > Soil > Agricultural land | place: Laval, Canada...
ACGTTCTCGGTGGTGCGGCAGGCGATCCAGCTCGGCTATCTGCCGCGCATGCTGATCGTGCACACCTCGTCGGACGAAATCAGCCACGTCTACATTCCGTGGGTCAATCGCGCACTGTTCATCGCGGTGATGATGGTGGTGATCGGCTTCGGCTCGTCGGCCGCGCTCGGCATCGCCTACGGCGTGTCGGTGACCGGCACGATGCTGATCAGCGCGATCCTCACCATCATCCTCGCGCACGAACGCTGGCGCGTGCCGCCGGCGCTGCTGTGGCCGCTGGCGACGATCTTCCTGGTGATCGACCTGGCCTTCCTCAGCGCCAACATGGTCAAGTTCTTCGAAGGCGCGTGGTTCCCGTTGCTGCTGGCGCTGATCGCGTTCACGGTGATGCGCACCTGGCGCCGCGGCCGCGACCTGGTGCGCGCGCATGTCAATCGCGACAGCCTGCGTATCGAGCATTTCGTGCAGAGCGTGATGGTCGATCCACCGCTGCGCGTGCCCGGTACCGCGGTGTTTCTGACGCCATCCAACGACTACATGCCGCCAGCGCTGCTGCACAACCTCAAGCACAACATGGTGCTGCACGCGCGCAACGTGATGCTGAGCGTGGAAACGCTGAGCGTGCCGCGCGCCGACGAAAACGAACGCGTGCTGCATACCGATCTCGGCCACGGCTTCTCGCGCCTGAGCCTGCGCTTCGGCTACATGGAAGATCCGAACGTGCCGAAAGCACTCAAGCGCTGGCCGATTCCCGGCCTGGTCTTCGATCCGATGACCACGACCTTCTTCGCCAGCCGCGAATCGCTCAGCGCGCGCGCCGACCAGGGCATGGCGCTATGGCGCGACAAGCTGTTCCTGTTCATGTCGCGCAACGCCACGCCGGCAACGGAGTTTTTCTCGATCCCGGGCAATCGCCTGGTGGAGTTGGGGACGCAGGTGGAGATCTGAGCAGCTGTCGCCAGCAAGCTGGCTCCTACGAGACGCAACGGTAGGAGCCAGCTTGCTGGCGACCTGTCGTAATCCCTCCGATGCACATCCCAACCCCAACATCCAGTGTTGACCTCGCAGGGTGACCCCGATAACTTGTGGCTGTCGGTCCCGACTTCGCGGTCGGGTTAATAGGGAATCCGGTGTCAATCCGGAGCTGCCCCGCAGCGGTATGTGGAAACGAACACCGTCAATCGCACTGGGGCAACGGTCCCTGGGAAGCGACGGTCAGTAGGCGAAGCGCGAGCTTCCTGTCCACGAGCCCGAAGACCTGCCGACAGCCGCGCGATGCACACCGCGCGGTGACCGGCCCAGGAATCTCCGGGGGGAGATGGCCGGTGTCGTACCGCGCCGTCTCGGGCCCTGCGACACCCTGTCTCCATCCTCCTGATTCCGCACGCCCGCGGGGGCGTGGCCGCAGCAACGATTCGTCGTCGCTGCGTTCGCCTTCCCGTTGCGCCGCCTCCGAGGGAGAGGCCGCGATGTGCGTCACGCACGGGAGAACAGCATGAATCACGTCACCACCGCGCCGGACGGCGTCGTTTCCGAATCCGAAACCCGCCACGTCGCGCCCGAATTCAATCTCACACCGCCGCCGCATGCCGGCGTGATGGCCGTGACCAAGCGCAACGGCCGCAAGGAGCCGGTCGATCTGAACAAGATCGTGCGCGCGGTGACGCGCAGCGCCGATGGCCTGTACGCGATCGACCCGATGCGCGTCGCCACGCGCACGATTTCCGGTTTGTACGACGGCGCCAGCACGCGCGAACTCGACGAGCTCTCGATCCGCACCGCCGCCCTGCTCACCGCCGAAGAACCCGAGTACGGCCGCCTCGCTGCGCGCCTGCTCGCACAATTCATCGAGAAGGAAGTCACCGGCCAGGAAATTCATGCGTTCTCGCAATCGGTCGCGCGCGGCCACGAGATCGGCCTGATCAACGAGCGCCTGCTCGCTTTCGTGCAGGCCAACGCGCGCAAGCTCAACGATGCGCTCGATGCTTCGCTGGACAAGCGCTTCGATTACTTCGGCCTGCGCACGCTGTACGACCGCTACCTGCTGCGGCATCCAACCGCGCGCACGGTGATCGAGACGCCACAGCAATTCTTCCTGCGCATCGCCTGCGCGCTCAGCGAGGATGTCACCGACGCGCTGGCGCTGTACCGGCGCATGGCGCAGCTCGACTACCTGCCGAGTTCGCCGACCCTGTTCAACGCCGGAACCACGCACGAACAATTGTCGAGCTGCTTCCTGCTCGACTCGCCCGACGATTCGCTGGAATCGATCTATGCGCGCTACGGCGATGTCGCGATGCTGTCGAAATTTTCCGGCGGCATCGGCCTGTCGTATTCGCGCATCCGTTCGCGCGGTTCGCTGATCCGTTCGACCAATGGCCTGTCCAACGGCATCGTGCCCTGGCTGAAAACCCTCGATGCTTCGGTCGCCGCCGTCAACCAAGGCGGCAAGCGCAAAGGCGCGGCCTGCGTCTACCTGGAAACCTGGCATGCCGATCTCGAGGAGTTCCTCGAGTTGCGCGACAACACCGGCGACGAGGCGCGACGCACGCACAACCTCAATCTCGCCAACTGGGTGCCGGATCTGTTCATGAAGCGCGTGGAGGCCGATGAATCGTGGTCGCTGTTCGACCCGAAGGACGTCCCGCAACTCGTCGATCTTTGGGGCGAGGCCTTCGAGCACGCCTATCAGGCGGCGGAAGTGAGTGGCCTCGCGCGCAAATCGGTGAAGGCGCGCGAGCTGTACGCGAAGATGATGCGCACGCTCGCCCAGACCGGAAACGGCTGGATGACCTTCAAAGACAAGTGCAACCGCGCCAGCAACCAGACCGCGAATGCGAAGAACGTGATTCACCTGTCCAACCTGTGCACCGAAATCCTCGAGGTCACCACTTACGACGAGACCGCAGTCTGCAACCTCGGCTCGATCAATCTTGGCCAGCATCTCGACGAGCGTCTCGCATTCGACTTCGACAAGCTCGGCGAAACCGTGCGCCTGGCGGTGCGCCAGCTCGACCGCGTGATCGATCTGAACTTCTATCCGATCCAGTCGGCGCAACGCGGCAACCTGCGCTGGCGTCCGGTCGGACTGGGTGTGATGGGCCTGCAGGACGTTTTCTTCCAGCAGCGCCTGCCTTTCGACAGCGAGCCGGCGCGCGCCTTGTCTTTGAGGATCGCCGAGGAAATCTATTTCAATGCGCTCAGCGCGTCAGTCGAACTGGCGCAGGAGCGTGGTGTGCATCCGGCGTTCGTGGAAACGCGCGCGGCGAACGGCGAGCTGCAGTTCGATGCCTGGAATGTCGTCCCCACGAACGGCGAGCGCTGGGACGCGCTGCGTGCGCGCATTCGCGAGCACGGCCTGCGCAACTCGTTGCTGATCGCGATCGCGCCGACCGCGACCATCGCCTCGATCGCCGGTTGCTACGAATGCGTCGAGCCGCAGGTGTCGAACCTGTTCAAGCGCGAAACGCTGTCCGGAGATTTCCTGCAGGTGAATCGTTATCTGGTCGAGGAGTTGAAGAAGCTTGGCCAGTGGACGCCGGAAATGCGTGACCGCATCAAGCTCAGCGAAGGCTCGGTGCAAGGCATGGCGGAAATTCCCGCCGAGCTGCGCGCGGTCTACCGCACTGTCTGGGAAGTGCCGATGCGGTCCCTGATCGACATGGCCGCCGACCGCGGCGCGTTTATTGACCAGTCCGCCTCGTTAAATCTTTTCATGGAAAGCCCGAACATCGGCGCGTTGAGTTCGATGTACATGTATGCGTGGAAGCGCGGCATCAAGACCACGTACTACCTGCGCTCGCGCCCGGCCACGCGTATCGCCAAGACCACGGTGACCACGACCGAGCAGGCCACCGATGCGGTGATCTGCTCGCTGGAGAATCCGGAGAGTTGCGAGGCGTGCCAGTAGCCCTGCTGCTGTAGGAGCGACGCGAGTCGCGATTTCCAACCCACATCGGAGCGGTCGCGACTTGCGTCGCTCCTACGGAATCACCGGAAGACCATGACCCCCACGCCCCGCCTCCTCGACCCCGGCTTCAACCTCACGCTGCGGCCGATGCGCTATCCGCAGTTCTACGAAAAGTATCGCGATGCCGTGCGCAATACCTGGACGGTGGAGGAGGTCGATTTCGCACCGGACATCAACGACCTGCGCAACAAGTTCGGGCCAGCCGAGCGCCATCTGATCGAACGCCTCGTGGCGTTCTTCGCCACCGGCGATGCGATTGTTTCCAACAATCTCGTGCTCAATCTCTACAAGCACATCAATGCCCCGGAAGCGCGCCTGTACCTGTCGCGACAGCTGTACGAGGAAGCGCTGCACGTGCAGTTCTACCTCACCCTGCTCGATACCTACCTGCCCGAGCCCGAGCAACGCGCGAAAGCCTTCGATGCGATCGAGACGATCCCGGCGATCCGGCACAAGGCCGAGTTCTGCTTCCGCTGGATCGATTCGATCCAGGACATCGAGCGCATCGAAACCCGCGAGCAGCGCCGGCAATTCCTGCTCAACCTGATCTGCTTCGCCTGCTGCATCGAGGGCCTGTTTTTCTTCGCGGCCTTCGCCTACGTCTATTACCTGCGTTCGCGTGGCCTGCTGCATGGTCTGGCTTCGGGCACCAACTGGGTATTCCGCGACGAGAGCGGGCACATGGCGTTCGCGTTCGAAGTGATCCGCGTCGCGCGCGAGGAGGAGCCGGAATTGTTCGACGCCGAGATGAAGCGCGAAGTCGTGCAGATGCTCTGCGAGGCCGTCGATTGCGAAGTGTTGTTCGCCGAGGATGTGCTTTCGGGCGGCGTCGCCGGCCTGTCGATCAGGGACATGCGCCAGTACCTGGAATACGTCGCCGACCAGCGCCTGGTGCAGCTGGGCATGCCCAAACACTTCGGCGCGAGCAACCCGTTCCCGTTCATGGACCTGCAGGACGTGCAGGAGCTCACCAATTTCTTTGAGCGCCGCGTCTCGGCGTACCAGGTCGGCGTGCAGGGCGAGGTGGCATTCGACGCGGCGTTCTGATTGTAGGAGCGATGGTAATCGCGACTTCTCGCTACGTAGCGCGAGGTCGCGATTACCATCGCTCCTACAAAGCCGCAGCCATGCCATGATCGCGGCTCCTGCCACCGCTACGGATTTGTCGCCATGACCGAGGTCGCACCGATCGAAGCCCGCATGATGCAAATGGTGTTTCCCGACGACACCAATCATATGGGCACCTTGTTCGGTGGGCGCGCGCTGGCTTGGATGGACATGGCCGCATTCATGGTGGCGTCGCGGTATTCGCGACGTACGGTGGTCACGGCCAATTCCGATCGCATTGATTTCCAGGCGCCGGTGAAGCAGGGTGCGCTGGTCGAATTGATTGCGCGCGTGCACAAGGTCGGGCGCAGTTCGATGCAGGTGGCGGTAGAGATGTATTCGGAAGACCTGCTCTCGGGCGAGCGGCAACTCGCCACCCGCGGCCTGTTCACGATGGTCGCGCTCGGCCCGGACGGAAAACCCACGCCGGTCCCGGCGCTGTCCCCATCATCTGGTCCGTAGGAGCCAGCTTGCTGGCGAAAATAGATATTCCTTGTTCCGGCAATCATGTGAGCTATGGGTAGTTGCTTCCTGGGTCGACATGCCAGCAAGCCGGCTCCTACGCTGGCGAGGCCGTGCCACAATATCGGCATGAACCCGCTAGACCAGTCCAGCCTCGGCAAGGCCGTCGTTTACGGCGGCAGCTACGATCCGGCGTTGTTGTTTCCGATCGCGCGCGCGGAAAAGCGCAGCGAACTCGGCATCGGCACGACGCTGCCCTTCATCGGCATCGATATCTGGAATGCCTTCGAGCTGAGCTGGCTCGACGCCCGCGGCAAGCCACGCGTGGTGATCGCCGAATTCCGCGTGCCGGCGGAATCGCCGAACATCATCGAGTCCAAGAGTTTCAAGCTTTATCTCAACAGCTACATGCAGACGCGCGTGCCCGATACCGACACGCTGCGCAGTCAGCTCTCGCGCGATCTAAGTGCCGCCGCTGGCGCGCCGGTATCGGTGGTGCTGACCACACCGACGTCGCCGCAGGCCGCGTTGATCGCCAATCTCGCCGGCGAAGTGATCGATGACCTGCCGCTGGAAGTCAGCCACTACGGCCCGCCGCGCGCGGATTTCCTCTACAGCAACGAAGAGGCGGTGGTCGAGGAAACCCTGGTCAGCCACCTGCTCAAATCCAATTGCCCGGTGACCGGTCAACCCGATTGGGCCAGCCTGCAGATCCGTTATGTCGGGCCGCGTTTGGGCCGCGACGGATTGCTGCGCTATCTGGTGTCGTATCGCGAGCACAACGATTTCCACGAACAATGCGTCGAGCGCGTGTTCATGGATATTCGGCAACGCTGCGCGCCGAGCCGCTTGTCGGTGTACGCGCGCTACACGCGCCGCGGTGGCTTGGACATCAATCCGTTCCGCTGCACCCCGGGCTGGCTGATGCCGGACAACACGCGCACTTCCCGCCAGTGAGAGGACCGACCATGCCGCGTTTCCGCCTGATCATGTTCACCGTCATCGCGCCGATCGCGTTGTCGGCCTGTCACGGAAAAACCGAGGACGCGGCGAAAGGCGCGCAGGCCACCACCGCGCCGGCCGCGGCGAACAAGCCGGCGAAAAAAGACGGCGGGCTGTTTGGTTTGTTCGGCGGCAATGCCGCCACCGACGAACCCGCGCAGGCGCCGGAACTGGGCGAATTCAAGATCGCCACCGTCACGCTGGGCAGCAGCGTGGACAACGAGAACAATGTCGTCGCCGGCAAGACGGTATTCACTCCGCGCGAGCCGATCTACGCCGCCGTGCTCAGCACCGGCACGCACCAGGGCCTGAAGATATCGGCGAAATGGACCACGGCCGACGGCCAGCTGATCGCCGACACCGAACAGACGCTGGTGCCGGCATCGGCGACGATCACCACCTTCAGCGTGCGCAATCCCGGCGGTTGGCCAGCAGGCAAGTATCAGGTCGCGATCTCGATCGACCGGCATCCGATGGAAACGCGCAGTTTCGAGGTGCGGTGATTTCCACCGATTTGTAGGAGCGACGCAAGTCGCGACTTCTTCAGATCGCGTCGCAAATCGGAGAAATCGCGACTCGCGTCGCTCCTACGGGTGCTATGACGCTCTCAAGGCTTCGCCGCCGGATGCCGGTACATCCCGTCGAAGCTGACGCTCCAGGTCTTGCCGTCGTCTTTCGAGCTTTCCCAGAGCTGGCGCACGCTGCCATCGGCATTCGGCGTCCAGGTGATGCGCTCGCGTTGCGCGATGCCGGTCTGCGCATCGGGTTTGTCCTGCACGCCGTCCAGGATCATCTTGCCGTCCACCAATCCGCCGACCAGATGCAGGCGCGCGCCGCTGACATCGACCCAGTACTGTTCCCAGTGCCCGGTCTCGCGGTTGTAGATGTTGTAGCTCTTGCCTTCGAAACCGCTGCCACCACGCCAGTTTTCCGAAATCACACAGCCGGCGAGGATGGTTTCGATGTGGCTGTGGCCATCGGGCTGGCCTTTCGGCGCGGGCACGTTCCAGTCGCCCAGCCAGAAATCGAACTGCCGATATTCCGGCGCCTTGCAATCGGGTGGCGGCGCTGGCGGCGTCTGCGCCTGCGCGAACGCGGCAATGCCCAGCAGGGCGGGCAATGACAGATTGCGAACGATCCGGCGCATGGCGATCTCCCGTGAAGTGATGGCGAGAGTAGGCCAGGGCTGGCGGCGGCACAAATGATCGGGTGGAATCGACATGGACGCCGCGATCGCAGGAGCGACGCAGGTCGCGATTTCCACACGGCGCGATGGCATTCGCGACTTGCATCGCTCCTACAACCGGCCCATGCAACTACCCCGATCCGCCCGGCGCTTTCACCTGCGGGCACAAACCGCGACAATGCGCGTCCAGCGCCCGTCGAGGCGTCGCGACATTACACGGGAGGAGTCATGGCAGAACCCATCGTCACCCCGCCGCCCGGCGGCGAGAAGATCACCATCGCGGGCGGCAAGCTCGCGGTGCCCAATCATCCGATCATTCCCTTCATCGAAGGCGATGGCACTGGCCCCGACATCTGGCGCGCCAGCGTGCGCGTACTCGATGCCGCGGTCGCCAAGGCTTATGGCGGCGCGCGCAAGATCCACTGGCTGGAAGTGTTCGCCGGCGAGAAATCCAACAACCAGTTCGGCACCTGGCTGCCGGAATCGACGGTGCAGGCCTGCCGCGATTATCTGGTCTCGATCAAGGGCCCGCTGACCACGCCCGTTGGCGGCGGCATCCGCTCGCTCAACGTCGCGCTGCGCCAGATGCTCGATCTCTACGTCTGTCTGCGCCCGGTGCGTTGGTTCAAGGGCGTGCCCTCGCCGGTCAAGCGTCCCGACCTGGTCAACATGACGATCTTCCGCGAGAACACCGAGGACATCTACGCCGGCATCGAATGGGCCGGCGGCAGCGCCGAAGCGCAGAAGGTGCTGGACTTCGTGGCGAAGGAATTCCCGCAGATGTTCGGCAAGATCCGTTTCGGCACCGCCGAAAAGAATGCCGAATGGCAGAAGGCGCTGGAAGGCGTCGGCGGCCCGAAACGCGAAACCCCGGTGATGGTTGGCGTCGGCCTCAAGCCGGTGTCGTATCTCGGCACCGAGCGCCTGGTGCACAGCGCGATCCAGTACGCGATCACCAACAAGAGCAAGTCGGTGACCTTGGTGCACAAGGGCAACATCATGAAGTACACCGAAGGTGGCTTCCGTGACTGGGGCTATCAGGTGGCGAAGGATTTCTACGGCGCGGTCGAACTCGACGGCGGCCCGTGGATGGTGATTCCGGAAGGCAAGCCCGGCGCTGGCCTGATCATCAAGGATGCGATCGCCGATGCGTTCCTGCAGCAGATCCTGCTGCGTCCGGCGGAATACGATGTCTGCGCCACGCTCAACCTCAACGGCGATTATCTTTCCGATGCGCTCGCCGCGCAGGTCGGCGGCATCGGCATCGCGCCGGGTGCGAACATCAACTACGTCACCGGCCACGCGGTGTTCGAAGCTACGCACGGCACCGCGCCGAAGTACGCCGATCTCGACAAGGTCAACCCGGGTTCGGTGATTCTGTCGGGCGAGATGATGCTGCGTTACATGGGCTGGAACGAAGCGGCGGATGCGATCATCAAGGCGATGGATGCGGCGATCGCCGGCAAGCGCGTCACCTACGATTTCGCCCGCTTGATGGAAGGTGCGACCGAAGTGAAGTGCTCGGAATTCGCCGACGAAATGATCAGCCACATGTAGCTGAAGCCGCAGGAGCCAGTTTTCTGGCGAATGAAGCAGTGAAAGAAAAGGGGCGCCCAGGCGCCCCTTTTTTTCCGGTGGAATTGCGCCTGCAGGCGCAATGGTGCCCGCGCCTGCGAATTGCGACGACCTCAGCGATTGACGGTAACGAGCTCTGCCTGCGCCGGTGCCCGTGTGCCGACATAGGCAAGTTCCGCCGACGCCAGTGCCTCGTTCGCCTCCTGTGCCGCTTTCTCGTAACGCAGGCGATCCGGGCACAGCACCTGCATGTAGTCGGCGTCGAAATTCAGACGCTCGACCAGGAAGTCGACGAACGCGCGCACCTTCGGCGATTGCACCTGGCCGCGCGGGTACACCGCATTGAAATCCATTTCCGGGCCGGTCCAGCCAGCGAGCACGCGGCGCACATGGCCCTGTTCGGCAAATGCCTTTACGGTCACATCACTCGCAAGCATCAGGCCTTCGCCGCACAGCAACGCACCGCGCAGCGCCGCCGGATCGTTGGCGACCAGGATCGGATCAACGGCGAATTCCGCCGTGCGCGTGCCGTCGCCAAGTTGCCATGCATAGCCGTTGTGGCGTCGCGATTTCGGCATCGCCAGCGCGCGATGATGCAGGAGATCGTCCGGGTGCAGCGGCTCGCCGTGGCGTTCGAGATACAGCGGACTCGCGTACACCTGCGTGCGGAACACCGACAGCCGCCGCGCGACCAGATTGGAATCGGGCAGGTTGCCGATACGCAGCGCGACATCGATTTCCTTGTCGATGATGTCCAGCGATTCATTGGTCAGCATCATCTCCACGCGCACTTCCGGATGCCGCGCGTGGAATTCGCCGAGCAGCGGCGCGATCCAGGTGATGCCGACCGAATACGGTGCGGTGAAACGCAGCCAGCCGCGCGGCCCGCCTTGCAACTGGCCGACGGCGCTTTCGGCTTCATCGAGTTCGCGCGCGATGCGCTGGCAATGTTCGAAATAGACGTTTCCCGCTTCGGTCAGGCCGAGCTTGCGTGTCGTGCGATGCAGCAGCTGCGCGCCGAGTCGCGTTTCCAGGTCCTGCACCTTGCGACTGACGGTGGTCTTGGGCAGGCGCAGGGCTTTGGCGGCGGCGATGAAGCTGCCGGCTTCGACCACCTTGACGAAGATGATGGTGTCGTTGAGATCGCGGGTCATGGACCGGGCTCCGAGAGAGTGGATCGGGATTGGACCGATTCCGGGACAATTATTCCCTGAATTGCCGGCTAATCAAGAGCCAATCCGAGGCCTAGAGTGCGTCCACTCTTCCACGGGACCTTCGCCATGTCGGTACTTCGACTCGCCGGACCGATCTTTCTGACCCTACTGCTTGCCTCGTTGTCGGCGCTTGCGCCGGCCGCTGGCGATCGCCCGGGGACCGCTATTTACCGGGGCTCCGCGCCTGTGGTGACGGTCCTGGCTGGACCGGAATCGAGCCCGGTCTCCCCGGGCAACCGCAGCCTGGTCGCGAGGGTGGTGCCGGCTGCCAGCGCTTCCCATTGGAACGGCATCGTCCCGAATGCGGGAGAAAATATCCCGGAGATGGGACAGTGAAAGGGCCAGTCCTCGTCCTCGACGCATTGAATGGCATCGGCCGCGGCCTGGTTCAAGCGGTCGTCGACGCCGGCCGGCCGGTAATCGCCGTATCCCGCGACCGCGCCGGCCTGGCGCTGATGCAGGCGCAATACATCGATGCCGACTTCACCACTGTGCGTGGTTCGGTCGACGACGAACACGACAGCGCCGCGCTCGCGCAGGCGCTGCACGATCTGCATCGCCCGATCGCCGGCATGCTGATCAGCCGCTGCCATGAACAGGCGCGCGGTCGCATGCTCGACCAGCCGGGCGAGGCGCTGAAGGAAAAACTCGACAACGACCTGCTGCCGCAACTCGCCGCCGCGCGGCAGTTGTTGCCGTTGCTCGCGGCCTCGGGCCGCAATGGCAGCTACGTCATCATCGGCGGCCCGGGTAGCGAAAACCCATGGGCCGGCTACGGCCACCATTCCGTATGCGCGGCCGCGCTGAACATGCTTGTGCGCGTATTGCACGACGAAGCGCGCGCGCTGTCGGTGCGCGTGCAGTTGCTGGCGGTCGATACGCCGGCGCGCACCATCGACAACGAAGCCTGCGCCTGCGAGCAATGGCCCAGCGCCGTCGCCATCGGCACGCAGGCGCTGGCGCTGGTCGACCAGGCCGATCCCACGCAAGCGGTGCAAGCCATCGTGCGTTACGCGACTCCGAACGTTCCGCGCTCGCGTCGGAACACGACCATCCCTAATCCACCGACGCGCCCGATCACGCATGGGGCAACGAGCGCCTACCTCTCGCCGACAAACGCCGCCCCCCTGATCGACGACCCGGACAGCAAGGACCCGCAGCGCTATCTCGACGACACCTGGGCGCTGCTCAAGCCGCTGCTGTCGGCATCGGCGAGCAAATGAGCGATGCAGTCCCGAACCCTGAGACATCGATGCTTGATCTTGCCGTCATGGCACGGCCGAGCCTGCCTTCCTACGCATTTCGATCCGCATTCAACGAGGCCAACGCAATGAACCGAGTCATTTCCCCGACGTCAAACAAGCCCGTCCTGCACCTGCTTGCACTGGCCGGCTCCATCGCGTTCGCGTTCGTTCTCGCCGGTTGTGGCAGCCGGGCGGCGGAGCCGGCGGGTGGTCCGCCGCCGGCGGACGTGAGCATCGCCGCCGTGCTGTCGAAGAACGTGCGTCAGTGGGACGATTTCACCGGCCGCGTCGCCGCCGTGGAAACCGTCGACTTGCGACCGCGCGTGAGCGGCTACATCGAACGCGTCGCTTACCAGGAAGGCCAGGAAGTGCGTAAGGGCGATCTGCTGTTCGTGATCGACCAGCGCCCGTACCAAGCGGAACTTGCACAGGCGCAGGCGCAACTCGAACGCGCCCGCAGCGATGCTGCGCTGGCGAAAACCCAAGATGCGCGCGCACAGACGCTGATCGCGGCGAAGGTGATTTCCCGCGAGGAATTCGAAACCCGTCACGCTGCGACCGCCGAACGCAACGCCGTCGTGCGCGGTGCCGAAGCCGCCGTTGCTACCGCGCGCCTCAACCTGCAATTCACGGAAGTACGCTCGCCGATTTCCGGTCGCGCCGGTCGCGCCCTCGTGACCACGGGCAATCTTGCCCAGGCCGACACGACCCTGCTTACGACCCTGGTATCGCTCGATCCCGTGCATGTGTATTTCGAAGGCGACGAGCAAAGCTACCTGCGCTACAACCAGCTCGCGCGCGAAGGCCGTCGCGATGCCTCGCACAATCCGGTGCGCGTGGGCCTCGCCAACGAGATCGGCTACCCGCACACCGGCACGGTCGATTTCATCGACAACCAGGTCGATGCGCGCACCGGCACGATCCGCGCGCGCGCCGTGCTCGCCAATCCCGATCACATCTTCACGCCCGGCCTGTTCGCGCGCGTACAGATCGAAGGCAGCGGCGAGTTCAAGGCCTTGCTGATCGACGACAAGGCCGTGCTCACCGATCAGGACCGCAAGTACGTGTATGTCGTCGGTCCGGAGAACACCGCACAGCGCAAGGACGTGCAGCTCGGCCGCATGGTCGATGGCCTGCGTGTCGTGCAGAGCGGTCTTGCACCTACCGATCGTGTGGTCGTGGACGGCGTGCAGAAGATCTTCTTCCCCGGCATGCCGGTGAAGGCGACGGTCGTGGCCATGAGCAAGCCCGTCGGTGGCGGCGCGGCGAACGTGGCGGTCGCAAACAAGTAAGCGGAAAAGACAAAACGCGCGGTCGGCGACGATCGCGGCAACACGAAATCATCCGGGCGGCCGTGCTCACGGTCGCCGATACCCGCGGCTTCGCGTCGCCCAAGGATTCGCCATGGATTTCTCGAAATTCTTCATCGATCGACCGATCTTCGCCGCGGTGCTGTCGATCGTCATTTTCGCTGCCGGTCTGATTGCGATCCCGCAACTACCGATCAGCGAATACCCCGACGTCGTACCGCCGACCGTGCAGGTGCGCGCGATCTATCCGGGTGCGAACCCGAAGGTGATCGCCGAAACCGTCGCCACGCCGCTGGAGGAAGCGATCAACGGCGTCGAGGACATGATGTACATGAAGTCCGTCGCCGGTTCCGACGGTGTGCTCGTGATCACCGTGACCTTCCGTCCCGGCACCGATCCCGACCAGGCGCAGGTGCAGGTGCAGAACCGCGTCAGCCAGGCGCAGGCGCGCCTGCCCGAGGACGTGCGCCGCCAGGGCGTGACCACCCAGAAGCAGTCGCCGACGCTGACCATGGTCGTGCATCTGCTTTCGCCGAGCGGCAAGTACGACTCGTTGTATCTGCGCAATTACGCCACTCTCAAGATCAAGGACGAACTCGCGCGCCTGCCCGGTGTCGGCCAGGCCGCGCTGTTCGGTTCGGGCGATTACGCGATGCGCCTGTGGCTGGATCCGAACAAGGTCGCTGCACGGGGTTTGACGGCGGGTGACGTCGTACGTGCGGTGCGCGAGCAAAACGTGCAGGTCTCCGCTGGCCAGCTCGGCGCCGAACCCACGCCCAATGGCAGCGACTTCCTCGTGCAGATCAACGCCCAGGGTCGCCTGCAGTCGGAAGAAGAATTCGGCCGCATCGTGATCAAGGCCGGCGCAGACGGCGAGATCGTCCGGCTTTCCGATGTCGCGCGCATCGAGCTCGGCGCCGGCAACTACACGCTGCGCTCGCAGCTCGACAACAAGGACGCTGTCGCGATCCCGATTTTCCAGTCGCCGGGTGCGAACGCGATCGAACTGTCGGACGCGGTGCGCGCACGCATGGCCGAGTTGTCCAAGCATTTCCCGGAAGGCATGAGCTACGAGGTCGTGTACGACCCGACCGTGTTCGTGCGCGATTCCATCAAGGCCGTCGTCACGACCCTGCTCGAGGCAGTGCTGCTGGTGGTGCTGGTCGTGATCCTGTTCCTGCAGACCTGGCGCGCGTCGATCATTCCGCTGCTGGCGGTACCGGTATCGATCGTGGGCACGTTCGCGGCCCTGTACCTGCTGGGCTTCTCGATCAATACGCTGACCTTGTTCGGTCTGGTGCTGGCGATCGGCATCGTGGTCGACGATGCGATCGTCGTGGTCGAAAACGTCGAGCGCAACATCGAGGCCGGCATGACGCCGCTGGCGGCGGCGCACCAAGCGATGAAGGAAGTCTCCGGCCCGATCGTCGCGATCGCGCTGGTGCTGTGCGCGGTGTTCGTGCCGATGGCCTTCCTCAACGGCGTCACCGGCCAGTTCTACAAGCAGTTCGCGGTGACGATCGCGATCTCCACGGTGATTTCGGCGATCAACTCGCTGACGCTGTCGCCGGCGCTGGCCGCGGCCCTGCTCAAGCCGCATGGCGCGGCGAAGGATGCGCCCTCGCGCTTGATCGATCGCATGTTCGGCTGGGTGTTCCGTCCGTTCAACCGCTTCTTCGGCCGCAGCTCGGAACGCTACCAGGGCGCGATTGCACGGGCGCTGGGCAAGCGTGGCGCGGTGTTCGTGGTGTATGCGGCGCTGCTTGTCGGCACGGGCGTGATGTTCCAGGCCGTGCCGGGTGGCTTCATTCCGACGCAGGACAAGCTGTACCTGATTGGTGGCGTGAAGCTGCCCGAAGGCGCCTCGCTCGAGCGCACCGATGCGGTCATCCGCAAGATGAGCCAGATAGCCTTGAGCACCGACGGCGTGCAGAACGCGGTCGCGTTCCCGGGCCTGAATGCGCTGCAATTCACCAACACACCCAACACCGGCACGGTGTTCTTCCCGCTCAAGCCTTTCCACGAACGCCATGGCCGCAGCGCCGAGCAGATCAATGCCGAGATCAACGCCAAGATCGCCGGCATCCAGGAAGGTTTCGCGTTTTCGATCATGCCGCCGCCGATCCTCGGCCTTGGCCAGGGCTCGGGCTACTCGCTGTTCGTGCAGGATCGCGCAGGTCTGGGATACGGCCAGTTGCAGAATGCGGTGAACGGGCTCTCCGGCGCGATCTCGCAAACCCCGGGCATGCACTTCCCGATCAGCACTTACCAGGCGAACGTGCCGCAGCTCGACGCGCAAGTCGATCGCGACAAGGCCAAGGCGCAGGGTGTGCCGCTGACCGAATTGTTCGACACGCTGCAGACCTATCTGGGTTCGCAGTACGTCAACGACTTCAACCGTTTCGGCCGCACCTACCAGGTCATCGCCCAGGCCGACGCGCCGTATCGCGATGGCGCCGAAGACATCGCCAACCTGCGCACGCGCAATGCCAATGGCGAGATGGTGCCGATCGGCTCCATGGTCACGCTCACGCAGACCTACGGTCCGGATCCGGTGATCCGCTACAACGGCTATCCAGCCGCGGATCTCATCGGCGACGCTGATCCGCGTCTGCTGTCCTCGACCGAGGCCATGGCCAAGCTCAAGGAAATGGCGCCGCACGTGCTGCCCAACGGCATGAACATCGAATGGACCGACCTGAGTTTCCAGCAGGCTACGCAGGGCAATGCCGCGCTGTTGATCTTCCCGCTGTCGGTGCTGCTGGCCTTCCTCGTGCTCGCGGCGCTGTACGAGAGCTGGACGCTGCCGCTGGCGGTGATCCTGATCGTGCCGATGACGTTGCTGTCGGCCCTTGTCGGCGTGTGGCTGACCGGCGGCGACAACAATGTGTTCGTGCAGGTCGGTCTGGTGGTGCTCATGGGCCTGGCCTGCAAGAACGCGATCCTGATCGTGGAGTTCGCGCGCGAACTGGAAATGCAGGGCATGGGCGTGATCGAAGCCGCGCTCGAAGCCTGCCGCCTGCGCCTGCGCCCGATCGTGATGACCTCGATCGCCTTCATCGCCGGCACGGTACCGCTGGTGCTAGGCAGCGGCGCGGGCAGCGAGGTGCGTTCGGTGACCGGCATCACCGTGTTCGCCGGCATGCTCGGCGTGACCCTGTTCGGTTTGTTCCTTACCCCGGTGTTTTACGTGGCATTGCGAAAGCTGGTTCCGCGTCCGCTGGTGACGCATGCCCCGGCTGCCCTGGAGAATATCCATGCGTAACTCTTTGCAAAAAACCACCATCGCCGCTGCGGTGTTCGGCGCCCTGTTGTCGGCGTGCGCGGTCGGGCCGAACCATGTGCGCCCGATGCTGGATCTGCCGGAAAAGTTCAGCGAAGCCGGTGCGCTTGCGCCGGTCACGGCAGCCGCGACGCACGACGACGAAAGTCAGTTCTGGCGGCGCCTGGGTGACGCGCAACTGACCGCGCTGATCGAACAGGCGCTGGTCGCCAACCACGATTTGCGCATCGCCTTGGCCAACGCCGAGCGTGCGCAGGCGCTGCAGCGCGGCACGCGCCTGGACGTGTTTCCAACGATCACCGGCGAAGGCAGCGCGAGCGATGCCCGCGCCAGTGCCGACCAACAACCAGGCTTGGCGCGTGCCGATCGCGATGGCAGGCAAACCAGCGTCGTTGCGCGCGCCGCCTGGGAACTGGATCTGTTCGGTCGCGTGCGTCGCCAGGTCGAAGCTGGCCGCGCCGGCACGGATGCGGCGAGCGCGGATTTCCGCGCACTGCAGGTTGTGATCGTTGCCGAAGTCGCGCGCAGCTACATCGAGTTGCGCGGCTTGCAGGAACAACTGCGTGTCGCGCAGGAGAGCGCGGAATCGCAGGCTGAGACGCTGCGTCTGGTCGAGATGGGGTTCCGGGCCGGGCGCGGCAGCGAGTTCGACACCGCGCGTGCGCGTGCGCTGCTCGCCGGCACGCAGTCGCGCGCACCGGCGCTGGAGGCACGCATCGCGATCACTCTGCATCATCTGGCGGTATTGACTGGGCAGCCACCCGGCATCGCCACCGATGGCCTGAAGTGGCGCGAGCCGTTGCCGGCGCAGCCAGGCGTCGTTGATCCGGGCACACCCGGCGATCTGCTGCGACGGCGTCCCGACATCGCTGCTGCGGAATACCGCCTGCGTGCCGCGACCGCGCGCATCGGCGTGGCCAAGGCCGACTTCTTCCCGCGCTTCACGCTCGGCGGCCTGATCGGCAGCCAGGCCGTGGATCGTGATGCCTTGTTCGGACGCGACAGCGAGACGCGCCTGGTCGCACTCGGCGTCGATTGGTCTTTCCTCGATGTCGGTCGCGTGCGCGCACGTGTCGCGGCGGCCGATGCCGATGCGGCGGCGGAACTCGCGCGTTACGAACAGACCGTGTTGCGCGCGCTGGCCGATACCGAAGATGCGCTGGTGCGCTACGGAAACGCGCGCGCCGAGGACGAACACCTCGCCCGCGCCGCCGCCGACAGTGCGCGCGCCGCGCAACTGGCGCGCATCCGTTACGAAAACGGTGCGACCGATCTGTTCGAGGTGCTGGATGCCGAGCGCAGCAACTTGCAGGCGCAGGACGCGCTCGCGCAAAGTCGCACGCGCAGCCTCACCGGTTGGGTGTCGCTATACCAGGCGCTTGCCGGTGGCTGGCCCGACAACCTGCCCAGGCGCGTCCCTGTCGCAGTGCGCAGTCCGTAGACGCAGGCAGAGCCTGTGCTTGTGATTGCTGAGGGGCGCGGTGAGTGGCGGGACAATGGAGAAAGCCCGTCACTCCCGCAAAGGTGGGAATGACGGTTTCCCCGGCGCTGTGGACGGGCTCCAAACGATGAGCACGTCCGCCGCGCATGACCCGCTAGACTGGGCCATGCCTGCCGAACCTATTCCCGACCTCGCCAGCGCCTGCGCCGCGGCGATCCGCGACGCGTTCAGCGATTACGATGCGCGCTTCGATGCGATCACCCGGCGCGCGCGTCGCCGTTTCGAGACACGCGACTGGACGGCGGCGCGCGAAGACGCGATCGAGCGCATCGAGCTCTACGATCGCTGCGTCGCCGAGATTTCTCTGGAACTTGAACAGCGTCTCGCCACGCAGGCGCAGGACCGGCCGCTGTGGTCGACGATCCGCGACCACTACGCCGGACTGATCGCCGAGCTGCTCGACCAGGAGTTGTACAAGACTTTTTTCAATACGTTGACACGGCGCTTCTTCAAGACCCGCGGCGTCGCCGCCGACATCGAATTCGTCGCGCTCGACATCGAGCCCACCGACCGCATCACCCATCCGGTGGCGCGGCACAGCTATGCCGTCTCCGGCGATCTCGCGGCGACGGTCGAACGTGTGCTCGCCGGCTATCCGTTCGCGATCGCCCACGTCGATGCCCGCGGCGATGCGATGCGCGTTGCCCAGGCCTTGATGACGCGGCACGCGGACTGGGGCGAAGGCGGCATCGTCGCGATCGAGCTGCTCGATACCGTGTTCTATCGCGAGCGCCGCGCCTATCTGGTTGGCCGCATCTTCGGCCGCGATCATTACGCACCCTGCGTGATCGCACTCGTGCACGAGGATGGCGGCCTGCGTGTCGATGCGGTGCTGAGCACGCGGCAGCACGTGGCGGTGCTGTTCGGCTACACGCACAGTTATTTTCACGCCGATCTCGCCACCGTCGGCGATGCCGTGGTGTTCCTGCGTACCTTGTTGCCGGGCAAACCGGTCGACGAGATCTATACCGTGCTCGGCCGCGCCAAACAGGGCAAGACCGAACGCTACCGGCATTTCTTCGGCTATCTCGGCGCGAACCAGGAGCAGAAACTCATCCAGGCCGACGGTGAGCGCGGCATGGTGATGGCGGTGTTCACGCTGCCGGGCTATCCGTTGGTGTTCAAGCTGATCCGCGACCGCTTCGCCTATCCGAAAAACATCGCGCGCGAACAGGTGCAGGAAAAATATCGCCTCGTGTTCCGCCACGACCGCGTCGGCCGCCTGATCGACGCGCAGGAATACCGCTTTCTGCGCTTCCCGCGCGAACAATTCGCCGGTGTGTTGCTCGATGAGTTGCTGGGCGAATGCCGCGAATCGGTGAGCGAGGACGGCGACGACATCGTCGTGCACCACTGCTACATCGAGCGCCGGCTGCGCCCGCTCAATCTCTACATCAAGGAAGTTTCCGAAGATGCCGCGCTCGCCGCGGTGCTCGATTACGGCCAGGCGATCAAGGATCTCGCGCGCAGCAACATCTTTCCCGGCGATTTGTTGCTGAAGAATTTCGGCGTCACCCGCAATGGCCGCGCGATCTTCTACGACTACGACGAGCTGTGCCTGGTCAGCGAGTGCCGCTTCCGCAAACTTCCCGAAGCGCGCAACGAGGAAGAGGAGATGCACCACGGTGCCTGGTATTACGTCGCCGACAACGATGTCTTCCCGGAACAGTTCCCGCGCTTCCTCGGCCTGAGCCCGAATCAACGCGCGGCATTGCTGGCCGCGCACGGCGAGATTTTCGATGTCGGCTGGTGGCAGCGCCTGCAGGCCAATCTCGGTGCCGGTGGTTTCACCGACGTGCCGCCGTATCCCGAGGCGCTGCGCCTGTAGGAGCCAGCTCGCTGGCGACAAATCCGGTTCCCGCGCCCCTAGGAGCCAGCTCGCTGGCGACCAATCCGGTTCAAGCGCCGGTGTAAAGTACCGGCTCCTGCTTTCACGGCTCGCATCATGTCTCGTCGCCTCCTGCTGGTTTCCGCGCTTTGCCTGTTGTCCGTCGCCTGCACCGCGTTTGCTGCGGAAACAGCGACGTCTGTGCCGACTGCGGCGGCGATTCAACTTACGCTGCCGGGCAAGCCCGCGATCGTGCTCACTGCTGCGTCGCTGGCGACCTTGCCGCGCAAGGAAGTGCGCGCCGCGACGCATGAAGAGCCACTGTCGTCATGGCAGGGCGTGGCCCTGGTCGATGTGCTGCGCCAGGCCGGCGCGCCGTTGGACAAACAATTGCGCGGGCGCGAGATGGCGAAGTTCGTACGCGTCACCGCGACCGACGGCTACCAGATCGTTTTCAGTCTTGCCGAACTCGATGCCGGCTTCGGCAACACGACGGTCTTGCTGGTCGATCAACATGAGGGCAAGGCCTTGTCGGCCGAGGAAGGACCGTTCCGCCTGGTTGTTCCCGGCGACAAACGCGCGGCGCGCTGGTTGCGCAGCCTGCGCAGCATCGAACTCGTCGATGCCGCGACCACGCCTGCGAACAGCGCACATTGATTCCACATCGACCCTACTTTGACGGGAACACCACCATGAATTTCCTGCGTCGCCATTGCTTCCTGTTGTTGCTGGGGCTCGCGTTGCCGGCATTGGCTTTCGCGAAGACGCCGGCCGCGTCGCCACCACAGATCACCGTCTTCGCGGCCGCAAGCCTCAAGGAAAGCCTCGACGCCGTCGCCGCGGAATGGACGCGGCGCTCGCAGCAGAAGGTCGTGGTCTCGTATGCGGCGAGTTCGGCGCTGGCCAAACAAATCGAGCAGGGCGCGCCAGCCGACATCTTCATCTCCGCCGACGGCGAGTGGATGGATTATCTGGCCACGCGCGCGCAGATCGATGTGGGCTCGCGCTTCAACCTCGTCGGCAATCGCCTGGTGCTGATCGCGCCGGCCGATTCCACGCAGCGTGCCGTCGCGCTGGATGCTTCCGGCGCATTGCTCAAGGCACTCGGCGATGGCCGCCTCGCCGTCGCGGAAACCGGCAGCGTTCCCGCAGGTCGCTACGCCAAGCAGGCCCTGACCAAACTCGCGCTTTGGGATGGCGTTTCCGCGCATCTCGCGCAGGGCGAGAACGTACGCGCGGCGATGGCCTATGTCGCGCGCGGCGAAGCGCCGCTGGGCATCGTCTACGCCACCGACGCCCAGGCCGAAGCGAAAGTGCGCGTGGTCGCGACATTTCCGGAAAATAGTCATGACGCGATCATCTATCCCGCCGCGCGCGTGAGCCGTGCCGATGCCGCCGCGACGAAAGGCTTTCTCGCCTTCCTGAAATCCGCGGCGGCAAAGGCGATCTTCAAGCGTGCCGGATTCAGCCGACCCTGACGTGTTCACGCCGGACGAACTCAGTGCGATCGCCCTCAGCCTGCGGGTCGCTTTCCTCGCGGTAGTCTGCGCGCTGCCCGCGGCGATCGCGGTGGCTTACGTGCTGGCGCGCTGGAGTTTCCGCGGCAAGGTGGTGTTCGACGCGCTGGTGCATCTGCCCTTGCTGATGCCGCCGGTGCTGACCGGCTATGCGTTGTTGGTGTTGCTGGGGAGGCACGGTGCGATCGGTTATTGGCTGGAGCATTGGTTCGGTTTCAGTTTTGCGTTTCGCTGGACCGGCGCGGTGATCGCCGCGGCGATCATGGCTTTTCCCTTGTTCGTGCGTTCGGTGCGCCTGTCGATCGAAGCGATTCCGCGTGACATCGACGAGATGGCCGCCAGTCTCGGCGCGCATCCCTGGGCGGCGTTCTGGCAGGTAATTTTGCCGCTGAGTATCCCCGGCATCGCCGCGGGCATGACGCTGGCGTTCGCCAAGGCGCTGGGAGAATTCGGCGCGACCATCACCTTCGTATCCAACATTCCCGGCGAGACGCAGACGATTCCGCTGGCGATGTACACACTCACGCAGGTGCCCGGTGGCGAGAGCGGCATCGCCCGTCTTGCGATCGTCTCGCTGCTGCTGTCGCTGGGCGCTCTGGTCGCATCGGAATGGCTGGTGCGGCGTTCGGCGTATCGCCTGCCCAGCGAGTAAGCAGGCTTCGCAAGATCCCGATCAACGCAAGTATTCGATCTTGGGTGTAGTTCCTGCCGAGGCAGGCTTGGGCGTGGCGGCGATTGCTTCAGTTCGTGTCGCAGGATTCGTCGCGGCTCAAGCCGCTCCTACGTGCTAGCCTGCGGCCCTCTTTTCCGCTGCTCCGGAGTTCGCCATGCGCCGTTCCCTCACGTTGTTGCTGTCGGCCCTGCTGCTCGCGGGCTGCGGAAAACACGAGGCGCCGGCGAACACGGCCACCGCGCCCGCGCCGATCGATACGCACGCACCCGGATATTCCGAGGCGATGGCCGATCCGTTGGATCGCATCCTTGCCGGCGATTGGCGCAGCGAGGAAAACCGCGCTCGCGATGTTTACCGTCACCCGCGCGAAACGCTGGCTTTCTTCGGTGTTGGCAGGGGCCAGAAAATCATCGAGATCTGGCCTGGCGGCGGCTGGTATTCGGAAATCCTGGCGCCGATGCAGCGCGACAACGGCAACTATCTTGCGGTGATTCCCGACCCCGCCAAGGTTGGCGATGCGGAGGCGCAGGCGGCGACCGCCGAACGCAATCTCGCGCTGCGGAAAAAATTCGGCGCACGTGGCGATGTCTACGACCGCGCCAGCATCATCGAGATCGATCCGGCGGCGCCGAATCTCGGTGCGCCGGGTTCGGCGGATGTGGTGCTGACCTTCCGCAACGTGCACAACTGGGTGATGGAAGGTCACGAGAAGGCGATGTTCGCGGGCTTTTTCACTGTGCTCAAACACGGCGGCGTGCTCGGCGTGGTCGATCATCGCGCGCGTGCCGGCGCGCCTGCCGAAGAGATGAAGAGCAGCGGCTATCTGCCCGAGGACTACGTGATCGACCTGGCGAAAGGCGCGGGCTTCGAGCTGGTCGGCAAGAGCGAGATCAACGCCAATCCGAACGACACGAAAGACTATCCCGGCGGTGTCTGGACTCTGCCGCCGACGCTCAAGGAAGGCAGCAAGGATCGCGAGAAATACCTGGCGATCGGCGAAAGCGATCGCATGACGCTGAAGTTCGTGAAGCCCTGAACGTAGAAGCCAGCTTGCTGGCGACTTGAACGATATCGCCAGCCAGCTGGCACCTACGGCTCAAATGGGGGTTGACAAGCCCGCCTCGCTGTTCGTACTGTACTAGCACACACAGTACAGCAAGGATTCGCCATGGCCCGCAGTCAGGCCCTGATGATCGAGATCGCCACCGGCGATCCGCGGCCGATCAGCAAGCAGATCGCCGATGGCGTGCGCATGAAGATCGCCACCGGCGAATTGCAGCTGGGCGTGCAGCTGCCCAGCGTGCGCGGCCTGGCGATGCAGCTGACGATCAATCCCAACACCGTCGCCAAGGCCTACGCCGAGCTCACCAGTGAAGGCTGGCTGGAGGCGCGCCAGGGCCTGGGCCTGTTCGTCGCGCCGCCGCGGCAACGGCTCAGTGCGCACGAGCGCGACAAACGCTTCGACGAGGCGGTCAGCCGCTTCGTGCATGACGTGGTCGCGCTCGATATCGCCGCCGATGAGGTGATCGCGCGCATCGATGTCGAGCTGCAGGCCTTCGCGACAAAAAAAACCGCCTGATTCCGGACGGCGCCCGTGCTGGCGCGCCGATCGATTTCACTGACGACCCTTGAGCGCCCCCATGTCCGACTTCGTCATAGAAACCCGCGCGCTGAGCAAACGCTACGGCAGCAAGCTCGCGCTCGACCACCTCGACCTGCAGATTCCACGCGGCCGCATCCACGCGATCGTCGGTGCGAACGGCGCCGGCAAGTCGACGCTGTTCCGCATCCTGCTTGGCTTCCTGCCACCGACTGCAGGCGAGGCGCGCATTCTCGGACGCGACAGCGGTTGCCTGACGCCCGATGACCGGGCCCGCATCGGCTTCGTCAATGAAGAACACACCTTGCCGGGCTGGATGCCGGTGTCGGCGGTGATCGCGATGCACAGGCGCCAGTACCGCCGTTGGAACGAGGCCGCGTTCGCCAGCGTGCTCGGTCATTACCACGTGCTGCCGGAACAGAAAGTCGGGCAACTTTCCCGCGGTGAGCGCGCCGGTTTCAATCTCGCGCTGGCATTGGCGCAAGGCCCGGAGCTGCTGGTGCTCGACGAGCCGACGCTGGGCCTGGACGTGGTCGCCAAGCGCGCCTTCCTGGAATCGCTGATGTACAGCAACGCCAGCGAGGACTGCACGGTGATCTATTGCTCGCACCAGATGGACGAGATCGAGCGCGTTGCCGACAACCTGATCATCCTCGAGCGCGGCCAACTCAAGAACATGTCGGCGCCCGAGGATTTCTGCGCGCGCGTCACTTATTGGGTGGCCGATATCCCGTTCAAGGGGCCGGACCAGCAACTGGTGCCGGGCCTGCTGCAGGTGCAGCGCATCGATGGCCTGCATCACTACGTGGTCATCGACCAGGACGAGGACTTCGGCGAATTCCTGCGTGCGCACGGCGCGCGCAGCGTGCAAAGCATGCCCGTCAGCCTGGACCGCGCCGTCAACGGCTTCCTGGCCAAGAACCACGCGGCGCCGGCTGCGGCCTGAGCGCGAAGCGAACCATCCAAGGGAAAACATCATGCGGGATCTGTTCAAGGCTGAATTTCTGCGCTTCCGCACCTGGGCGATCGTGTTCGCCGTCGTGCACCTGCTCGTGCTGGGCTTCATGACGCGGGTCGTGGATCTGGCGCAGCAGCCCGACCTGGTCTATCAGGTCATCGGCGGTGTTTACGTGCTGACCGGCCTGTTGTTGGGCATGTACCAGATGGGCGGCTATCGCCGGCCTAATGCCTGGTTGAATCTTCTGCATCGGCCACTGCCGCATTGGCAGGTCGCGGCGGCGTTGTTCGCCGCCGGCGCGGTGCTGTTGACGATCGCGATCGCCCTGCCGACGCTGACGATCGCCATCTGGCAGAAGACGATGACCGCGCGCGTGCTCGACACGCGGCATCTGTGGCTGTTGCTGTCGGCCTTGCTGATCGCCTGGTGCGGCTATCTGGCCGGCGGCTACGCGATGCTCGGCCACAAGCGTTACGGCGCGAGCGCGCTGGTATTCCTCGCCCTGCTCATGGCCAGCAATGCGGTTGGCCTGGGCGCGATCGTCCTGCAACTGCTCGTGCTCGCCTGGCTCGCGATCATGATCGTGTCCGCGTTCAAGCCCGACCTCAGTTCGCCCCCGCAGAACGTCGTTGGCATCGTCGCCACCGCATTGCCGCTGCAGATGGCCGGCTGGATGTTGTTCATGCTGATCTGCTTCGGCGCTGAATTGGTCTGGATCATGCAAGGCACGCATCCCAACAACCTGCCGACGCCGATTCCGGGCAGCGCGAAGGAAGCCGACAACGCCGAACCCAAGGATCTGATCATCGCTGGCCTGCGCAACAGCAGGGCCGCCGACGCGCCGCTGTGGCGCGAACAGGCCGCGATCTCGGACGTGTTCCAGATGGCCACGAACGTGCGCTGGAACCCGGTGCGCAACGAGCTCACCAACAAGGATCCGATGGAGTTCGACGACGACACGCGGCGTATCCGCTGGGTATTCAGTCACGACAGCATGCGCTTCGAGGGCTACAGCCTGGTCGATTTCCGCGCGGCCGGACAGCTGGGTGTCGATGGCGATGGCGCCTTCCCGACGCCTCCGCTGATCGGCCCGATGAATTCGCTGATCAGCCGCGGCATGGTGTTCCAGTACGACAGCGATTCC
>Ga0208525_1000016_pt1 | contig 25519 bp, 20 predicted proteins | sample SoimicmetaGmgHMC_FD_188342 | JGI IMG/M metagenome (GOLD analysis project Ga0208525, IMG submission 188342) | Soil and rhizosphere microbial communities from Laval, Canada - mgHMC (SPAdes) (version 2) | ecosystem: Environmental > Terrestrial > Soil > Agricultural land | place: Laval, Canada...
GGGCTTTCTCCAGCATCGGCGGCACCAGCGCCTGCAGGACCTTGCGCATCGGCGACAGGTCGAACTGGCGATCGCCGGCGCGCAGGCCGGCGCGTTCGTTCGGTGCGAAATCCGGTCGCGCCTGCAGGCGCGTGTCGATGGCGATGCTCACCGGCGTCGGCGGCAGGAAGCGATCGGCATTGAGACTTTCCTGTGCGACGCATTCGAGCACGAACACCGATTCCAGGATCACGCTGCGCGGCGGCAGGCTGTCGTCGATCAGGAAGGCGACGTTGCCGGTCTCGCTGGAGAGCAGCATCTCCTGCGCCGAACGCAGCATCGGATGGTCGGCGCGCAGGTAGAGCAGATCATCGCGGGCGAGGGCGGTGGCGCGGTCGAACGTCGCCTGGCGCGGACCATTCTTGAGTTCGGCGAACCCTTCCGTGGTCAGGTACTCGGGATCGAGCAGCCACAGCGTCGGGCTCAGCGGCTCGTGGTGCACGCCGAAGGCTTCGAGCAGGCGCATCGGATAGTCGTCATCGCCGCTGGCGACGTCGTTCTCGCGCAGTGCGGTCATCAGCGCATCGTCGCCCTGGCCCTGGCGGCTGCCGAGTTCGAGCAGGCGGTCGCGGCCCTGTGCGATCAATTCCGCGAGCTCGACATGCGTACTGCGCGTGCGCTCGATCAGCTTCGTCAGCGCCGGCTCGCGTTGCTCGGCGTCGGTTTCGGCGAGCTGGATGAGTTCTTCGCCGAAACGGCGCAGCAGTTCGCGGCCATCGGCGACCACGCCGGTGAAGGCATCGAGGCCTTCGTGATACCAGCGCAGCAATACTTCCTGCGGACTGCCGGCGATCGCGGCGACGTGCACATTGACATCGCCGAGTTGGCCGATGCGGTCGAGGCGACCGATGCGTTGTTCGAGCATGTCCGGGTGCAGCGGCAGGTCCCAGAAAATCAGATGCTGCGCGAACTGGAAATTGCGGCCTTCGGCGCCGATTTCCGATGCGATCAACAGGCGCGCGCCTTCGGGTTCGGCGAAATACACCGCGTTGCGGTCGCGCTGCAACAGGTTCATGTCTTCGTGGAAGCGCGCGACGGGCAAACCGCTGCGCAGGCGCAGCGCTTCTTCCAGCGCCTGCACCTTGGCGCGGGTGCGACACAGCAGCAGCGCTTTCGCCGGTGCGATCTCGTCGAGCTTGCGCAGCAGCCAATCGGTGCGCGGATCGTTTTTGTAATCGTGCGCGGGCTCGTCGCCATCATCGAGGTGATCGATCACGGCGCCGAGGTCGTGTTCGAATTCGGCTTGCAGCAGACCGGGCTGCGCCGGATCGTCGCCGGCATCGAGGATGTCGATGTCGGCGATGCGCGTCGGGAAACCGCCGACGGCGGCGCGGCGGTTGCGGATCATCACGCGACCGGTACCGTGGCGATCGATCAGATCGGCGAGCAGGGCATCGCGCGCATCGCCGTCGCCGTGCGCGATCTTCGCTAGACGCGAAGCGAGCAGATCGCCTTCGCCGGGAAACAGTGGCGCCAGGGTTTCGATGTCGCCGGCAGTCAGCGATTCGCTGGCGAGCAGGCGTTCGGCGAGCGCCGACAGCGCGAGATAGTGTTTCTGTTCGGCGACGAAACTTTCCAGGTCGGTGTAGCGCGCCGGATCGAGCAGGCGCAGGCGCGCGAAATGACCACCGAGGCCGAGTTGTTCCGGCGTCGCGGTTAGCAGCAGCAACGCCGGAATTTGTCCGGCCAGCGCTTCGACCAGATCGTAGGCCGGACTCGCTGCGGCCGGCGACCAGGCGAGGTGGTGCGCTTCGTCGACCAGCAGCAGATCCCAGTCGGCAGCGAGCGCTTGTTCGCCGCGTTTGTCATGACTGGCGAGCCAGTCGACCGAGGCGATGACGAGCTGCTCGTCCTCGAACGGGTTGGCGTTTTTCTCGGTGAGCTCCAGCGCTTCGCAGCGCTCCTCGTCGTAGATCGAGAAAGCGAGGTTGAAGCGGCGCAGCAGCTCGACAAACCACTGGTTGACCAGGCTTTCCGGTACCAGGATCAGCACGCGGCGGGCGCGGCCGCTGGCGATCAGTTGCGCGGCGATCAGGCAGGCTTCGATGGTCTTGCCGAGCCCGACTTCATCGGCGAGCAACAGTCGCGGCGGGCGTCGTGCGGCGGCGATCTCCGCGACGCGCAGCTGATGCGGGATCAGGTCGATACGCGCACCGAGCACGCCCCAGCCCGGATGCGCACGCGCCTGCGCGCGGCGTTGCAGCAGTTCACGGCGCAGTTCGAAACGATCGTTGCGATCCACGCGCCCGGCGAGCAGGCGTGCGTCGGCTTGCGACACCGGTTGTTCGGCATCGAGTTCGCCTTCGGCATGGCAACGTCCGGCGCAGTGGTAGCGCAGCAGGCCGTCGAGTTCGTCGACGCGTTCGACGATCGTCGCGCTGCCGCCGATCTGCACACGGTCGCCGCTGCGGAAGGCCGCGCGCAACAGCGGCGCGCTGCCGATGGCGTAATGACGCAGCACGCCGCTGCCGGTGAACACGATCTGCACCTGGCGACCAGCCAGGCGCAGCACCGTGCCGAGACCGAGTTCGGGTTCGGCGCTGCTGAACCAGCGTTGGCCTGGCAGGAAGTCCGACATGTCAGCGCAGCAATGCGGCCTGGTCTTTCGCCGCCTTGAACAGCGGCTGCCCGGCCTTGCAGGCGAACACGCGGGCGAAATCCGGCTGGTTGATCACGGTGCCGTTGACGCGCCATTTCGCCGGCGCGTACGTGGTGCTCGACAACGCGGCGGTCACAGCCGAATCGCGATCCTGTCGCGCCCAGATCGCTGCCCACGCGGTGTAGAAAGCTTTCTTCGCGGCCCAGTCGGTCGGAGCCTGCGTGTTCAGTGCGTCGTAGGCAATTTCCAGACCGGCGAGGTCGGCGGCGTTCTGCGCCTGCGTGCGTGCACCATCGACCTTGTTCGATCCGATCGCGGTGTAGGCGCCGTATTGATTGACCAGCGCGCTGCCGTGCGCCATCCAGGCGGCCTGGTATTCGCCGCCGCCGAACAGGCCGAGGACGATCTGCTGCGCCATCAATGCGCCAATCGCGCCGTAGTCGCTGGCCGTGGTCTTGCCTTCGAAGATTGGCGCTTGCAGCGCGGCGGCGGTGACGATCAGGCGATTCTGCGCGGGTTCGAAACCGACCACTGGCTGCGCCTGGCTGACCGGCCAGGGCCAGACCGGAGCGGTGAGGCGGGCGATCGCGCGGGCTTTCTGCCAGCGACGCAGGGCGAGCAGGTTGCCGGCGAATTCGCCGCGATCAAAATGCAGGCCGTCGAAGGACACCGGCGTCGCCGGTTTGGCGATCGCCAGGCGCATCGCGTCGATCTGCTTGCGTGCAGCGAGTTTTGCATCGGCATCGAGCCAGGTCGCGCGATCGATCGCACGGCCGGTGGCGGCGCGGATCGCCTCGCCGATCGCATCGGCTTTCTGTTCCTGGGCGGCACCGAGATAGCGTTCGGCATACGCGGCGCTGAGCAGGTCGGCGGCTTCGTCGTTGACCAGCTGCGAGACGCGTTCGGCCTGCGTGCGCGGCACGCGCTTGGCGAGGCCGTCGTCGACCATCAGCGCGTACGAGCGGCGGAAATCGGTGGCCAGCGCGGGCGCCAGCGAATGCAGGATTTGCGCGCGCAGATACGCCTGCCATTGCGTGACCGGCGTCTTCGCGATCATGCCGTCCACGGCCTTGAAATACGCCGGGTACTGGAAGGTGATTTCGCTGGCTGGGACATTCATCGCCTTCAGGCTGTCGGCGAGCAGCAACTGCGGGTAGCTCTTGTTGGCGGCGGCCACCGATTGCGCGGCGGCGTTGGGGACGGCCAGCGTCTGCGCGAGCTGCACTTCGATCGCAATCGCCTGGCTGGATTGTTCGGCGAGCTGCGCGCCGGGTACGCCGGAGAATTTCAGCAGGTCGGCGACATAGGCGCGGTAGAGACCGGCGACGCGCTGCACGGCGGGATCGCCGGAGGTATAGAAAGCCGGATCGGAAAGACCCAGGCCGTTCGGGATCAGGGTCGCGCGCGGCTGGCCGTTCTGCGGATCGCGCAGCACGTCGATGTCGTACAACACCGGAATGCCTGATGCCTGCAGCACGATCAGGGTGCGGGCGAGATCCTTGGGTTTCTTGATCGCATCGACCTGGGCGAGCAGGGGGGCGAGCAGTTTGCGGCTGTCGGCATCGATTTCGGTTTCGTCCTGGCCGCTGGCGACGAAGTCGGCGAGCAGGCTGGACGCGGGGCCCGAACCGGTGCTCTTGCCGGCCTGAGTCAGTTCACGGCTTTGCCGATCGGCCAGCGCCTTGATCTCGTCCCAGCGGCTGAAGCCGTCGGCGCCTGCGGGCAGTGGATGCGCGCGCAGCCAACTGGCATTGACGTTGCCGTAGAAATCCGTGCAGGCCGAAGGCGCATTCGCCGTGGGCTTCGCAGCGGGTTTTTTGGCGGCGTCGGCGCTGCCGGCGACGAGGGTCAATGCGAACAGCACGAGGAGCGGACGAAAGGCTGGGGTCATCGTGCAGATCCTTTGGGGGCGGGTCGGGGATTCTACCGCGTCGCCCTGGTAGGGACGGGCATGACGGTGAGGAACCGCTTCGGATTAGCTGCGGATCAACGCAAGCACTCGACCGTGGGCGTAGCTCCTGTTGCGGCGGGTTTCGTTCACACAAATAAAAAACGGCCCGGTTTCCCGGGCCGTCGGTGTTGCAGCAGCGGAGGCTGCGAATTACCAGATCACGACCTTCTTGTCGCCGCCGCGCACCATCGTGTCACCGGCCTTGCACTGGAAGGCGGTGGCGAAAGCGTCGATGTTGGACGGCGCACCCATCGCGCGCAGCGCGGCCGGCGCGTGCGGATCGGTGTTCAATCGCACCAGCAGCGCTTCCGGACGGATGTTGCCGCGCCAGATCGTGGCGAAGTTCAGGAAGAAGCGCTGGTCCGGCGTGAAACCGTCGATCGGCGCGGACGTCTTGCCGGCGATTTCGCGCTGCAGGGCGTCGTAGGCGATGGCGATGCCGCCGAGGTCGGCGATGTTTTCGCCCAGCGTCAGCGCGCCCTTGACGTGGTGTTCGCCCTTGGCGTCCTTGAGTGCGACGTAATCGTCGAACTGCGCGACCAGCTTGCCGGTGCGGGCGTCGAATTTCTTGCGATCGTCGGCCGTCCACCAGTTCTTCTGGTTGCCATCGGGGTCGAACTGGCTGCCCTCGTCGTCGTAGCCGTGCATCATCTCGTGGCCAATGACCGCGCCGATGCCGCCGTAGTTGAGTGCCGGATCCGCCTTGGCATCGAAGAACGGCGCCTGCAGGATCGCGGCCGGGAAGGTGATGTCGTTGAGCTGCGGGTTGTATTGCGCGTTCACCGTCTGCGGCGTCATGCCCCAGTCGTTCGGATCGGTCGGCTTGCCGATCTTGCTCATCTGGTAGGCGTTTTCGAACTTGCCGGCCGCCAGCGCATTGTCGTAATAGCTCTTGCCCGAGTCGATTGTCAGCGCGGAATAGTCACGGAACTTGTCCGGATAGCCGATCTTGGCGTGGAAGGTATTCCACTTCGCGATCGCCTTGGCCTTGGTTTCCGGGCTCATCCAGTCGAGTTTTTCCAAGCGGGCCTTGAGGGCTTCACGCAGGTTGTCGACCAGCTTCTCCATCGCGACCTTCGACTCTTCCGGGAACGCCTGCTTGACGTAAACCTGGCCGAGGGCTTCGCCCATGCTGCCGTTGATCGTGTCGAGCACGCGCTTCCAGCGCGGCTTCTGCTCCGGTTGGCCGCTGAGCTGCTTGCCGTAGAAGGCGAAGCGCTCGTCGGCGAACGCGTCCGACAGGAAGCCGGAGGCATTCTTGACCGTCTGGTAACGCAGGTAAGCCTGCCAGTCGGCGGCAGGTGCGTCGGCGACCATCTTGTTGAATTCGGCAAAGAACTTCGGCTGGCTGACCGACAGGCCGTCGACGCCGGTGACGCCTTCGGCGGCCAGCAGCTTCGACCACGGGAAATTCGGCGCGGCCTTGTCGGCATCGGCGAGCTTGACGTAGTTGTACTGGTTCTTCGGGTCGCGGGCTTCGATAGGCGTCAGCGATGCCTTGGCAAGGCGGGTTTCGAACGCGAGCACGGCCTGCGCCTGCGTCTTCGCGGCGGCGGCATCGACGCCGGCGAGGGTCAGCATCTTCTCGACATGGCTGACGAAGCCGTCGCGGATTTCCTTGTACTGCGGCTCGAGGTAGTAAGCACGCTCGGGCAGCGACAGGCCGTCTTCCTGGGCGAACGCGATGGTGTTTTTCGCGTTCTCGAAATCCGGGTTCGGACCGAAGTCAAATACGTATTGGTTGCCGTTCGCGAACGAGTCCAGCAAGAAGCTGCTCAGCGTTGCGGCGTCCTTGATCTCGTCGATCTTCGCAAGCTGCGGCTTCAGCGGCGCGATGCCGTCGGCGTTGAGCTTGGTCTCGTCCATGCCGACCTTGAAGATGTCGCCGATCTTCTGTTCGTTGCTGCCGGCGACGTTCTTGGCGGTGCTGGCGGCTTCGATGATCTGGTGCTGCACGGCCAGTGAGCGCTCGGCGAGCATGTTGAAGTTGCCCCAAGTGGTCTTGTCGGCGGGCACCGGGTTGGCGGCGATCCACTTGCCGTTGACGTGGCCGTTGAGGTCGCTGCAGATGGCGATGCTGTCGTCGAGGTCGCCCGCGGCGAAATGCGGCAGCGGCGGCAGCTTGGATTCATCGATCTTCAGCGCCGGGGCTTCCTGCGAATCGGCGACCGGGGTCGGAGCCGCAGCTTCTTCTTTCTTGCAGGCGCCCAGCGCGGCAGCGACGGCCAACGCGAGCGTCAGGTGTTTGAGGGTGTTCGAGGTCACTTCTTGGCTCCAGGCCCGGGAGGGCGTCGGTTACGGGAAACCGCCAGAACGGCGGACAGGCGCGCGAGCGTATGTCATACCCGGCGGGGCGGGCGATGGGCCAAAGGTCATGGCCCGATCCCGCAGGAGCCAGCCTGCTGGTGACATCGCAACCTCCCGTAGGAGCCAGCTTGCTGGCGACCACGCCAGCCCCGGCCGTGACGACCCCAACGCTCATCCGCTTGCGGGAATCGAGGTCGCGTTCCGGGAAAGGTGTCGCCGGCGAGCTGGCTCCTACGCGGGGCTCGCGGCAATTGGGAGGCGAAAATGGATCAGGGCCATTGGCTTGCCTGCGTCACCGCTCCGCGGAGTCTTCGCCGAACGAGGGCAGCACTGCGGGTTTTCATGCCCAGGAATTCTGCTAAGGTGGCCCCGTTGGTACAGGACTCCCATGCGCATGACGCCCCGTCTCCTGGCCGCCGCAACAGCTGCATCCGTTCCGGTTGCCCGACAATTCGTCTGTAATACCCGGCCTTTCGAGGCCACGCTCCTCGTGCATGGGGTCCCCGCGTCCGTGTTTTCTCCGGCGCACCACGACCCTTCCCCCACCTGGAGTTACCCATGCGCATCCTTGCCTGCGACGGCATCCACGCCGACGGCCTGAACCTGTTCAAAGAGGCCGGTTACGCGGTCGAAGTCAGCGAACCGATCAAGGACCCGCAAGTCCTGGCCGACAAACTCGCCGACTTCGACGTGATCCTCGTCCGCTCCGCCACCCTGGTTGGCGCCGAGGCACTGGCCAAGGCGAGCAAGCTCAAGGTGATCGGCCGTGCCGGCGCTGGCGTCGACACCATCGATGTCGATGCCGCCACCGCCCGCGGCATCGCCGTGATGAATGCGCCCGATGGCAACACGCTGGCTGCCGCCGAACATGCGATCTCGCTGCTGTTCGCGCTGGCCCGGCATATTCCGCGCGCCGATGCCGGCATGAAGGCCGGCGAGTGGCCGAAGAATGGCCTCACCGGTTTCGAACTGGAAGGCAAGAAACTCGGCGTGATCGGCCTCGGTCGCATCGGCGCCACCGTTGCGCGCAAGGCGGCAGGCATCGGCATGGAAGTCGCCGCCTACGATCCCTTCCTGCCTTCCGCCGCCGCCGGCCGCATGAGCGTGCCGATGAAATCGCTGGATGAACTGCTCGCCTGGGCCGACATCATCACGCTGCATATCCCGCGTACCAAGGAAACCACCAACCTCATCGGCGAAGCGCAGATGCGTGCGATGAAGAAAGGCGCGTATCTGATCAACGCCGCGCGCGGTGGCCTGATCGATGAAGAAGCGCTGCTGAAACTGCTCGACGAAGGCCATCTCGCCGGCGCCGCGCTCGATACCTTCGTCACCGAGCCGCTGCAGAAGGAATCGCCGCTACGCAACAACGCCAAGCTGATCCTCACGCCGCACCTGGGTGCATCGACCAGCGAAGCGCAGCAGGCGGTGAGCACGATCCTTGCGCGGCAGATCATCGATTTCCTCAAGACCGGCGCGGTCGCCGGCTGCGTCAACCTGCCGCCGCTGACCGCCGAAGCCGCGCGCGAAGTCGGGCCGTGGATGCCGCTGATGACGGCGCTCGGGAAGCTGTCGGCACGGCTTGTTCCTGCGCCAACGAAATTGCAAATCACCTACGCCGGGCGCACGGAAGCACTGGATACGCGGCCGCTGTCGCGTTTGCTGGTCGCGGCATTGCTGGGCTCTGCCTCCGGTCGCGTGACGCCGGTGAATGCGTTGCACGAAGCCGCTGCGCGCGGTCTGGAAGTGTCGGAAACGCTGGGCGGTGATGGCGACGGTTTCGACCGCCTGCTGCGCATCCGTGTCGAAGGCGAGAACGGCGCGCGTGAAATCGAAGCCACGCTGCATCGTGGACCACGTGTCGTGCGCCTCGACGGCGTCGAACTCGATTTCGATCCCGGCGCGCACATCCTGCTGATGCGTAACGAGGACGTGCCCGGCGTGATCGGTCACATCGGTTCGCAGCTCGGTGCCGCCGGCATCAACATCATCAACTTCTCGCTCGGCGCGAACGGCGACGGCCAGGCGGTGGCGGCGATCACCGTCGACCGTCCGGTATCCGAGCAGCAGCTGGTCGGCCTGCGCACCGTGCCCGGCATCGTCGCGTTGGCGATGGTCTGAGCCTGCTTCGATGACTGCACCGCATCGTTTCTGTTTGTGCAGCGATGCGGGCAACTCGAATTCCCTTCAAATCGAAAATAGATACGCGACATCGGTGACTCAATGAAAATTCTGTTGGCAAGACACGGCGAAACTCCCTGGAATGCCGAAGGCCGCTATCAGGGCCAGATGGATATTCCGCTCTCGGACGTCGGCGAGGCGCAGGCGAACAAACTCGGCATGCGCCTGCGTTTCGTGCAGATAACACGCGCTGTCGCTTCGCCGTTGGTTCGGGCAAAGCGCACGGCGCAATTGGCATTGGGCGAAACACGCGCGGCGAAACTCATGCTCGACGCGGGCTTGCAGGAAATTGCCCATGGCGAATGGGAGGGGCTGCTCGCCAGCGAAATCCGCGAACGCGATCCGGACTTGCTGAAAGCCTGGCGCGATGCCCCGGAATCGGTGCAGATGCCCAATGGCGAATCGCTGCAGCAGGTGCTCGATCGCGCTTGGCCGGCGTTCGCGAAGGCCTGCGAGGGTCTTGGTGATAACGACACGTTGCTGATCGTCGCGCATGACGCCGTCAACCGCGTGTTGTTGTGCCGGATCCTCGGCCTGCCATTGCCAAAGTTGTGGTCGTTTCGGCAGGCGCCGACAACGATCAACCTGCTTGAGGGCCCCGACGTCGATCATCTCGAAGTCGTGCGCCTCAACGACAGCAACCACCACACGGCGCTGTTCGGCGAAGCGGTGCATCGGGCGTTGTAGTGTACTTGTAGGAGGCAGCTTGCTGCCGACAATGCTTGCCCCAAGTCGCCTGCGTGTTGCTATTGGGTTGCGTTTGAAAATATCACCGCCGCCCTTTCGCACCCGCGTCCCCGAAACCCGCGGTCCGACTGATGCCGGTTCGGTCAGCACATCCTGCGCTGACTCACCGTCGCCGACCATCCATGGCCGGCTCACAGTCTCCCCGTGGGTTTCGGAGCCGCGCTGATATTTCATCGCTACTCAACAAAAAAAGCCTGTCGTATCTCAAGAAGAACCTCGTCATTTCAGAGCGACGCCGGGACCGACGGGTTGTGTCCGTGAGCGGGCCAGGGATGGCCCGCGACGGTGAGTCGGCACAGGATGTGTCGACCGAACCGGCACGGACTCCCCGTCGGTCGCGCCGGCGCGGGTGCAGAAGCGGAAGTTGCGGCTGAAGCGGAAGCGGGAATTTCAATAGAGAACCAATCGCAGCAAGCACGCGTTCTGGGTGCGCATGGCTTTGCGGCAAACGATGTCGCGAGCAAGCTCGCTCCTACAAGCGGGTAGCTGCGGCATAATTCACGGATGCAACGAACGCTCGAAGAATGGCTCGACTACCAGCTCCGCACCCATGCCCAGGCGATCGCGATGGGGCTGGATCGTGTGCGTGAAGTTGCGCGGCGCTTGCGCATCGGCAAGCCCGGTCGCCAGGTCGTCGTCGTGGGCGGCACGAATGGCAAAGGCTCGACCGTCGCCTTTATCGAAACCATCGCACGCGCCGCCGGGCTCAGGGTCGGCGCATTCACCTCGCCGCATCTGCTGCGCTACAACGAACGCGTGCGCGTCGATGGCATCGATGCCAGCGATGTTCAGCTGATCGCGGCGTTCGAACGCATCGAAGCCGCACGCACCGCGACTGGCGAAGAAATCATTCCGCTCACCTATTTCGAATTCGGCACGCTTGCCGCGCTGCTGCTGTTCGAACAATCCAACCTGGACATCGCCATCCTCGAGGTCGGGCTCGGCGGCCGGCTCGATGCCGTCAACATCGTCGATGCCGATGTCGCCGTGATCACCACCGTCGATCTCGATCATCAGGATTATCTCGGCCCCGATCGCGAAACCATCGGCGCCGACAAGGCCGGCATCCTGCGCGCCGGCAAGCCCTGCGTGCTCGGCGAAAAGGACCCGCCCTCGTCGGTGCTGCGCCACGCTTATGAAATCGGCGCGTTCGCGATCCGCGCGCATTCCGACTACCTGATCGACAGTCTGGAGCGGGGCTGGCGCTGGCGCGAGCCCGGTTTCGAGATCGACCTGCCGCTGCCGGCGCTGGCGGCGCCGGCGCAACTGGACAATGCTGCCGCGGCAATCGCCGCCCTGCGTGCGTTGCCGTTTCCGATCCCCGACGCGGCAATGATTTCCGGCGTGGCCGACGCTCGCGTGCCCGGGCGGCTGCAAAAGATCGGCGAGGCGCCAGAGGTGGTGGTCGATGTCGCGCACAACCCGCAGGCCGCGCGCCAGCTCGCCGATTGGCTTGTTCGCAATCCCAAACCGACGCACGCCGTGTTCAGTGCGTTGCGCGACAAGGACATCGAAGCCGTGGTCGCCGTGCTCGATCCGCAGATGCTCGACTGGACCGTGGCCGGAATCGGCGATGCCGGCGTTCGCGGAATGACCGGCGAGGCGCTGCGGCAGCGCCTGCTCATGCAGATTGCACCGGAGCGGATTCGCGCATTCGCCAGCGTTGGCGCGGCTCTTGCGGCGGCCCGCGCAGCCGCGCGGCCGGATGAACGGGTGCTGGTCTTCGGCTCCTTTCACACGGTCGCCGATGCCCTGACCAGCGGTTGACGGCGACGGCGACAGGCTATAATTCGCGCCTGTTCCCCGGCAGGCTGATCGCATGGAATCTCCGCTCAAACAGCGCCTGATTGGCGCCGCTGTCCTCGCCGCACTGGCGATCATCTTCCTGCCAATGCTGCTCAAGCGTCCCGACGTCAAGGCACCTGACGCCGCCGAAGTGCCGCTGAGCATGCCGGCCTCGCCCGACCAGAAATTCGAAACCCGTGAATTGCCGCTCGCCGGCCCCGATACCAATACGCCGCCCGGCGGCGTGCTCGGCATGGAGACCGCACCGCCATCACCTAGCAGCGTCGCTACTCCGGCGCTGACCGAAGCCGGCACCGATACCGCTACGCTTCCGACTCCCGACAAGCCCACTGCGACCGCGCCAGCTGCCACGCCGGCATCGACTCCGATTCCGATGAAGCCTGAAACGGCAGCGGTCGCCACGCCCAAGCCTGCTCCCGCACCGACACCGCCGCCGGCAAGCAAGCCCACCGTCGCACCGGCGCCGACAACGCCTGCTTCCGCTGCCGTCGCTGGCGGCAATTACGCCGTGAACATCGGCAGCTTCGGCAATCTCGACAATGCCAACGCGCTGGTCGCCAAACTTCGCGCCGCGAAACTGCCGGTCACCGCCGACAAGGTCGAGGTTGGCGGCAAAACCGCGATGCGAGTGCGCGTCGGGCCGTACGCCGATCGCGCCGCCGCCGAAGCCGCGCGCTTGCGTGCCGAAAGCGTCGGTGGTGGCAGCACGCAGGTCGTCACCCTTGACGCCGCGGCGAGCAAGCCGATGGACGCGCCGGCGGTCAAGCCCGTTGCTGCGACAGTACCCGCAACATCCGCCGCTGCTCCGAAGCCTGCGGCCACCGTGAAGCCTGTCGAGAAGTTGCCGCCGAACACCGCGGTCGGCTTCGCTGTGCAGCTGGCGGCGCCGAGCAACGAAGCCGACGCGAATGCGCTGCGTGATCGCGCCCGCGCACAGGGCTTCAGCGCCTTCGTGCAGCGCGTCGATACCGATGCCGGTGCGCGCTTCCGTGTTCGCGTCGGCCCGGTCGCGGATCGTTCCGCGGCCGAAGCCCTGCTCGAATCGGTCAAGCAGAAAATGGCCGCGACCGGCATCGTCGTCGCCAATCCCTGAGTAGCGATCCACGTTTCAGACCAGCGCGTCACGGAGTATTTATGTGCGGCATCATCGGAATCGTCGGCATCGCGGATGTCGCAGCGGCGCTCTATGACGGACTGACCGTCCTGCAGCATCGCGGCCAGGATGCCGCTGGCATCGCCACCGTCGACGGCAACAAGATCCGCCTGCACAAGGGCAACGGCCTGGTGAAGGATGTCTTCGACAGCGCGCACATGGAACTGCTCAACGGCCGCGTCGGCATCGGCCACTGCCGTTATCCGACCGCAGGTTCCGCCGGTTCCGACGAAGCGCAGCCGTTCTACGTGAACTCGCCGTATGGCATCGCGCTCGCGCACAACGGCAACCTGATCAACACCGAAGCGCTGCGCCGGGAAGTGTTCGAACAGGACCGCCGCAACATCAACACCGAATCGGATTCGGAAGTGCTGCTCAACGTGTTCGCGCACGAACTTGCCGCACAGGGTGCGTTGTCGCCGGCTTCGGCGATCGCCGCGGTCGCCGGCGTGCATCGCCGCTGCAAGGGCGGTTACGCGATCGTCGGCATCGTGCTCGGCCTGGGCCTGGTCGCATTCCGCGATCCCAATGGCATCCGTCCGCTGGTGCTGGGCAAACGCGAGACTGCTGCCGGCGTCGAATACGCGGTCGCTTCCGAATCGGTCGCGCTCGACATCCTCGGCTTCGCCCGCGTGCGCGACATCGCCCCCGGCGAAGCGGTGGTCATCACTTCGCGTGGCGAGTTGTTCGCGGAAATCTGCACGACCACCGGCACGCACACGCCCTGCATTTTCGAATACGTGTATTTCGCGCGCCCCGACTCGATGATGGATGACATCTCGGTGCACAAGGCGCGCATGCGCATGGGCGTGAAACTGGGCGAGAAGATCCAGCGCCTGCGTCCCGATCACGACATCGATGTGGTGATACCGATTCCCGACACTTCGCGCGACGCCGCGCTGGAAATCGCCAATCTCCTCGGCGTGAAATACCGCGAAGGCTTCATCAAGAACCGCTACATCGGCCGCACTTTCATCATGCCGGGGCAGGGCGAGCGCGTTAAATCCGTGCGTCGCAAACTCAATCCAATCCCGCTGGAATTCAAGGGTCGCGTGGTGTTGCTGGTCGACGACTCCATCGTGCGCGGCACCACGTCCGAGCAGATCATCCAGATGGCGCGCGATGCCGGCGCGCGCAAGGTCTATCTCGCATCCGCAGCGCCGCCGGTGCGTTTCCCGAATGTCTACGGCATCGACATGCCGGCGGCGAGCGAGTTGGTCGCGCACGGCCGCAGCGAGGAAGAAGTGCAGACGCTGCTCGGCTGCGACTGGCTGATCTATCAGGACATCGCCGATCTCGAAGCCGCAGTGTCCGGGCCGAAGCGCAAGCAGACCACCTTCGATTCATCCTGCTTCACTGGCGAATACGTCACCGGCATCGAGCCCGGTTATTTCGAGCGCTTGCAGCAGGCGCGCAGCGATGAATCCAAACTCAAGCGACGCGTGTCGTAGACGTTTCTTGTGAAGAGCCCTGTCGTCGCCAGCAAGGCAGTGGGTTCGATAGTTTCATCGGCGATGGCTTGCCGGCGTGACTGACTTGTTCCAGGCGTTGCAGGCAGCGTTGGATGCTGCCGATGTCTCCGAAAAATGTGCGTTGACGCATGCGCTGGCGGTGCGATTCGCTGCTGGCGAGTTGCAGGTTGATCAGTTGGCGCCTGCGCCGCGGCCGATAACCGCACCAGGGCGCCCGACCGCGCCAGCCTTGGTCTCGCCGCGCGACACGCCACAGCGTGGCCTGGGCAGTGTCGAAGGCCGCGCCGGGTTCCTGCATGCGATCGCGCATGTCGAGTTCAATGCGATCAATCTCGCGCTCGACGCCGCCTATCGTTTCCGCAGCATGCCCGAGCAGTTTTATCGCGACTGGGTGAGCGTGGCCGACGACGAGGCGCGGCATCACGCGCTGTTGTCGACACGCCTCAACGAGCTCGGTTTTTCCTACGGGGATTTCGGCGCGCACAACGGTTTATGGGAAATGGCGGAAAAGAGCGCCGATTCCTGCCTCACGCGCATGGCGCTGGTGCCGCGCGTGCTCGAGGCGCGTGGTCTGGACGTGACGCCAGGCATGATCCAGCGCCTGCGCGGTCTCGGCGACCACGCCTCCGCCGACATCCTCGAAACCATTTTGAGCGAGGAAGTCCGCCACGTCGCGATCGGCAGCCGATGGTTCGTCTGGTGTTGCGAGCGCGAGGGCCGCGAGCCGGAATCGACCTTCATCGAGTTGATTCGCGATTTCGCCAAGGGCGCGATCCGTGGCCCCTTCAATCTTCCGGCGCGTACCGCCGCCGGTTTTGCCGACAACGAGATGGCGATGCTGTCGGCGCTTTCCGGGAAAGTGAATTCATGAGCCTGAGATTTCTGTTGTTGCTGCTCGCTGCGCTGACGCTGTCGGCCTGTTCGTCGCCGGAAGGCGAAGGCAACGACCTGTCGGCCGCCGACCAGGCCAAGGCACAGAAGCTGCTCGCCGATTATCAAAGCGCCCGCGCCGCACAGAACTGGGAGCTCGCCGAAACCAAGGCCGATGAATTGCGCGGGAAATTTGCCGACAGCGCTGCGGCCTCTGGACTCGACGCCAGTTTGACGGATACGCGAAAGCAGGCGGCTACGGCGCGCGACGGTCATCGCCTGCGCGATCTCTGGGAATACCAGGCGGTCACCGTTGAAGCCGGCGGCGTGCAACGCAGCGCGACGATCTACAGCCGCACGGTGCCGGTTGAAGAAGGCGAGGTTGCACCGGTGGCGGATGCGCGCCTGGTGCTGCGCGATCATCCATCCTGGGGCCGCAGCGTCTATCTGCTGCTCGCGCAGTCGAAATTTTCCTGCGGCAAACCCTGCACGATGCGGATCGGTTTCGACGATGCCGAAGCGGCCAGTTGGACCGGCAAACAAGCCGATTCCGGCAAGGGCCCGGCGCTGTTCGTGGTCGACGAGAAACGTTTCGTCGAACAGATGCAAAAAGCCAAACAGGTACGCATCACCCTGCCCAAGGGCAGCGGCGCGACGCCGTCGCTGTTGTTCGAGGTTGGTGGATTCGATGCGGGGCGGTACGCGAAGCCTTGATCGCCCCCGTTTTCATGCCCCGACGTAGGAGCGACGCAAGTCGCGAATTACCGCACCTTGACGGAAATCGCGACTTGCGTCGCTCCTACAAAGCCAGCATCGCGAGATCGAAACCATCGGCGCTCGCGCGCAGCACCGAGCCCTGCGTGTACCAGTCGCCAAGCACGATGCGCTGGGCGCTGTGTCCGCCGCTGCGCAGGCTGTGGATCGCCGGGCGATGCGTGTGCCCGTGGATCAGTCGGATGACGCCGTAGCGCGTCAGTGTTTCGGCGACGGTATCGGCGCTGACATCGGTGATCGCTTCCAGCGCGTTGCTGGCCTTCAAGCCATCCTGATGCTGCTGGCTGGCGGCACGCGCCTGCGCTGCAAAAGCCTGGCGGGCGGCCAGTGGTTGCGCGAGGAAATTTTCCTGCCAGGCGGGGTCGCGCACCTGGCGACGGAAGGTCTGGTAGGCGAGATCGTCCGAGCACAGCAGGTCGCCATGCATCAGCAGGGTCGGCTCGCCGTGCAGGGTGATCAGGCAGGGATCGGCGAGCAACTGCGCGCCGGTATCGGCGGCGAATTTCGCGCCGACGAGGAAGTCGCGATTGCCGCGCAGAAAATACACCGGTACGCCGGCGGCGATCAGATCGCGCAGGCCTGCACGGACGGCATCGATCAGCGGGCTGCTGTCGTCGTCGCCAACCCAGGCTTCGAACAGGTCGCCGAGGATGTACAGCGCTTCGGCAGCGCGCGCCTCGCTGGCGAGGAAGTCCAGAAACAGCGCGGTGATGTCCGGGCGTTCCGCATCCAGGTGCAGATCGGAAATGAAGAGCGTGCTCACCGGCTTACTCGGACAGGATCTGCGCGCGTTCGATCACCACCGGCGTCACCGGCACGTCGCCGTCGAACGGGGCTTTCGCCGCGGTCGGCACGATGCGGATCTTGTCGACGATTTCCAGTCCATCGATCACCCGGCCGAACACGCAATAGCCGCTGGCATAGGCCGGGCTGTCGGCGCTGTGGTCGAACTGGCGGTTGTCGACGGTGTTGATGAAAAACTGCGCGCCGGCGGAATCCTTCTCGCTGGAGCGACGTGCTGCGGCGATGGTGCCGCGCAGGTTGGACAGGCCGTTGTTGGCCTCGTTGGCGATCGGTGCGCGCTCGGGTTTCTGCTGCAGGTCCGAGGTGAATGCGCCACCTTGGATCAGCAGGTCGGCAATCACCCGGTGGAAGATCGTGCCGTTGTAGTGGCCTTCGCGCACATAGGCGAGAAAGTTCTCGACGGTGTGCGGCGCTTTCGCCGGGTAGAGCTCGATCACGATGCGACCGAGACTGGTATCCAGCGCAACGCGCGGGCCGGATGCGGCCGTGGCGGGCACATCAGCCGGCTTGGCGAGAGCCGTCGTCTCGTTCTGGGCGAGGGCGGGGAAGCTGAGGAATCCGGCGAGGATCAGGGCGAGGGCGGCGAGACGGCGGCGGGTCGGGTTCATGCGCGCATTTTAGCAGCGACTGCGACCATTGGCCGTCCACACCGACATAAGGTTTGCTCGTGTAGCTTGGCCTTGCCCCGGCCCACGGCCGGCAACCATGGAGTCGTTCATGTCGCCGAGAATCCTCAGTGTTTCCCTGCTCGCATTGGCGCTGGTCGGTGCCGCCCTCGCCAGCGATCTGCCGCGCACACCATCGCCGGCGGGCGCGCGGGTCTACTTCGAGAGTCCGCGCAATGGCGCGGTGATCAAGGGCGAGGTCACTGTGCGCTTCGGACTCAGCGGCATGGGTGTGGCGCCGGCGGGCACGATGGCTGCGAATACCGGGCATCACCACCTGATCATCGACTCGCCGCTGCCGCCGACCGACCAGCCCGTGCCCAAGGACGAAAAACACCTGCATTTCGGCATGGGCCAGACCGAAACCGTGCTCAAGCTCGCGCCCGGCAAGCACACGCTGCAATTGCTGCTCGCCGATGCCAATCACATTCCGCACGATCCACCCGTGGTTTCGGAAAAGATCACCATCACGGTGAAATGAGCGCGTCGGCGCGCCGGCTCCGGTAAAATCGCCGGTCCCCGTCACTCCGAGCCCGGCCCGATGACCTGCCGCACCCGTTTCGCTCCCAGCCCTACCGGCTTCCTGCACATTGGCGGCGCCCGCACGGCGCTGTATTGCTATCTGGAAGCGCGTCGCCGCGGCGGCCAGTTCGTGTTGCGGGTCGAGGACACCGATCAGGAGCGATCCACCCAGGAAGCAGTGCAGGCGATCCTCGACGCGATGGCCTGGATGGGTCTGGAGTACGACGAAGGCCCGATCTATCAGACCCAGCGTCTGGATCGCTACCGCGAAGTCGCGGAAAAAATGGTCGCCGACGGCAAGGCTTACTACGCTTACGAAACCCGCGAGGAGCTCGAGGCGATGCGCGAGACGGCGCTCGCCGCGAAAGAAAAGCCACGTTACAACGGCGCCTACCGTGAGGCCAACGCGCCGTTCCGCGACGACCCCAACCGCGTCATCCGCTTCAAGAATCCGCTCACCGGTTCAGTGGTGTTCGAGGACAAGATCAAGGGTCGCATCGAGTGGAGCAATACCGAACTCGACGACCTGGTGATCTTCCGTTCCGACGGCTACCCGACCTACAACTTCGCCGTGGTCGTCGACGACATCGACATGGCGATCAGCGACGTGATCCGCGGCGACGATCACGTCAACAACACGCCGCGCCAGATCAATATCTATGAAGCGCTGGGCGTGCCGGTGCCGCATTTTTCGCACATGCCGATGATCCTCGACCCCGAGGGCAACAAGCTGTCCAAGCGCCACGGCGCTGCCAACGTGATGCAATACCGCGACGACGGCTATCTGCCGCACGCGCTGATGAACTACCTGGTGCGCCTGGGCTGGTCGCATGGCGACCAGGAAATCTTCAGCAAGGCCGAGATGATTTCCCTGTTCCAGATCGAAGACGTCAACTCGAAAGCCTCGCGCCTGGATCCCGACAAACTCGGCTGGCTCAACCAGCATTACCTGAAGACGGACGCGCCGGAAGCGGTCGCCGAGCATCTGCTCTGGCATCTGCAGCAGGCCGGTTACGATCTGGGTAAAGGCCCGAAGCCGGCCGATGTCGTGGTCGCCCTGCGCGATCGCGTGCAGACGCTCAAGGACATGGCCGCACGTGCGGCGATCTGGTATCTGCCACTGGAAAATTACGACGAAGCCGCGGTGGCGAAACACCTCGTCGCCGCTGCCGAAGCGCCGTTGACTGCAGTGCGCGCGCAGCTTGCGGCGCTGGGGCAGTGGTCGCCCGAATCCGTGCACGAAGCCCTGGCGGCGACCGGCGCGGCGCTGAACGTCGGCCTGGGCAAGATCGCGCAGCCGCTGCGCGTGGCGATCACCGGCACGCAGGTGTCGCCGTCGATCGAACACACGGTGTTCCTGGCCGGCCAAACCGAGGCGTTGGCGCGCATCGATGCCGCGCTGGCGCTGATCGCCAAAGCCAGCGCTTGAAAGATGCCGGGCGCGCGCCCACCCTAATGCCATGAGCAAGCACGATCACTCGCATGCCTGCACCGATCCCGGCCATCACGTGCACGATGCCCGCGGTTTCGTCAGCGCCGTCGAGCAGGCCTGCGAAACCCGCGGCCTGCGCCTGACGCCGTTGCGTGCGCAGGTGCTGGGCCTGGTGGCTGCGGCGGGCAAGCCGATCAAGGCCTACGATCTGCTGGATTTGATGAAGTCGGCATCGGCCGGCAGCGTCGCGCCACCGACCGTTTACCGCGCTCTGGATTTCCTGCTCGAGCAGGGCTTCATCCATCGCCTCGCTTCGATCAACGCTTTCGTCAGTTGCCACCATCCGCAGGTCGCGCATTCGGTGCCGTTCCTGATCTGCGACAACTGCCAGAACGCGATCGAGCTCGAAGACGAGCGCATCACCAACCTGCTCGATACGCAGGCCCGCAAGCTCGGTTTCATGCCGCGCGCGCAGACGCTGGAAGTGCACGGCCTGTGCGCGAACTGCAAGACGGCCTAGCTCGGTCGTAGGAGCGGCGTGAGCCGCGATTTCTTCAGGTCGCGTCGCGGAGCAGAGAAATCGCGGCTCACGCCGCTCCTGCGAATCGAACCAACGCACATCGCATCGAAGAAAAATGCCACCGGTCCGGGGACGCGCCGGTGGCGAAGATCGTTGACCCGATCAGTGCCTGATTCCGCTTCCGGAGACCGGAGCGGCTTTGATGAATCTGTCCGGGCCCGGTCTTCTGCCTTGTCCGGTACGAACGAGAATGTTATATTGTTTCAAATGCATTGCCTCTGCCATAAGTCATGACCCAGCCAACGCCGCGCAAACGCTGGTTTTTTTCCGCCTGGGTCGACTCCCTGGGCACGGCCGGTGCGCTGATCTGCGCGATCCATTGCGCTTTGCTTCCCTTCGTCCTCGCGGTGCTGCCGGCCCTGGGCCTGGGCATCCTGGCCTCCTCGGGTTTCGAGTACGGCTACGTCGCGTTCGCTTCGGTGCTGGCTCTGGCCAGCCTGTGGCAGGGCTATCGCCGCCATCGCGTGTATCGCGCGCTGGCTTTTCTGGTGCCGGGTCTGGTTGCGGTCTGGGCCGGTGTGTTGATGCCGTCGCTGCATGAAAACGTGATTGCGCACGCGGTGACGATGACCTTCGGCGGCACCCTGATCGCGGTCGCGCACCTGATCAACCTGCGCCTCACGCACGGCCATGTCCACGACGCCGGCTGCGCCCACAGCCATTGAGTTTGGTGGCCCGTGGCCGCGGGTGTTAGGCTACGCGCCTCGGAATGACCACTAAAGGAAATCACCATGGGTAAGGGCGACCGCAAGACCGCCAAGGGCAAGCGCAACATTTCCAGCTATGGCAATGCGCGCACCAACACCACAACCAAGCAGGTCGTGACCAAGGCTGCCGTCGCTGCACCCAAGGCCGCTCCGGCAGCCAAGAAAGCACCGGCCAAGAAAGCCGCTGCCAAGTAAGACCTTCGCGATCATCGCGAAAGAACGAAGCCCCGCATTGCGGGGCTTCTTCGTTCTGGTGCCGATAACCGCGAAGTGCCGCGAATCACACCAGCGTTTTTCCACCGATCCACAGGCGCTGCAGCGGATTGCCGCCCAGCCAGTAGGCGAGTTCCGAAGGATGGCCGATATCCCATTCGGCGACATCCGCGCGTTGGCCGACGACGAGCATGCCGCGATCTTCCAGGCCCAGGGCTTTTGCCGCATGCATGGTCGCGCCGCGCAGCGCTTCTTCCGGCGTCAGGCGGAAATGCGTGCAGGCCATCGACATCGCCAGACGCAACGACTGCAGCGGCGACGTGCCCGGATTGAGATCGGTCGCGACCGCCATCGCCACGCCATGCGCGCGCAGCTCCGCGATTGGCGGCAGTTTCGTTTCCCGCAATACATGAAATGCGCCAGGCAGCAGCACGGCAACGGTGCCATGCTTCGCCATCGCGCGGACCGCGTCCTCGCTGCTGTATTCGAGATGATCGGCGGACAGCCCGTCGAACTCCGCGCAAAGCGCGGCACCGCCGAGATCGCTGAGCTGGTCGGCATGCAGTTTCACCGGCAGGCCGAGTTCGCGCGCGGTTTTGAACATGCGCCGTGTCTGCGCCACGCTGAAACCGATGCCTTCGCAGAACGCATCGACGGCGTCGACCAGACCTTCGCCGTGCAGTTCGCGCAGCCAGCCGCAGGCCGCATCGACGTAGCCGTCGGCATTACCGGCGAATTCCGGTGGCAATGCATGTGCGCCGAGGTAGGTCGTACGCACGGTGATGCCGAGTTCGCGGCCGATCCGGCGCGCGACCGTCAACATGCGGCGTTCGCTTTCCAGATCCAGTCCGTAACCGGACTTGATCTCGACCGTGGTCACGCCGTCGGCACGCAACGCGGCGGCGCGCGGCAGCGAATCGCCGAACAATTCGTCGGGATAGCGCGCACGCGTCGCTCTTACCGTCGAAAGAATGCCGCCGCCTTCGCGGGCGATCTGTTCGTAGCTCGCGCCCTGCAGGCGTCGCTCGAATTCCTGGGCGCGATTGCCGGCGAACACCAGATGCGTGTGGCAGTCGACGAGTCCCGGCGTGAGCCAATGGCCATGCGCGGAATCAATGTGATCGGCGAGCATTTCCGGCGCATCCGGTAGATCCGCCTGCGCACCGGCGTAGACGATCACGCCGTCCTTGAAGGCGATTGCGCCGGCCTCGATCGCGCCGTACGCGCCCAGGTCGGAACGCAGGGTGGCTAGACGCGCATCGAGAATCAGTCGGTCCCAACGGCTCATCGGATCGCTCCATTCGCGCGCAGCACTGCGGGGTCGAGACCATAGTGGCGTGCGATCTCGTCGCTGTGCTCGCCCAGATGCGGCGGCGGGCGCTGGTAATGCACCGGCGTCGCGGAAAGATTCAGCGGGCTGCCGATCATCGGCACGCCGGCGAGTTCGATGCGCAGCCCACGCGCCTGCGCGACCGGATGCGCCAATGCCTGCTTGACCGAATTGATCGGCGCCACCGGCACGCCAGCGGCATCGAACAAGGCCAGCCAGTGCGCGACATCCTGCGTCAGGAACAGGCTGTCCATCTCCAGGCACAGGGCTTCGCGATGCGTCACACGCGCGGCATTGTTGCCGTAGCGCGCATCGCGCAGCCAGTCTTCGTGATCGAGTGCCATGCAGGTCTGCACCCACAATTTTTCGCTGGCCACCGCGAGCACGAATTCGCCGTCGCGGGCATGGAAGGCCTGGTAGGGCACGATGCTTGGATGTTCGTTGCCGCAACGCGGCGCGTCTTCGCCGGTGAACAGCACGTTGCTGCCGACGTTCGCCAGCCAGCTCAATTGCGTGTCGAACAGCGAGACATCGATGCGCTGGCCGCGACCGCTGGTGTGGCGATGGAACAGCGCGGCGAGGATCGCCGTCGTCGCGTTCTGGCCAGTGGCGAGATCGGCGACCGCGACGCCGACCTTGTGCGGTTCGCCATCGATCGCACCGGTGATCGACATCAATCCGGCTTCGGCCTGCACCACGTAGTCGTAACCTGGCCGCGTCGCATCCGGGCCAGTGCGGCCGTATCCGGAGATCGAGCAATAGATCAGGCGCGGATTGATCGCCGCGAGTTCCTCGTAACCGACGCCAAGTGTCTCCGCCGTACCAGTCCGATAGTTTTCGATCAGCACATCCGCCTCGCGCACCAGCGCTTCCAGCAACGGCCGCGCGCCGGGCGCGCGCAGGTCGATGGCGAGCGAACGCTTGTTGCGATTGCAGCAGGCGAAATACGCCGAGAGGCCATCCTTGAACGGCGGGCCAAGACCGCGGGTATCGTCGCCTTCGAACGGCTCAAGCTTGATCACGTCGGCGCCGAGATCGGCCAGTTGCATGCCGCACCACGGTCCCGCCAGCACGCGGGAAAGTTCCAGGACGACGATGCCGGAGAGAGAAGACATGGCCGCATTGTAAGCGGCTAGAATCGGCAAATGCGCGATCTCGTCCTCCCTGGCATCCCCAATATCCATTCGCATGCGTTCCAGCGCGCGATGGCTGGCCTCGCCGAACGCCAGCTCAATCCCGCCGACAGCTTCTGGACCTGGCGCGAACTGATGTATCGCTTCGCCGGCCGCATCGATCCGGAAGCGCAGTACGACATCGCCGCGCAGTTGTACGTCGAGATGCTCGAAGCCGGCTACACCAGCGTCTGCGAATTTCATTACCTGCATCACCAGCCCGATGGCCGGCCTTACGCCGATCCCGCGGCGATGTCGCGCGCGATCATCGCCGCCGCACGCGACACCGGCATCCGCCTGACCTTGTTGCCGGTGCTGTACATGAGTGGCGGCTTCGATGGTCGCGCGCTATCCGAACGCCAGCGCCGTTTCGGCCATTCCGTCGATGCCTATCTTTCATTGCTGTCGACGCTGCGCGCCGAACAACACGAAAGTCTGCGTGTCGGCATCGCCTTGCACAGCCTGCGCGCCGTGCCTGCCGACGCGCTCGCGGAAGTGCTGTCGGCGATCGGCGATGCCGTCATGCCGATCCATATCCATATCGCCGAACAGACTGCGGAAGTCGACGACTGCATCGCGGTGCGCGGTGCGCGCCCGGTCGAATGGCTGCTGGCGAATGCACCGGTGGATGCACGCTGGACGCTGGTGCACGCCACGCATCTGAGCGATTCGGAAATGCGTGGAATCGCGGCATCGAAAGCCGTCGTGGCCTTATGCCCGACCACCGAGGCCAATCTCGGCGACGGCCTGTTCCCGCTGCGCGAATTCCTCGCGCTCGGCGGCCGCATCGGCATCGGTTCCGATTCCAATGTCTCGGTATCACCGGTTGAGGAATTGCGCTGGCTCGAATACGGCCAGCGCCTGATCACCCGGCAGCGCAATGTCGGCAGCTCCGCCGCGCAGCCCAGCGCCGGCCAGAACCTGTTCGAACTCGCGATCGCCGGCGGACTGCAGTCCTGCCAGCAGGAAGGTGCGGCGCGCGATCACCTCGTGCTCGATGCCGATGCGCCGGCACTGGCGGGCGTCACGCCCGAGACTTTGCACGATCGATTCGTGTTTGCGGGAAATCGTCCCTTGCTACGCAGCGTGAGTGTCGCTGGGCGCGTGGTGGTCGAGAACGGCCGGCATGCGCAGGCGGAAGCGATTGCGCGGCGTTATCGCGGGCGCTTGCAGGCCTTGCTCACCGATAGTTGAGCGGGTCGTGATTCCGAACATCCCCGCGAAGGCGGAGATAACGGCGGCGAGTTCCTAAATTCCCAGCGCCAACTGTCCCCGACGCACGCCCTCATGCTCAAGCAAAAATTGCTTGATCGGCAAGCCACCACCAAATCCAGTAAGACTGCCATCGCTGCCGATCACGCGGTGACAGGGCAGGATGATGGGCAGCGGGTTGCGGCCGTTCGCGGCACCGACGGCGCGCACGGCTTTGGCGTCGCCGACGCGGCGCGCGACGTCGCCGTAACTCCAGGTGCTGCCGAATTCTATTTCCGCGAGCGTCCGCCAGACCTTGCACTGGAACGGCGTGCCGACCGGGGCGAGGGCGAGATCGAACCGCCGGCGCCCGCCGGCGAAATATTCCAGCAATTGTTCGCGCGCCTCGCGCAAAGCGGACGCATCGCGCTTCCAGCCGGTGCGTTCGCCGATGTCATGCCTGTTCGTCTCGAACAGGATATGGCGCAGGCCTTCAGTTTCTGACGCAATGGTGAGTTTGCCGATCGGCGTCGCGAACTCGTCGTACCACATCAGCGCTTCTCCTTCGCCAAGTCGCCCGACAGATGCCACAGGTGCAGCACGGCATACGCACGCCACGGCCGCCAGGCCTGCGAGCGCGCCTCGGTCGCTCGCTCGCTCAGGCGTTGCCCGTCACCCAGCACCTGCTGCAGCACCAGATCGCCGGCTGGAAACGCATCGGGATGGCTGAGCGCACGCATCGCCGCGTAGTGCGCGGTCCACGGGCCGATGCCAGGGAGTGCGACGAACGCATCGATGAAATCCTGCAGGCGTTGCCCTGCACCGAAATGAATCCGTTGCTCGAGCACGGTCGCGGACAGCGAACGCAGCGTCGCCGCGCGTGATTTCGGCAGGCCGATTTTTTCCAGCGGCGCATCGAGCAATTGTGCCGGCGTCGGAAACACGCGATCCAGTCCGGCGCGGGCGCTCGCGCGATGTTCGCCGTAGGTATCGACCAGCCGCCG
>Ga0208525_1000017_pt1 | contig 24563 bp, 24 predicted proteins | sample SoimicmetaGmgHMC_FD_188342 | JGI IMG/M metagenome (GOLD analysis project Ga0208525, IMG submission 188342) | Soil and rhizosphere microbial communities from Laval, Canada - mgHMC (SPAdes) (version 2) | ecosystem: Environmental > Terrestrial > Soil > Agricultural land | place: Laval, Canada...
CTTGACGTCGAAAGTTCCGTGGGCGGTGTGGGTCATCTCGCTCTCCGTTTTCATCTCGATATTCAACACCAACGTAAATTCTCGACTGTCATCCCCGCGAAGGCGAGGATCCAGCGTCTTTTATGCGTCATCGCAGCAGAACGTAAAGACTCTGGATGACCGGCTATCGCCGTTGAGAAGCGCTTCCCGCCTGCGCGGGGATGACGAACATTTTTCGCAATTCAATTGGAACCCGAGGTCGCAGCCAGCAACCTCAGTTCTGCGCCCCGGCAACAACATGAATCTCGAACTCTTCCAGCACCACCACCTGCCCGACGCGGATCTTGCAGGTCTTGCGCAGCTCGACCTCGCCGTCGACGATGACCACGCCGCTGGCGACGATGGCCTTGCCCATGCCGCCGCTGTCGCAGAGGCCGGCGAGTTTCAACAGCTGGTTGAGCTCGACGTGGTCGCGGTCCAGCTCGAAGTCGATGCGTTGCATTTTGGTTCCGTGATGATGGTTGGGCGGCGATTGCCGCTGCGGTGGCCGCGCCGCGCCATCCTAACGGAAGACGCGGCGGCAGGGTCTCACATCTGCTCGAATCGGCTCACTTCATCGAGGATGCTCTGGGCTCTGCGCAGGCTGCTGCCGGTGAGGCTGTCTTCGGCGCGTTTGGCCAGTTGCGGACGCTTCGGCGAACGCAGCCACTGCCCGAACCAGTACGTCGCCAGCAATCCAAGCACGCCGACCACGACGTTGGCATAGATCACCGACGGCGCGTTCACGAACAGGTCGGCGCCGAATGCGCTTTCGAAGAACATCGTCAGGCACAGCGCCCAGAGGAACCACCAGGGCAGGCCGACCGCGAGGCCGCTATACACATACCAGTTGCGCAACTCGCCCATCTGCTTCTGGATCGTCAACACCGGAGCGGCGTAATCGATCTGTCCGATCAACAGCAGGCTGCGCGCGGCGAAGGCGATCGTCATGACGCCATAGGCATGCATGATCAGACCGGTGATCAGCAGGTGTGCCACGTCGCGATGCGCGATCCAGAACATCGCCGACGTCGCCGCCACGGCGACGCCGAACAGGAGCTGCAGGAATTGCCCCAGGAAAAGCGGACGTAGCGCCGAACGCGTCTTGTCGAAGCGGCCGTCCTTGAATACCTGCAGGTTGATCGCGTTGTGCTGCTCGAGCCGGCGATCGAGGGTCTGCCAGGCGAGTTTCATGTCGTCGAGTTCCATGTTCAATCCTTGTCGTGTTGCGAGTCGGTGGGCGCCATGTCCTGGCGGATACGTTGCTTGAGGCGGCTGATCTTGGTGGCGACATTGGTTTCGGAAATGCCGAGGATGTCGGCGATTTCGCGATAGCTGCGCTCCTCCAGATACAGCAGCAACAGGGCGCGGTTTAGCGGTTCGAGTTGCGCGATGAAGTGCTCAAGGGCGCGCACGCGTTCGTCGGTTTCCTCGATGCCACCGTTGGCTCCGGCGATCTGCGCGTGATCGTCGTCCAGTGATTCGGTCTGTGGATCGCGCTGGTGGCTGCGCAGGAACGATATCGCCACGTTCAGCGCGATGCGGTACATCCAGGTCGAGAACGTGCGCGCCGGATCGTAATCGGGAAACGCACGCCACAACTGCGCGGCGATTTCCTGCGCGAGATCGGCGCGATCCTCCGGAAGCCGGCTATAGGTGTTGGCGACCTTGAAGACGATCTTGCGGTGCTGCTCGAGCAGCGCGTGGAACTGCTGCCTGCTGTCGGTCGTGCCTGTTGTCGCCATGGCGGCTGTTTGCGCTCCCATCCGAAGGTCCCGTTGCTGTGTGCTTGTGGACATGATTCGCAGCAGGGCGGAAAAAATCACAGGGTCGCGGCTGGCCCGGGTCCCGACCGGATCGTACCCAATCACCGTGCTGCCGGGTGATCGCGCCGCAGCGACGCCTTGTCGCTGCAGCCCTTACACTGCCGCCATGCCGACACACCTGCGAACCCCATCTTTCTGCGCGCTGATGTTGCTGACCAGCATTGCTGCCGATGTCCAGGCGCGCACCGTCTACCGCTGCGTGCGCAACGGCACCGTGAGCCTGGCGACGGCGCCCGAGCCGGGCTCGCGCTGCGAAGCGAAACAGATCGACGACAACGCCGCCAAGCTGCCCAATCTCTGGGGCGCGCTGGGTGTGGTCAATGGCACGCTGTACGAGCGCGAACAGGATGGCAAGCTGGTCTACAGCACGCGCAACCTGCCAGGTTCGGTGAAGGTGTTGTCGTTCCGTGTCGAGACGCCGAAAGGCGCTGAGGCACACGCCGGTCTCGGCACGCTGGGGCCACCGCAACTCGATCGCTATCCGGTGGAATTTCGCGCGGCGGCGAAAGCCACGGGTGTCGAAGATGCCTTGCTGCGTTCGATCGCGCAGGTCGAAAGCGGTTTCGATCCGTTGGCCTTGTCGCCCAAGGGGGCGCAGGGCGTGATGCAGCTCACACCGGCGGTGGCGAAGCAATACGGCGTGAGCGAGCCCTTTGTCGCCGGCCCTTCGATCACCGGCGGTGCGCGTCATCTCAAGGATCTGCTGCGGCAGTACCACAACGACATCACCCTGGTCGCGGCGGCCTACAACGCCGGCGTCGGCGCGGTGGCGCATTACGATGGCGTGCCGCCGTATGCCGAAACCCAGGACTATGTGGCGCGGGTGCTCGCGCTGTATCCGGACTACAAAGCCGCCTTGGCACCGCCGGCGAAAGCGCACAAGGCGAGGGCGCGAAAGAAGCGCCGCAAACATTGATCGTTGCCATCGCTTTCACGAATTCGAAAGATGATCGCAGGCAGGATGCGTTATCGCCTCCGTTCCGCCCGCGGCACGACGCCATCTATTTCTCATCCAGGAGCTGACCATGACTGCCGACACCTTCGACCTCACGCCGCCGACGGCCACACAACGCGAGGCGCTTGAAGCCGACCTCAGCGCCGACGAACGCCGCGTGCTGCTCAATCACGGCACCGAAGCGGCGTTCTGCGGCGGCCTGCTCGACAACAAGCAGGCCGGCGTCTACTGCTGCCGGTTGTGCGGGCTGCCCTTGTTCGCCGCGGAAGCGAAATTCGAAAGCGGCACCGGGTGGCCAAGCTTCACCGGGCCGATTGCCGAGGGGCATCTGGAGAACATCGCCGACAACAGCTATGGCATGCGCCGCATCGAGATCCGCTGTGGCCGCTGCGGCAGTCATCAAGGCCATGTCTTTCCCGACGGTCCGGCGCCGAGCCGGCTGCGCTACTGCATCAATTCGGTGTCGCTGGAATTCGTCGCGAATGGCAGCGCCTTGCCGGACAGGTTGGGGCGCGGTGAGAAAAGTTGGCCGGTGGCGTGAGCGGCTTGGCTTGAATCGCGGCGCGACGGCCCAATTTTCCCCGGACCTTTGGAAAATTGCGTTGGACCGTCGACGCGAGTACGACACACGCCACCAGATGAGGAATGTCCCGATGTCCGTCCCCGTGAAAATAGATTTTGTTTCCGATGTCTCCTGTCCCTGGTGCATCGTCGGCCTGCAGGCGCTGGAACAGGCGCTGGCGCGGGTGGGCGACGCGGTGACGGTGGACCTGCATTTCCAGCCGTTCGAACTCAATCCGGCGATGCCGCCGGAGGGCCAGGACATCGACGAACACCTCGCGGAAAAGTACGGTGCCTCGCCCGAGCAACGCGCGCAGAGTCGCGAGGCCTTGCGTGCGCGCGGCGAAGCGCTGGGTTTCGAATTCCGCATGGACAAGCGCAGCCGCATCTACAACACCTTCGATGCCCATCGCCTGCTGCATTGGGCCGACGGTGAAGGCGAAGGCCGCCAGCTCGCGCTTAAGCACGCACTGTTCCGTGCGTATTTCACCGATGGTGAAAATCCCGGCGATCACACCGTGCTGCTGCGGCTGGCGCGCGCAGTCGGGCTCGATGGCGAGCGCGCGCAGCAGATCCTCGCCTCGGACGAATTCGCCGCCGAGGTGCGTGCGCAGCAACGCTACTACGCCGAGCACGGCATCCATGCGGTTCCGGCAGTGATCATCAACGATCGTCACCTGATTTCCGGCGGCCAACCGGTGGAAACCTTCGAGCGCGCGCTGCGCGAGATCGCCGTGCAATCTGCCTGACCGATGGGATATGGACGCGTGGCTTACGGGTCACTAGTATCGGGCAAGCTTTCCAACGGGTGTCCATACGTGAAAATCCTGACCGTTTCCGTCTTGTCCCTGGCGATTTCTTCGGCCGTTGCCGCGGCCGATTTGCCAAAGAATTTGCCGACGATCGATCCGCAGCGTCTTTCCGCGGAAGTGAAAATATTGTCCTCGGATGCGTTCGAAGGTCGTGGCCCGGCGACGCCGGGCGAAACGAAGACAGTCGATTACGTGATCGCGCAAATGAAGGCGGCCGGTCTACAGCCGGGCGGCGACGTGCTCAAGAGCGGCAAGCGTGGCTGGACGCAGGCGGTGCCGCTGGGCCGCTTCCAGATCCAGGGTCCGATCAATGTCGCGATCAAGACTGGCGCCGACAACATCGCGCTGACCCAGGGCAACGAAATCGCGATCCGCGCCTCGATGAGCGGCGCAAAATCCGTCGCCATCGCCGATGCGCCGTTGGTGTTCATCGGCTACGGCGTCAAAGCACCGGAACGGCACTGGGACGACTTCAAGGGCGTCGATCTCAAGGGCAAGATCGCTGTGGTGCTGATCAACGATCCGGATTTCGAAAGCGGCAGCGGCGATTTCGGCGGCAAGGCGATGACCTACTACGGCCGCTGGACGTACAAGTTCGAGGAAGCCGCGCGCCAGGGCGCGATCGGCATGCTGATCGTGCACGAAACCGAGCCGGCCTCCTACGGCTGGGCGACGGTGAAAAATTCCAATACCAACGTGATGTTCGACATCGTGCGCAAGGCGCCCGCCGCGGTGCATCCGCTGCTCGAAGGCTGGATCCAACGCGATTTCGCCGTCGACCTGTTCAAGCGCTCCGGCCTGGATTTCGAGGCGTTGAAAGCACAGGCGCAGACGCGTGAATTCAAGCCGGTCGAACTCAAGGACGCACGCTTCTCGGCGCATTACGCCGTCGACACGCAGGTGATCACTTCGCGCAACATCGCCGGCCGCATCGTTGGCAGCAAGCATCCCGACGAGACCGTGATCTACAGTGGCCATTGGGATCACCTCGGCGTCGGCGAACCCGATGCCAAGGGCGATCGCATCTACAACGGCGCGGTCGACAACGCGACCGGCACCGCGTCGCTGATCGAACTCGGCCGCGCGTTCGCGCAACAGCCGCGGCCGGAGCGTTCGGTGGTCTTCCTCAATGTCACCGCCGAGGAAAAAGGTCTGCTGGGTTCGGAATATTATTCGTCGAATCCGTTGTACCCGCTGGCGAAAACCGTGGCCGTGCTCAACATCGATGCGCTCGATCCGCACGGTCCCGCGCGCAACTTCACCACCTCGGGCAGTGCCAAGGTCGATCTGCTCGATGAGCTCATCGCGACGGCGAAAGCCTGGAACCTGAGCTACGTGCCGGATCCGAAACCCGAGGCCGGGCATTTCTTCCGCTCCGATCATTTCCCGTTCGCCAAGCGCGGCGTGCCGGCGATTTCATTCGGCTCCGGCGACGACTGGATCGATGGCGGCAGCGCGGCCGGCGAAGCCGCCGAGAAGGAATACAACAACGATCGCTACCACCAGCCCGCCGACGAATGGCAGGCCGATTGGGCGTTCACCGGCATGGCCCGCGACCTGCAGATCCTCTACAAGGTCGGCGCCGATCTCGCGCATTCGCGACGCTGGCCGAACTGGGGCCAGGAATCGGAATTCCGAGCGACCCGCGACGCCACCGCCGCCGCACGGCGATAACTTAGGCAGAACGTCATGACCGCGAGCACCGATCTGCATCCGCTCACCCGCGCCGAACGCAGCGACTACGCGGAAACGTCGCTGCACGCCGATGTGCTCGCTTTCATTGAAGAGTTGCGCGCGTTCGCCGATCCGCGGTTGCAGGTCGGCGATTTCGGCGCCACGCCCGAGGGCCGCAAGCTGCCGCTGCTGGTGTTGTCGGACCAAGGCTTTTTCACGCCAGAAGCTGCGCATGCCTCGGGCCTGCCGGTGGTGCTGGTGGTCTGCGGCATCCACGCCGGCGAAGTCGAAGGCAAGGAAGCGGTGTTGATGCTGGTGCGCGACATCCTCGCCGGCCGTCACGGCGATGTGCTGACGCGCATGGTGCTGGTGGTCGCACCACTGTTCAATGCCGACGGCAACGATCGCATCAGCACGGAAAATCGCCGTCTCGATATCGCGAAGTTCAGCGGCCAGATCGGCCCGGTCGGCGGTGTCGGCACGCGCAACAACGCCGCCGGCGTCAACCTAAACCGCGATTACATGCGCCAGGATGCGGAGGAAATGCGTCTGATGCAGGCGCGCGTCTGCCACGTCTGGAACGCGCATCTGGTGATCGACTGCCACGCCACCAACGGCTCGATTCATCGCTTCGCGTTGACCTACGACATTCCGCACACAGTCGAAAGCGGCCGCCGCGAGCCGATCGAGTACATGCGTCGCGAACTGCTGCCGGCAGTGCGCGAACAGGTGAAGGCGAAGGACGGGCTCGATACGTTTTTCTACGGCAACTTCCTGCGCGACGAAGGCGGGCAGGGCATGGGCTGGATCACCTACACCCACCATCCGCGCTTCGGCGGCAATTATCGCGGCCTGACCAATCGCCTCGATCTGTTGCTGGAAACCTATTCGTACCTGACGTTTTCCGAACGCGTGCGCACGACCTACGCGTTCCTGCGCGAAACGCTGGCCTATGTCGGCGAGCATGGCGACGAAATCGTCGCCTTGCTGGCGATCTGTCTCGAGCCGCCCGAACGCATCGCCGTGCGTTATCGCCTGGAAGCTTTTCCGGATACGCAGGCGGAAGTGCTGACGCGCGAGCCGTACACGCTGGACGGTGCGCCGATCAGCGTCGAGGTACCGTATTACGGTTGTTTCGTCGGCGAGCACGTGGTGTCGCGACCGCCGGCGTATGCAGTGCCGGCGGAGATCGGCGCACATCTGGAGCGACACGGCCTGCGCGTGGAGAGACCGGAAAAGCCCTGGTTGTTGCACGCGGAAATCGCCATCGTGAGCGGGCAGGTATCGTCGACCGGACGCGAGATCCTCGAAGCCAATGCTTCGTCCTATCTCGAAGCGGAGTTGCGCGAAGAACAGCGCACGCTGCCGCCGGGCTGGTGCCTCGTCTATACCGCGCAGCAGCGTGGTGCGATCGCGGTATATCTGTGCGAAGCCGGTAGCGACGACGGCCTGCTCGCCTGCGGCTTGATAGCGCAGCCTGCGCCGGGCGATGAATTCCCCGCTTGGCGCGTGCTGGCGGTGGATGTCGGCGAGCCGTAAATCGCTTCTGCTCGATCGCGCCCGATATCAGCGCGCCGCGCGCCTCAGTCCAGGATGTTCGGCTTCGGCAGGGGCCGCAACACCTGCGGATGTTTCGGCGGCGGATCGGGATAGCGCGTGAGCAGCGGCGTGACCGCATTCGAGCAGGTGGCGGTGGTGCTGTCGCAGACCATGTAGCTGGCGTAGCCGTTGCCGCCACGTTTTTCCTGGTAGGCCTGCGTGTTGGCGAGGGTGGCGCGGAAAACGCCATCGCGATACACGTCGACATTCGCGGCGCCGCCCAGCCAATGCAGCACGACGATCTGCGGCAATTTCGCATTGGCGCCGCGCTCGATGCTGCCGCGCAACTGGCTGGGCGGGGTCGGCGGCGGCGGATCGGCGTTGCGCACGCAGTCGTAGGTTTCGACGATCGCTGCACCGGTGTCGATCACTGCGAAATCGGTGACGTTCACTTTCGCCGACGGCACCGACTGATCGAAGATGCGCGAGCTGATGCCGAGCTCGCTCCATTTGTGCGTGGTGAATACGTCGTCTTCGGCGGTCAGCGCGATGTTGCCGCCATCGGCGAGCACGATGCCGTAGTGCTGCATCGTGCGCAGGATCACCTGCGCCGCCGGCGAATACAGGTTGACCGGGAAATCGCCGCGCAAGCGCAGGCGCGAGCCATAGGCAATCGTGGTTGTCGGCCCGCTCGGGCCGCCGGCGTGGCTGCCCGGATGCACGTACAGCGGCACCTGCTCGCCGTCGATGAGCACCGAAGCCATGCGCGGATTGGGCAGGATGAAGCGGATCGCGTGGCCGAGATCGCCATTGCTGACCTGCATCGCGGCATAGACCTCATCGGCGTTGAACAGCAGCGGCGCCATCGGGAAACCGGCGGCGTCGGCGCTGGTGCAGTGTTCGCCGCGTCCGTTGGCCGGATACACGCGATCGAGCTTCCAGATCACCAGGCATTGCGCCAGCAGGCCGCTGCTGCCCGATGCGGTGGCGCGGTACGCCTCGTAAAGATTGTTGCCCTGGACGACCAGCAGGTGGCAGTCGTCAGCATAGTTGTCGCAGACCAGGCCGCTGGAACCCTCGATCTGCGCCGTTGCCGGCACCGGCATCGCGGTGCCGGGCGGTTCGCAATCGGGTGAGTAATAACCGTCCGGTGGCGGCAATCCGATGATCGTGCGCGTCGGCGCTCCGGCCGGCGCCTGCACGATGCGCATTGCGAAATCGATCTGCATGCGGCCATTGCCGAAGCCGCCCAGACCCGAGAGCGTGCTGATGATCGTCGCCGAATCCGAACGCAGCGCGGCCAGCGTGATGTCCTGGTTCCAGACGGCTGCTGCCGGAAACCGCGGTGGCGGCGCTGCTGAAACCGCCGCGCTTGCACACGCGGCCAGCCCGGCGACCAGTGCGAGGATGGCACGGTTCGTCACGATTCGACTCACGACGGTACGATTCATCTTCGTTCTCCGGGCGTTGTCGCCGGAGACGAATATACCCCGGGCCAACGCCCCGCGCTTACTGCACGCGCGCGGTGGAACCGACGCTGATGGTCACCTGGCTGTTCGTGCCGTAAGTGCCGTCGGCATGTTTGAGGATGACGTTGTAGCTGCCGATCGGCACCTGGCGGACGCGATAGGTGCCGCCATCGGGGACCTGAATTTCGCGATGGAAACCGGTATCGGTGCCCCGGATGATCACCGTGTCGCCATGTTCGCCATGGCCGGTGATCGCACCGCTGTTGTTGGATTGCGCGAATGCGGCCGTGCTCAACAACAGGGCGGACAACAGGACGGAAATTCCGCGACGGGTAAACTTGCCTGCAAGACTGGATACCATGATGAACCTCGGGGAGAGCAATCCCCGAAAATGCAATGGCTTCGATGAATGCGCGAAGTGCCGAAAGTCATGGCCGTCGTCGCCATCCGCTGCAGTATCGATTCGCGATCGACGAGCAACGGCCGCATCGATCCGCCACAATCCAAGTTCTCCCAGCAGCGAAGACCCGCATGTCGAACCCGAAAATTCCCGACAACGGCAAACTCGATCGCATCGTCGCCGAAGCGCGGCGACAGGCCGCCGAGCGCGACCAGGGCTATCGCGAACGCGCGCTGAAAATGTATCCGTGGATCTGCGGTCGCTGCGCCCGCGAATTCACCCGCGAAAACCTGCGCGAACTCACCGTGCATCACCGCAACCACAATCACGACGACAATCCGGCCGACGGCAGCAATTGGGAATTGTTGTGCGTGTACTGCCACGACAACGAACACTCGCGGCTTACCGATCACACTGGCGGCAGCGCGCTGACGGCGGAAGACGCTCAGCCTGCCGCGACCGGCAATCCCTTCGCTAATCTCAAGTCGCTGCTCAAGCGCGACAGCTGAGAACCACGGCGGATTTCCGCCGATCGCCGCCCCGCCGAAGCGGAGCGGCGTGGATCGTTACGGCATCTTGACCAGTTCGACGCGGCGATTCTTCGCACGACCGCTTTCGCTGCCGTTGTCGGCGACGGGTTTGTCGGGACCGAAGCCCTTGGTGCTCAGGCGATCGGCAGCAATGCCCTTGGCGACCAGAGCGCTGCGCACCGAAGCGGCACGCTCGCCCGAGAGGCTGCGATTGTGGTCGGCGCTGCCGGTGCTGTCGGTATGGCCCTCGATGGAAAGCTTGAGCGAGGGATCGGACTGCAGCAGCTTGCCGATTTCATCGATCACGCTGCCGGCATCAGGGCGCAGCGTCGCCTTGTCGGTATCGAAATTGATATGCAGCGCGACGTGGCCGTCGGCGTCGAGCGCCTTCTTCATGTCGCCGGCACTGAGGAAGGAAAGCGCGCTGGTCATCGCCTGGCGCTCGAGCACGGTCACGTAACCGTGCAACGGAATCGCGCCGGTGCTGACCTGGATCCAGGTTTCCTTGTTGTTCTGCCGGATCAGGTAGGTATCGTTCTGACAGTCCACACCGGCGCAGGCACCGTGATAGTGCTTGTCGACGACATCGCGGCTGCCGAACGCCTGGTTGACCTCGTCGGTGTATTGCACCGTGCTCACCTTCACGCCGCCGAGCGCGGTGATCGCATTCTCGTAGTTGCGCTGGAATTCGATGTCGGAATACGAGCGGCCTTCGGGATTGTCGAGTTTGAAGCCTTCGCGGAACACCTTGCCTTCGATCGCGACGATCTTGCCGCCGGCGATCATGTGTTCGCGATCGAAGGAGGCATTCTTTTCCTTGTCGGCGAAGATGCTGGTCAGTCCTTCCGGCGTCTTGAAGAACGGGAACGGCGGCAGCGTCGCAGTGCTCACCGGCACGCTGGCCGGATCGAATTCCGTATTCGCCGGCACCGCTGTCGCGACGGGCGCCGCGACAGTCGCGGGCACTGCCGGCGCGGCGACGCTGGCGGTGACTGCAGGCGCCGGCGTCGTTGCGGGCGATGGCGTCTGCGTATCGGCAGGTGGCACATCGGCGGGTTTGCTGCAGGCGGCGAACACCAGCAGCGCCGGCAGCAGCAGAACATGGGGACGGACACGCATGATCAATCTCCGGAAATGGTGGCGTTGCGATGACGTCGCCGGCGATGGCGAAATCCGGCGCCAGAGGCCTTGTAATCCAAACCCGGGCGAGCGGCAAGCCTTGTCGCCGGATCGGCGTTCAATGCGATGCGGAGGGGTCCGCCTGCTCTTCGGCAACGCGTTTTGTCAGCCGCGCGTCCGCCGTGTCGGCATAGGCGCGGCAGGCGTTGGCATCGATGAGCGCGTCGCGCTTCCGGTTCTTGCCACGCTTCGCCTGATTTTCGAACAGGTCCGAGGCATCCGGATGCGTGGGCACCAGCACGTCGCAGGCAAGCGCGCGCACGACAGCGATGCTATGGCGGAATTGCGCGACGCGTGCGCCGCCATCGGCGGTGAAGCGAAAGCCGGTTGCGGATATCGGACTGAGGCTGTCGGCGAAAACGAGATCGTGGCAGACCTCGCCCGCGCAATCGCGCCAGCTCCAGCTGGTGCCGCCCGGCGTGTGTCCCGGCGTGTAATGCGCGGTCAGGCGGATTCTTCCCAACGCGATGACTTCACCATCGGCGACTTCCGTAACGTTGGCAATGCGCGGGAAATTCGTGACATCGCCCAGAACGAATTGCGGGTCGTCGGCGCTGGCGCTGCCGGCGCGCAGCGCCTGTGCACCGAGTTTGCTGGCCGCGACTTTCGCGCCACTCATGCGCTGCAACGCCGCGATGCCTCCGGCGTGATCGAAATGCGCATGCGAGTTGACAATCCATTTCACATCCTCGACGCGAAAGCCGAGCTTGCGGATGTTGTCGGCGATCCGCGACGCCGATTGCGGCAGGTCGCCATCGATCAGCACCAGGCCCGCCTTGTCAGCGATCAGCACCGCGCTGATGCCCTCGACTCCGACGTAATAGCTGTTCCCGACCAGGCGGAACGGCGCGTGCGGCCGGTTCCATGTCGCGCAGTTGTCGCAATTGATCGGCGTGGTATCGGCGCTGGCGAGGGTGGTCGACGCAGGCGCGGCGAGGGCGAGCAACAAGGGGATGGCAAGCATGCGTGAGCCTCCGGAAGTGCGGCGATTATCGCGTCATCCACGGAACGATGGCGAGCGCGTGTAAACTCGCGGCCCTACGCGGGATGGAGATGGCTCTTGGCTGGCGCGCACCTTGGCGGGTCGATAACTGACGCCGCATTGGCGACCTTGCTGCTGCCTTTTCATGGTGGCGCGCTGGCGTGGCCGATACAGGGGCAGGTGCGTTTTCTGCGCGCACGCGCCGGTGCGGATTGGCAGGATCTGGCGACGGCTGGAATGCTCTGCGAGCAGAGCTTCAAGCCGTTCGCGGAACAATTGCAGCGCGAAGGCCGGAACGTGGCGACGGAGGCCGACGCGCCATCGATGTCGGCATCGGTATTGACGCTGGTTTTGCCGCCGCGACAGCGCGAGGAAGCGCGCGCCTTGTTCGCACGCGCGCTGAGCGGCACGCAGGCGGGCGGTGTGGTCGTTGCCTGTCAGGCCAACAACGAAGGCGCGCGTTCGGGTGAAGCCGATCTCGCGCGCCTGGCCGGTGCGACGCAGAGCCTGTCGAAAAACAAATGCCGCGTGTTCTGGGCCGTGGTCGATCCCGCGCGCAGCGATCAGGAATTGCTGACGCAATGGGCGCAGCTGGATGCGCCGCGCCCGATCGCCGACGGTCGTTTTCTCAGCCGACCGGGGCTGTTCGCCTGGGATCGCATCGATGCTGCGTCGCAGTTGCTGGCCGCGCAGCTTCCCGATGATCTCGCCGGGCAGGGCGCCGACCTCGGCGCGGGCTACGGTTATCTCGCAGCGGAATTGCTTGCGCGCTGCCCGAAGATCGTCGCGCTGGATTTGTACGAGGCCGAAGCGCGCGCGCTGGATCTGGCCAGGAAGAATCTTGTCGCGGCCGGCGATCGCGTCGCACTGGATTTTTTCTGGCATGACGTCGGCGTCGGCCTGCCGCGCCGCTACGATGTCATCGTCAGCAATCCACCGTTCCACGTCGATCGCAGCGACCGCCCGGAACTGGGCCAGGCGTTCATCACGGCAGCGGCGGATGCCCTGCGTCCAGGCGGCCGTTTTTTTCTGGTGGCGAACCGGCATTTGCCGTACGAAGAAATCCTCGGCGCGCGTTTCGGCACTTGGCGCGTGCTGGCGCAGGAACAGGGGTTCAAGGTGATCGAAGCGATCAGGGCGGATGCATGAAATTGGTGAAACTGCTGGCGAATCTCGGCTACGGCACGCGCAAGGACGTGACGATGATGCTGCGCAACGACTGGGTGACGCGCGCCGATGGCAGCGTGCTCGGTCCCGACGACAGCGCCGAACACGCCGACATCCGCGTCGACGACGAACCGCTGGATCCGGCGCAGGGTTTCATCCTGATGCTGCACAAGCCGGTCGGCTACACCTGTTCGACCAAGGATCCGGGACGCGTGGTCTACGACCTGCTGCCGCCGCGTTTCCGCCTGCGCAATCCGATCCTGTCCTGCGTTGGCCGGCTCGACCGCGACACGTCCGGCCTGCTGCTGATGACCGACGACGGTGCGTTGCTGCACCGGATCACGTCGCCGAAATCGCATCTGCCGAAAATCTACGAGGCGACGATCGCCGGCGATCTGCGCGGCGACGAAGCGGAAATTTTCGCCAGCGGTACGCTGATGCTGGAGTCGGAGAATTCACCGCTGGCGCCGGCGATACTCGAGATCGTCGAGCCGCGCCGCGTCCGCATCACGATGGTCGAGGGCCGCTACCACCAGGTGCGGCGGATGTTCGCTGCGGTCGGCAATCATGTCGAGACCTTGCAGCGCTTGTCGATCGGCGGACTTGCGCTGGGCGAACTGGAATCGGGGCAATGGCAGGTGCTGGCGCCGGCGCAGGTGGCGGGGATTTTTGCGGGATTTTAGTTTGGTGAGTGGTGAGTGGTGAGTGGTGAGTGGTGAGTGGTGAGATTTTGCTCGTCATCCCCGCGAAGGCGGGGATCCAGCGCCTTTCGCTTCTCTATGTTGAAAAGCTAAAGATCAAAGTCACTGGATCCCCGCCTTCGCGGGGATGACGAAGTACCATATCCTTCTCCCACTCACCACTCACCGCTCACCTAGTCCAGCAGATTCTTTTTCCCATGCATCACATCGATCCGCTTCGGCGGAACCGGTGGCCGGGCGTTGCCGCCGGGGATCGCCATCACGGACGACGAGCAGCGCGTGGTGTCGGCGTCGCAGACGATGTAGCCCGAAGCCGGATTGCTGCCGGCTTTCTCGGAATACTTGCCGGTGTTGGCGACGTTGACGCGCAGAACGCCATCGCGATAGACGTCGACGCGCGTGGCGCCGCCGCTCCAGGTCAGCTGCACGATGGCTGGTTGCAGGCGGCTGGCGCGCGACAGGTTGCCGGCGAGGCGATTCGGAATTTCGCCGCCCGGGTTGATGATCAGCAGCGTGATGCTTTGCGCGGGCACGGTGGTATTGACCGTGCCGGTGGCGATCGCGAGGTCGGGCAGGCGCGTGATCGCGTTGCTTGAGGTCAACTGCCAAGCCTGCACGGCGCCGCTGCCGACGAAATTTCCCAGATGCACGGCGACCGGTGTCGTGCCGGTGAGCACTTTCGCGATCACCATCACCGTCAGTGCACCGTCGCCGCTGCGCGTGGCGGCGAACGCGGAAACATTGTCGGGATTGGGCGCGGTGGCGGCGACCGAGACATCGCCGAAGCCATGGCCGGCGCCGTCGTAATTGCGGTAGAGCTTCATCGCCTTGTAGGTCGGCGTGGATGCGGCCGGCGTTGTCCAGCGCGTACCGAAATCCAGGCCCTGGCGACCGAAGATGCCGTAGACGTCGGCCTGCGCGGTCGCGCCGTTGATGTGGTTTTCGGCGCCCCAGTTGTATTCGGTGATGCCGGTTTTCAGGCCGGGATAATAGCTCGCGACCCAGGACTTCATGCGCGGGATCAGGTCGACTTTGTCGCCGATCCAGGATTCGTCGACGTAGTTCGGATCCCAGAGCGAGCGCGTCGAACGATTGCGCCGCAACTGCATGTCGGTGCTCACGTTGTCGCTGAATTCGCCGCTCTGCGGGTAGATGTGCAGCGTGAACACGTCGAGCACGCGGTGGCCGGTCTGCACTTCGTATTTGTGCAATTGGTCGAGCAGCCACGGCATGTAGTCCATGCCGCCGTGCGCGGCTTTGTCGGGCAGATTACTCCAGCCATGCTGCGAACCATACTGCTGGTCGTAGCCCGACAGCAGATAGCCCGACCAACCCCATTCTTCCGGGCCAAGGATCACGGCGCCGGCGTCGGCGGCGCGGATCATCGCGCCGTAATCGGTCATGCGCTGGCGGATTTCTTCCATGTTCGCGCCGACCGGATGCACGTCGCGATGGGTCGAATGCCAGATGCTGTGTTCGTTGTCGAGCAGGTAGTAACGCAGCCCGCCGTTGCCGGCGAGGCCCCATTTGCTGGTGAGGTGCTGCACCCAGCCCTGCTGGAAGGCGACGTTGGACGGGCTGTTGGCATCGGCGGGCGTGTTGACGATGTTCTGCCCGTTGCTGGCGAGTACGCCGTTGCCGGCGTCGGAATACCACTGCCAGTCGGCATCGGACTGCGCGCCGTATTTCGCCTGCGAGAAACTCGCGAGCTTGCCGCGATTCGGTCCGAGCTTGGTGGTCCAGTCGAGCATCGGAATCGTCAGCATCGGCTCGGCGCCGCCGGCACGGCTGGTGCTGATGAACGTGTCGCCGGATTCGCCGGCGACCGCGCTGGTCTCGGCGATCGATTCGAAGTACCAGTCGAAGCCGCGATTGGCGGCATTCAATTGCCAGTTGTAGCGCGAGGTGGTGTTGCCGCCGGAGCGGTTCAACGGCGCGCGCAGGTCGGTCAACTGCGCGGTGCTGGCGTAGGCGACACCGTAGATGTTGGGGTCGATCGCGTGGCGGCCGGCGTTGGCGTCGACCTCGATGGTGATCGCGGCGTTCTGCGCCTGTGCCTGTGATCCAAAGGCCAATGCCAGCAAAGCCAGGCCGATCCGACGTTGCAGCATGCTCATGACGCACTCCCCGATGTCTGGCTGGCGAAAGCGCCGAAAAGAAAGTTGATGCGCGCCCGATCATGATTTGCGGGCGGCGCGAACAGCGGGCTTACATCCTCGACGCGGTTCCGATATCGGTCAAGACTGCGGCGGCACGAATTTCGATATTTGCGGCGCATCACCGCAAATTAACAAATTCGTTCATGCGCTTCGGGATGCACCGGCGTTACGGACGGGCGCGGTCAATCGCGGAAATTCTCGAACTGCAGCGGCAGCTCCCATTCGGTTTTCTTCAGCAGTGCCATCACGTCCTGCAGGTCGTCGCGTTTCTTGCCGGTGATGCGCAACTTCTCGCCGTTGATCTGCGCCTCGACCTTGAGCTTGGCGTCCTTGATCGCGGCGATGATCTTCTTGGCGATCTTCTGTTCGATGCCCTGCTTGATCGTGACCTTCTGGCGGGCGCCAGCGAGGTTGATCTCGGGCTCGCCGACATCCAGGCAGCGCACGTCTATACCGCGGGTGATCAGACGGGCACGCAGGATGTCGAGCATCTGGTTGAGCTGGAAGTCGCTGGGCGCACGCTGCGTGACCACGAATTCGTCGAGTTCGAAGTGGGCATCGGTGCCCTTGAAATCGAAACGATTGCCGAGCTCGCGGTTGGCAGTGTCCACGGCATTGGTGAGTTCGTGCTTGTTGACTTCGGAAACGACGTCGAAGGAGGGCATGGTCGTGGCGGGTCGCGGTGTCGGGGTCGCCAGTCTAACGTTGACACTGCGGATCGTCATGACCGTTGCGGCGGCGTGCGCCGCGCAAGCGGCCCCGGCCCTGATATCGTCATGCGCGTCCGCCGCCCGGAGCCCATCCATGCCGCCCGTGACCTTTCGCAGAGCCGTAGCCGAAGACCTCAATGCCGTGTTGGCTCTGCTCGCCGACGACGACATCGCGCGCTCGCGCAGCGGTTACGTCGAACAGGCGACGCCGGCGGTGCGTGCGGCTTTCGAGGAAATCCAGCGCGATGCCGGCAACGAATTGCTGGTCGGCGAGCGTGCTGGCGAGATCATCGCGACCTTGCAGCTGACTTTCATTCCTGGCTTGAGCCGCGGCGGCATGCGCCGCGCCCTGGTCGAGGCGGTGCGCGTGCGTTCGGACCTGCGTGGTCTCGGCATCGGCGAGCAACTCATGCAGGCGGCGATGGAAAGCGCCCGCGAACGCGGCTGCGGCGTGATCCAGCTGACCACCGACCTGCGCCGCATTGCTGCGCATCGTTTCTATGCACGGCTCGGCTTCGAGGCCAGCCACGCCGGGATGAAGCGCGCGTTGTGAGCGACCTTGCCCGGGCCGGAGCAGACACGGAACAAAAAAATGCCGCCCGGCTGGGGGCGGCGAAAGTGAGGTTGATGGTGGTGTTCAGCCTTTGATGCAGATCACCTGACGCAGCGTGTGCACGACTTCGACAAGGTCCGTCTGCGCCGCCATCACCGCATCGATGGACTTGTACGCGGCCGGCGATTCGTCGATCACCGCTTTGTCCTTGCGGCATTCGACGTGCGCAGTCGCCTCGCGATGCTGCGCCAGCGTGATGCTCTGGCGGGCGGCGGTACGGCTCATGACGCGACCGGCACCATGACTGCAGCTGTGGAAGCTGTCGGCATTGCCCTTGCCACGGACGATATAGCTGGCGGTACCCATGCTTCCCGGGATGATGCCAAGCTCGCCTTCGCGTGCGCTGACGGCGCCCTTGCGGGTGACCAGCAGCGACTCGCCGTGATGCGTTTCGCGCTGCACGTAGTTGTGATGGCAGTTGACCGCCATCTTCTCCAGCTGGAACTTCGGCAAACGGTGCCGCATCTCGCGCAGGACCTGTGCCATCATCGCCTCACGATTGTGACGCGCGTAATCCTGTGCCCAGGACACCGCTTCCACGTAGTCATCGAACAGCGGCTCGCCCTCGAGGAAGAAGGCCAGGTCCTTGTCCGGCAGGCTGAAACCGAGCACGCGCTGCGCCAATTGCTCGCGCGCGAGTTCGATGAAGTAACTGCCGATGAGGTTGCCGGTACCGCGCGAGCCCGAATGCAGCATCACCCACACGGCGCCGGTCTCATCGAGGCAGATTTCGATGAAGTGGTTGCCGCCGCCGAGCGTGCCGATCTGGCGATCGAGCTTGTCGGTACGGATGTTGCGATGCTTGGCCTTGATCGCTTCAAGCCGGGCGAACAACCCCGATTCGGCGATTCGCGTCTCGTGATCCTCGGGGATTTTGCGGTGCTCGCCACCACCGCCATTGCCGACCGGCACGCCGCGTTCGATAGATGAGCGCAACTGCGCCAGATTGTCGGGCAGATCGCTGGCGCGCAGCGTTGTGCGTACCGCCGCCATGCCGCAACCGATATCGACGCCGACCGCCGCCGGAATGATCGCGCCGCGCGTCGGTACGACCGAACCTACGGTGGCGCCCTTGCCAAGGTGCACGTCGGGCATGACTGCGACCCAGGGCCCGACGAAGGGCAGGGCAGCGATGTTCTGCAACTGCGCCCGGGCGGACTCCTCCAGCGGGACGCCCTTGATCCATGCCCGGATTTCGCCAGGGCCCGGACCATGCAGCAATTCGTAAGAATGCGTGTTCATCTTCTTTCTTCCTTGAATCAAATTTACTCGATCCGGCCGGCCCATTCCGGCCGGATCTTCCTCATGACTTCAGCGTGACCAGTTGCTGCAGCACGCCATCCAAACCACCGAAGACGGTGAGCTTGTCGATCTTCTCGGTGACCTTTTCCAGCGTCTCGAGCTCCTTCAAGCGCATCAGCATCGGGCTCTCTTCCATCAGCTTGGCCGTGTTGAGCAGGGAACGCGTGGCGTTCGCCTCCTCGCGACGGCGGATCACGTTGGCCTGCGCCGTCTTCTCCGCCTGCACGACGCCGTTGAGTATTTCCTTCATCTCGCCGGGCAGGATCACGTCCTTCACGCCGACCGACAGCACGTCCATGCCGAAGCCGTCGAGCTGGCCGCGCACGTGGCCGAAGATGTCGGCATCGAGCGAAGCCTTATCGCCGAGCAACTCGTCGAGCGACTTCGCCGAGACTGCCTTGCGCAAGCCGAACTGCAGCTCGCGATACAGGAAGTCGCCGATCTTGCTCACCTTCGAGCGCGACGCGACCGGATCGGTGACGCGCGTGCTGGCGGAGAGGTTGACGCGGAGCGAGACCTTGTCGCGGGTCAACAACTCCTGGCCGGAAACTTCCACCGACTGCACGCGCAGATCGATCACTTCGACAGTGACGTTCTTCCTGAGATTCCAGAAAGCGACGGCACCGGCCTCGAGCAAGCGAACCAGCTTGCCGTCGACGAACAACAGGCCCGCCGATTCCGCCGGCACGGTCACCGCGACGGCGACCTTGTCGATCAGGCCGATCTGACGCAGGCGGTGCACGATGGATGCGTCGATCTCCAGCGTCGACTGCGCCACACGCTCGACCGTGATCGGCGCCAGTCCACGCCAGTACAACTTGCGCGAACCCGGTGCCAGAACATCGACCAACTGACCGTGCTTGCAGACCAGACCGACCTCCTGCAGACCGATATCGGCGAGCAGAAACGTATCGGCGAGCTTGTCGCCGAGTCGGGCGATCAGCGCGTCCGCGTCCTTGCCTGCGTATTCGGCGACGACGAGGTTGTGCACGACGGCCTCGAGCGAACCCGTGAGCGCGAGCAACCAGTGCACGCCAGGAGCGAGAATGCGATCGAAACGGCGATTGCGGTAAACGAGGCCGCGCTCGGCGTCGCCAATCACGACCTTTCGGATCATCAACATGAGTTGCCTCCTTTACTTTTAATGGATGGGTCGACCCGACCGGAGAGCCATCACGCCGCGGCGGGTCGCTGCGCTGCGTGAAGTGAATCGCCGCGATGCATTTCGTCATCGCGTCATCGTGGCGCGCGTGACCGCGCCGGATGCTATGCATCGGTGGCGCACGGCGTGGACCGGGCGCACGAATGAGTGGGAACACGCCACGCGATGGCACGCGGAGGCAGGGCGTTGCGTTGGAGCGGATCCCGGATCCGGCGGAGCGCGCCTGCGAGATCGCAGACGGATTCCGCTTTCATTCGTGACCCGGTCCGTTGCGGAGACCGTGACCCGGCGGGCGCCGCGTTGACGCGTGGATCGTGAACATCGCACCGGAATGCGACGACGCGAGCACGCGACGCGGCGTGTTCCCTGGGGCTTGCGCCCCGGTGTTGCTGGCTGAGACTCTGCGTTACAGGCAGTTTTCCGGAGCGGGATTCGAACCCGCGACAAACGAATTACAAATTCGTCGCTCTACCCAACTGAGCTATCCAGTGGTGGACGAGCCGGATTCGAACCGGCGACCTGCGGCGCAAACCGCTGCTCTTCCTGGCTGAGCTATCGTCCTCGCGCAGCGCTTCGTTTCGAACCAGGGCATACGCCACGGCAGAGCCGCGCGCACCGGACGGGCAAGCAACCCGTACCGCAGTGATTCGTTCGTTGACGCTGCGCATTGCCGCCTCTCGCGAAGCGGCAATTGCATCGGGCACCAGGCCCGTTTGTGCGATGTCCGTCCGCTCTCCGCCCGTGCCGAAGCACCCAGGCACCGCGCTGATGCGCGGCATGAACAGATCGACCCCTGCGTCGGGCGCGAGCCCGGGTGCTTCGGGGTGGAACAGGCATCGACGATTCGTTGTTGCGGTTTCCTTGGCGAACGCCGGAAACAAAACGCCCCCGGGTTTTCAATCCGAGGGCGTTCGCGTGGCCTCGGGAGATCGGGGTGACCGATCTCCCATGCTAAGGGCAATCAGTCTGGAAAAAAGCCTGCGTCGACAAAGCAGGGTCGGTTCGCCGGAGCGAACGTGTCCGTGCCGCGGCGTTCGGGCCGGGGCAGTCGGTAGTTCGATTTTGTGGCGAGGGCTTTCATCGGATTGCTTTTTTTCGGAAAAACGCCGCGAGGGCGAAGGACGCGGACGATACGCCTGCAAAAAATCATCTGCAAGCATTATTTTCGAAAATCGCGAATTTTTTCTGCACGACGAAGCTGAGGAGTCTCGATCACCCGCGACGACGACGAGCGTAGGATGTCGATACCGACCCAGGGAGCTCTTGTCATGCCTGCCACCCGCGCCTATGCCGCCGCCACCGCCAAATCGCCGTTGGCGCCGTTCACCATCGAGCGCCGTGAGCCGCGCGCGCAGGAAGTGCTGATCGACATTCTTTATTGCGGCGTCTGCCATACGGACATCCATCTCTCGCGCGACGAATGGGGGTTCTCGAAATTTCCGATGGTGCCCGGCCACGAAATCGTCGGCCGCGTGGCGCAGGTCGGCGGCGGCGTGAACCGCTTCAAGGTCGGCGATGCCGTCGGTGTCGGTTGTTTCGTCGATTCCTGTCGCGAATGCGGGCAATGCAAGGCGCAGCAGGAACAATTCTGCGACCAGCGTCCGACCATGACCTACAACGGTGTCGAGCGCGACGGCAGCGCCGTGACGCAGGGCGGCTACTCGACGCGCATCACCGTCCACGAGGACTACGTGTTGCGCGTGCCCGAGGCGATTCCGCTCGACCGCGCCGCGCCCTTGCTGTGCGCCGGCATCACCACGTATTCGCCGCTGCGCCATTTTGGCGTCAAGGCGGGCGACCGTGTGGTCGTCGTGGGTCTGGGCGGGCTCGGCCACATGGCGGTGAAGATCGCCACCGCGATGGGTGCGAAAGTAACCGTGCTCAGCACGTCGCCGAACAAGCGTGACGATGCAATGGCATTGGGTGCGGTGGATTTCGCCGCGACCGCCGATGGGAAAGTGTTCGGCGAACGCGCCGGGCAGTTCGATTTCATCATCGACACGGTGTCGGCGCCGCACGACTACAACGCCTATCTCAACCTGTTGAAAGTCGATGGCACCATGATCCTGCTTGGCGTGCCCGACCAGCCGGCGGCGTTGGCGGCGGCATCGTTGATCATGCGTCGACGCAAGCTCAGCGGCTCGTTCATCGGCGGCATCGCCGAGACGCAGGAAATGCTCGATTTCTGCGCTGCGCATGGCGTCGCTTCCGATATCGAACTGATCGCCATCGACCGGATCAACACGGCCTACGAGCGCATGCTCAAGGGCGACGTGCGCTACCGTTTCGTGATCGACATCGCCAGCCTGGGCACGGACTGATCCGCCTCAGCCGGAAACGAAACCGACCTTGCGATGGCTGCCATCGCAATAGGGTTTGTTCTTCGAATGGCCGCAGCGGCACAGGAAGGTCTCGATCACGCGGTTTAGCGTGTGGCCAGTGCCGCTGACGATCTCGAGATTGCCGCTGACTTTCAGTGGGCCGTCCTTCTGCGGATCGATCGTCAACGGACCATCGCGCGCGGCGAGCGCCTCCGATTTCTGTATCGCCGCTTCGCCGGTGGCGTGGAAGCCGCTCTCGGCGTGGCTGCCATCGCACCATGGCTTGCGCGCGGACGCGCCGCAGCGGCACAGCGTCGCGCGAAAACCATCGGCTGCACCGGCTATCGTCAGCGCTGCATCGAAGGCCAGCGGGCCGTTCTCGCGCAGGCGCACGGTGTTGACCACGGGCGCGGTCTCGGCGGCGTGGCCGTCGACGAATTCGTAGCGGATCGCGCCCGAGGGACAGCTCATCGCGATATGCGCAATCGCCTCGGGCGGCGCCGCATCGGGGTGAATCCATTCGCCCTCGACATTCGGCACGAACACATCCGGACGTCCGAGCACACAGTGCCGCGAATGGATGCAGCGCTCGCCATCGAAATGGATGATGACCTGCTTGCCGCGTACCGTTTCCGTCGCCATGACTGCTCTCCGGGGAGGCCCGGACGCATCATAGCGCCGTCATCGCCCGACTATGCCAACAGGTCAATGCCAGTTGGCCAACTCTGCGGCGGTAATGAAGCCATCGTGGTTGCGATCGACCAGCTTGAATTCGCTGGCGAGCGCGTGCCCGACCGGGACTTCATTGCGCGAGATGCGGCCATCGCCATTGCGATCCAGGTCGCTGATCTTCACCTGATAATCGGCAGCATTGGGCAGGGTCGCGGGCTGGCTCCAGGTCACCGTAACCGGGCCGGTGTCGGCCTGGAACTGCTTGCTCTGCATGGCGTCCTGCGCGACCGCCAGCGATGCGAATGCCATCAGCGTGATGAAGGGAATCGCGATCAACAGAACCGTTGAGTCATGTTTGTGCTTGCTCATGGCAGGCCCTTGTCATGCGGGGGAGCTCGACCATGGCCCGTGGGCGCGCAACCGCGGATGAACCGGCGGCGATCGCGCGATCATGTTCACGCCGGATGCGACTAGGGCAAGAGCGCGTGAATTTCCGGATAAATCAATCGCCGGCGAACAGTTGCGACTGTGGCGGCAGGTCATCGACGCCGCGAAAATTTCCCAGGCCGACGCCGACCAGACGATAACGCGTGCGCGACGGCAGTTCGACGCGTTCGAGCAAGCTCAGCGCCTGCGAAAAGAATTCGTCCAGTGAGGCCGGCGGCTGCGGCGGGGTGTGGCTGCGCGTGAGGATCTGGAAATCGCCGGTTTTCAGTTTCAACACGACGGTGCGGCCAACGCGCTCGGGCTCCTTGCGTGTCGCGGTCCAGACCTTTTCGGCGAGACGGCGGATCATCGGCACGGTTTCGCCGAGCAGGACGTCGTGCTCGAAAGTATCTTCGGCGGAAACCTGCAAGGTCGGGCGTTCGCTGACTACGGGATGTTCGTCGATGCCCAGCGACAACTCGTGCAGGCGCTGACCCCAGCGACCGAAACGGCGCTGCAGTTCCGCCAGTCCATGCGAACGCAATTGCCCGACGGTAGCGAGTCCGAGTTCGGCGAGTTTCGCCTCCATCACCTTGCCCACGCCCGGCAGGCGACCGACCGGCAGCGGTGTGAGGAAGGCTTCGACCTGGTGCGGACGGATCACGTACTGGCCGTCGGGCTTACGCCAGTCCGAGGCGATCTTGGCGAGGAATTTGTTCGGTGCGATGCCTGCCGAAGCGGTCAGCTGCGTCTCTTCGCGGATCGCGGCGCGGATCGCTTCGGCGACCGCCGTTGCACTGGCGAGACCGAGCTTGTTTTCGCTGACATCGAGGTAGGCCTCGTCCAGCGACAGCGGCTCGATCAGGTCGGTATGCCGCGCGAAAATCTCGCACACCTGTTTCGACACGGCGCGATAGCGGGAAAAATCCGGCGGGACGAAAATCGCGCGCGGGCACAGGCGTTCGGCACGCACCGCCGGCATCGCCGAGCGCACGCCAAACTTGCGCGCCTCGTACGAGGCCGCGCACACCACCGAGCGTGCGCCGCGCCAGGCAACCACCACCGGCTTGCCGCGCAACGCGGGATCGTCGCGCTGCTCGACCGAAGCGTAGAAGGCATCCATGTCGACATGGACAATTTTTCGCATCGGCGTTGTCGACATCAATGCGTGGGGCAGGCGGTGTAGTTGAACGCGAAGCGCTGCTCGCCGTCCTTGCCGGGGCCGGCGATCTCGGCGTGCAGGCCGCGATCGTCGTGCCAGTAACTCACGCGCTGCGGATAGTCGTGCGCGGGATTGCTGAAATCGATGCGCTGCGCGGCTGTCGACGATTGCGCGAATTCGGTCGGCGGCACACCGCCGGGTTGCGCGATGTAGACCCAGCCGG
>Ga0208525_1000018_pt1 | contig 23252 bp, 23 predicted proteins | sample SoimicmetaGmgHMC_FD_188342 | JGI IMG/M metagenome (GOLD analysis project Ga0208525, IMG submission 188342) | Soil and rhizosphere microbial communities from Laval, Canada - mgHMC (SPAdes) (version 2) | ecosystem: Environmental > Terrestrial > Soil > Agricultural land | place: Laval, Canada...
TTATCGGTGAACCGCACAAGGGACTGGCCGCGATGTTCGTGATGATGAATTCGGCGCGCCTGGGTGTCGGCATGCAGTCGCTCGGCATCGCCGAAACCGCCTATCAGAATGCCCTCGCCTACGCCCGCGATCGCCTGCAGGGGCGTTCCGCCACCGGCATCAAGCAGCCGGAAAAACCCGCCGATTCGATCATGGTGCATCCGGATGTGCGGCGCATGCTGCTGACCTGCAAGGCCTATAACGAAGGCGGCCGCGCGATCACCACCTGGGCGGCGCTGCTCACCGATCGCCATCTCTCGCATCCCGATGCGAAAGTGCGCGCGGATGCCGACGAACTGATTGCCTTCATCACGCCGATCATCAAGGCCTTCATCACCGACAACGCCTTCGAGACCAACAACCTCGCCATGCAGGTATTCGGTGGCCACGGTTTCATCCGCGAATGGGGCGTCGAGCAATACGTGCGCGACTCGCGCATCAACATGATCTACGAAGGCACCAACGGCATCCAGGCACTGGACTTGCTCGGCCGCAAGGTCCTGCACGACCAAGGCGCACGACTGCGGTTGTTCGGCGGGATCGTCAAGGCGTTCGTGGAAGAGCAATCGGACAAGCCCGAGATGAACGAATTCATCGTGCCGCTGCTCGCCCTGGGCGAAGACGTGGCGAAACTCAGCACCGAACTTGCGATCAAGGCGATGACCGATGCCGATGAAGTCGGCGCGGCGTCGGTGCCGTATCTGCGCGTGGTCGGCCACCTGATCTATGCATGGCTTTGGGCACGGATGGCGCGCGTCGCGCTGGACAAGCTCGACAGCGGCGACGATTTTTACAAGGCGAAACTGGCGACCGCGCGTTTCTACTACGCCAGGCTGCTGCCGGAAACCGCGTTCCAGCTGCAGGCCGCGCGCGCAGGTGCGAAGTCGCTGATGGATCTGGATGCGGGGCTGTTTTGAGTTGATGCGGCGCTGATGAAGCGCCCCTCACCCCAACTCTCTCCCCGTTGCGCGGGGAGAGGGGGACTTGAAATTCGTAGTGCGCTTGCGCGGAATAATTTTTAGTTCTTCTTCCCGCAAACGGGGAGAAGATGCCCGGCGGGCAGATGAGGGGCTCACACTACGAAACGCTCAAGCCACCTTTACCAGCGCCACCAATACCAGCAAGGTCATCGCCAATGCGACCAGGCTGCGCAGGCGCACCGTGCTCATGGCTGCGCCTCGGCACGCGATTCCGTCCATAGCGCGCGCCAGCCGGCATGACCAAGCTGGCGCAGGGTGTCGATATTGCGCTGGTAGATGTTGGCGGCATCCGGAAATGCCGCGACGGCTTTCTCGACGCTGGTTTCGCGCAGCAGATGCAAGGTCGGATACGGCGCGCGGTTGCTGAAATTTTCGATGTCGTCGGGCGCGGTATCGGCGAACTGGTAATCGGGATGGAAGCTCGCGACCTGGATTTCGCCGTCGAGTTCGAGTTCGGAAACCGATGCATCGGCGACGTCGAGGAAATCGTTGTAGTCGAGGAAGTTGCTCAGCACGTACGGATGGATGATCAACGTCGTCTCGACTTCCTCGGGATCGGCGTCGTACAGCGACTCTAGTTCCAGCAACAGATCGGCCAACAGTTGTTCTTCATCGGTGGCATCGCTGACCACGTAGCGGATCTGCTGCTTGACGTGCACGGCCTTGGCGAACGGGCACAGGTTGAGGCCGATCACGGCCTTTTCCAGCCACTCGCGCGTCCGCGCAATCATCGTGTCGTGCGATTCCACCAAGGCTCTCCAGGACGATTCCGACCGGGATCAAGTCGGAGCAGTGTAGCCCTCGCCGGCGGCAAACCCAATCGCGAGGATCGTTGTCGGATACAGCGTCCCAGCGCTACGCGCAGGCTGGCGACCCGTCGAACTTGGTGATGCCCGCCGGAAACGATAGAGTGGCCCGCCTTCACTTTCCGACGGAAACACCATGCATCTCCATGCTGCCCTGATCACTGCCCTGAACGTCGTCATCATCTTCATCGCCATGATCATGGTCGGTCGCGCGCGCGGACTCTACAAGATCGACGCGCCGGCGATCACCGGCCATCCGGATTTCGAACGCGCCTTCCGCGCGCATCAGAACACGCTCGAACAGACGCTGATGTTTCTGCCGGTGCTATGGCTGGCGACGATCTACAGCAAGGAGCAATACGCCGCGTACCTCGGCTTCGCCTGGCTGGTCGGCCGCCTGTGGTACGTGTTCGGCTACATCAATGCCACCGGCAAGCGCAGCGGCGGCTTCCTCGTCGCGTTCACGGCCTTCGTCCTGTTGCTGCTCATGAGCCTCTGGGGAATCGTCGCGCAGATGCTGGCGTGATTTTTCTGCGCAGCGTTGCCGTGATCCAAGGCTGAAACACTCCTCCTCCTGACCCTCTCCCCCGTTTTGCGGGGAGAGGGGATTCCTGGGTTTTCTCGAAGCGCTTGAACGAATCCCGCTTAGGCCGCCGATTTCACCAGCAGGTGCTTGGCCAGTTGCGCGTGCAGGTAGCCGATGCCGCGGGCGCCGTGCAGGACCAGCGTGATCATCAGCAGGCCGATCAGCATCGTCAGCGGCGTCGTCCATAGCGGCAGCGTGATCTGCGTGTCGCCGAAACTCATCACCGCGTCCGAACCGAAGAACTGCGCCAGCGGCATCGTGGCGAAACCCAGCGAGAGGCTGATCGCGGTGATCGCCAGGGTGAAATAGAGCACGCCCAGTGGCTGCATCAGCAGCATGTAGAGCATCGACGACCACGTACGCGGATCTGTGAACAAGGTCTTGATGCGCGTCATCATCGACTGCTCGCGATCGGTGTACAGCGGCCGGCGTGGCATGCGTTCACCAAGCAAGGCCTCGACCACGCGTCCCTCGACCAGGGAAATACCGCGCACGCTGGCGAAAAACAGGATCGCGAACGGAATGCCGATGATCAGGATCGCCAACCCCAGCGACAGGCTGATGCCGGTCACGGCCCAGGTGAAGTACAGCGTGCCCGTGGCCAGCGACAGCAGCATGTAAAGCAGTGCGGTGTAGGCGCGCGGATCGGCGAGCACGCCGAAGAACTTGCCGGCCAACGAACGATGCTCGCGTTTTGGCGGCGGCCGCAGCGCTTGCACCACCGTGCTCTCGGTCTGGCGATAGATGTCCGCCACTTCTTCGGGCGCGCCGTAGCTGGTGGCGATGCTCGCCAGCAGCGTGGCCTCGTCGACGCCAGGCTGCTCGGCCATTTCCGAACGCAGGTACTCCTCGGCATCGTAGAGCGCGTCCTGCACCAGCGCCGGATCGGCATCGACAAGGGCGCGACGCAGCTGCTCCAGGTATTCGGGAATGTTTCTCGGGGTGGTGGCAGTCATCACGGCGTTCCTTTCAACACGTTATCGACGAATTCGCGGGCGGTACTCCAGTTTTTCACCCAGGCAGCGAGTACCTGCTGACCGAGCTCGGTGATCCGGTAGTAGCGCCGCGGCGGCCCGGCGACCGAGGGTTCGACGTCGCTGGCCAGCAGGCCAGCGCCGTCGAGGTTGCGCAACACCGGGTAGAGCGCACTCTGCTTGCCGGCGAAAAGCCCATCGCCACCGCGCTCCAGGCGCTTGGCGATCTGGTAGCCGTACATCGGCTCGGCGGACTGGTTGAGCACGGCCAGAAGAACCAGGGAAACCGTCCCGGTGCTCAGCTCCTTCTGGAATTTCTTGAGGTGGGACTCGATCTCGGCCATCGCCAGGCGTCCGGTGACTATTCGTGAGCCGACAGTATTATCAAGTTGACTATAGCGAACCTGCCATAAGTCATGTCGGGCCGGATTGGCGCCATGCCATCATTCCGGCCTCGCGACTGGAGCCGGCCATGCATGCCCTCACCTTCTCAAGCTTTGGCGGCCCCGAGGTCCTCGACTGGACCTCCCTGCCCGATCCACAGCCGACACCCGGCCACGCCGTGATCCGCACCCGCGCGATCGGCCTGAATTTCGCCGACATCTATCGTCGCCAGGGTCGTTACCACCTCGCCGGATCGCCACCCTGGATTGCTGGATACGAAGCCTCCGGAGAAATCCACGCACTGCATGCGGACGATGCCGATCGCGGCTGGCATGTCGGCCAGCGCGTCGCTTTCGCCGACAGCGCTTTTGCGAATGCCGAACTCGTCGCCGTCGCGCTCGACAAGCTCATCGCGCTGCCCGACGACATCGCTCATGACACCGCTGCCGCAGTGCTGCTGCAAGGCCTGACCGCGCAATTTCTGATCGAGGACAGCTACGCGCTGCGCCCCGGCAATACCGTGCTGGTGCACGCGGCCGGTGGCGGTGTCGGGCTGTTACTGACGCAACTGGCGACGTCACGCGATGCCCGCGTATTTGCGCTGGCCTCGTCCGCGGAAAAACGCGCGGCGGCGCTTGCTGCCGGCGCGTTCGCAGCGATCGATTCCAGCAGCGACTGGCCCGCGCAATTACGCACGCTCGCGCCGGACGGCGTCGACGTCGCCTACGATTCGATCGGTCGCACACTGGCGCAGAGCATGGCGGCCACGCGCACCGGCGGCACCGTGGTTTTTTTCGGCATGGCCGCGGGCGATCCCGATCCGGTCGATCCGCGCGTATTGATGGATCGCTCGCTCACGCTGGTTGGCGGCGATCTGTGGAATGTGCTGACCAGCGCGCAGGCACGGCAATCGCGCGCTGAGCGGTTGTTCGCCGCGATCCGCGACGGCCACCTGCAGGTCAACATCGCTGCGAGATTTCCGCTGCGCGATGGCGCCGCGGCGCATGCGCTGCTCGAAGGTCGCGGCAGCGTCGGCAAGGTCTTGCTGCTGCCTTGAGCCTCGAACACGGGTGATTTTCTTCCCGGTCCGGCAGTAGTAGTGTTGGGCCGTCAATCAAGGCGAGGTGGCCGATGAGCGTCGCGGTTCCGGCGGGCAAGATGCCCGTCATTTTCCTGGGCCATGGCTCGCCCATGAACGCCATCGAGGACAACGATTTCCGCCGCAGCTGGCAGGCCCTGGGCAAACGCCTGCCGCGACCGAAAGCCATCCTGTGCATCTCGGCGCATTGGGAAACCCGCGGTGTCTACGTCACTGCCAGCGAACACCCTGAAACCATCCACGATTTCTACGGTTTTCCGAAAGCTTTGTTCGACGTGCACTACCGCGCACCCGGCAGCCCGGCACTGGCGCATCGTGTTGCCGAACTGCTCACCGGCGTGCGCGTGCATCAGGACGCGGGGCGCGGTCTGGATCATGGCGTGTGGAGCGTGCTCGGGCCGATGTATCCCGAGGCCGATATTCCGGTCGTGCAACTGAGCCTGTCGATCCTGCAACCCGGCGCCTGGCATTACGACCTGGCGAAAGCGCTGGCGCCGCTGCGCGAGGAAGGCGTGCTGATCGTCGGCAGCGGCAACATCGTGCACAACCTGCGCCTGTTCCGTTTCAACGATCCGAAACCGCTGGACTGGGCCGTGCGCTTCGACGAGGACATCGCCGAGCGCATCAGCCAGCGTCACCACGAAGGCCTGCTCGGCTACGAAACCCTCGGCCCCGATGCGCTGCTGTCGATCCCGACGCCGGAGCATTACCTGCCGCTGCTATACGTGCTCGCGCTGCAGAACGACGACGACGCGGTATCGTTCTTCAACGAACAGGTACTCGGCTCGATTGCGATGCGTTCTGTGGTGATCGGGTAAGGCGCAGCCTGCCCCGGGTTCAAACACCGCATCGCCTGCATATGAGCAACCTCACTCGCCGGCATCGCTGCCGCGTGCTGCCGCCCTCATCGTCGAGACCAAAACCATGCTGAAAGCGCTGTGCCTTGCCCTGCTCTGCCTGCTCGCCAGCGGCTACGCCTCGGCCCAACAGATCGATTTCACGGCGACTGCCGAACAAGACGACGCCGCGCTGGCACCAGCGATGAAAGCGCTGGCCGGACGAACCCTGGCGATCTATCGCGAAGACAACCACGACACCTATCTCAACAAGCTGTTCCGCCTGCAGACGATTGCCGGCGACGACGACCAAGCCGTGCGGACGATCCAGCAACTGCGCGAACTGCGTCGCAACGGCAATGCGGCGCAGAGCAACGCCCTGTTCGTCCAGTACGAGATCTACGCGCGGGCGGAGAAATTGGCCGACGACCGCCATCTGCCGCTCGCCGATGCTTTCGTGCAAGCCTTCCGCGACGTCTACGGCCGACTCGACGACAAGACCGCGCTGCAGGCGGTATTTTCCTTCCATGCCGATCTGGACCAGGCGCGCGCGGATTTCGGCAAAGCGCTGGCGCAGCAACGCGGGCGACACTTCATCGCGCTGGCCGATGCTCTGGAGCTGGTCCGCAAGTATCACTTCCTGCGCGCCTACGAGACGCTGCTACCGCACACCGATGCGCTGGTCGCGGAAGACGATCATCGTCGCTACCTGATCGACGACCAGGTGCTGATCACGATGCCCGATGGCGCCCACGTCGCAGCGATGCTGGTCAGGCCTAGGTCGGTCGGCACAACGCTGCCGACGCTGTTCGAATTCACCATCTATTCGGTGGATCTTTGGGGCATCACCGACGCGAAAAAGTCCGCCGCCTACGGCTATGCCGGCGTGGTCGCCTACACCCGCGGCAAGGGCCGCAGCCCCGACCCGGTCGTTCCGTATGAACACGACGGCGAGGATGCCGCCGCGGTGATCGACTGGATCAGCAAACAACCCTGGAGCGACGGCCGTGTCGGCATGTACGGCGGCAGCTACAACGGGTTCGCCGCCTGGGCCGCCGCCAAGCATCATCCGCCGGCGCTCAAGGCGATCATGGATTCGGCGACGACGGCGCCAGGCATCGACGTACCGATGCAGGGCGGCGTTTTCCTCAACTTCCTCTATCCATGGGTGCCCTACACCACCAACAACAAGGCACTCGACGACGCGACCTACAACGACCAGGCGCGCTGGACGCGACTGAATCGTAGTTGGTATGCCAGCGGGCAGGCCTATCGTTCGCTCGATCGCATCGACGGCACGCCAAGCCCGGTCTTCCGCCGCTGGCTGGACCACCCCAGCTACGACGCGTACTGGCAGCGGATGATTCCGTATCGGGAAGAATTCGCCGGCATCGACATCCCGGTATTGACCACTACCGGCTACTACGATGGCGGCATGGTCGGCGCGCTCTATTACTTGAACCAGCACCTGCGCTACAACCCGCGCGCGGACCACAGCCTGGTAATCGGCCCCTACGATCATTTCGTCATGCAGAACGGCGTTGCCCGCAACCTGCTCGGCTACGACATCGATCCGGCCGCGAGCATCGACTTGCCGGAACTGCGCTACCAGTGGTTCGACTACCTGTTCAAGGGCGGGAAGAAACCGGAGCTGCTGCAGGATCGGATCAACTACCAGGTGATGGGCGCGAACGAATGGAAGCACGCACCAACGCTGGCGACGATGGCCAACAGCGTGCTGCGCTTCCACCTGACCGACGACCAGGTCGGCGACCAGCGTCGGCTCGATGCGGCGCGGCCGCCGCGTGGTGCCGTCATCGAACAGAGCGTCGACTTCGGCGATCGCAGCAACATCGACTACGCCTCACCGCCCCTGCTGATCAACCGGAGCGTCGACAGCAACAACGGACTGGTCTTTCTGAGCGACCCGATGACGCAGGCCACCGAGTTCAGCGGCCTGTTTTCCGGGCGCCTGGATTTCAGCATCGACAAGCGCGACGTCGACTACAACCTCGCGCTGTATGAGCTGCTGCCCAGCGGCGAATACCTGCAGCTGTCCTCGCACATCGGCCGGGCGAGTTTCGCCCGCGACCGCAGTCATCGCTCCCTGCTGACACCGGGCAAACGCCAGAGCCTGACATTCACCAGCGAACGCATGACCTCGCGACAGCTGCAGCCCGGCAGTCGTCTGGTGCTGGTACTGAGCGTCAACAAGCAGCCCGACATCCAGATCAACTACGGCAGCGGCAAGGACGTGAGCGACGAAACCATCGCCGACGGCAAACGTCCATTGCACCTGCGCTGGTACGACAGCAGCTATATCGACATCCCGGTCTGGCGACAGGCGGCGCCACCTTCAGCGGGTCGCTGACTTGGACCGGCTTCTTTTTTTCTTCTCGGGCTTGCGCAGCGCCGCCGCAATCGCCAGCTTCGCCCAGGGCTGCATCTGCTCGGCCGAATCCATCGCCTCGTCGGGCACGCTCCAGTAACTCATCGCGATCGGTTCGCCGCGACTCTCGTAGACAAAGGGAGCGCAGCCTGCGTCGTGAAAACGGCCGCGCGATTCTTCATCGACCTTCAGGTAGATCCGCTCGTCGATCACGATCGCGAAAAACACACCGTCGCAATAGATGCCATGCCCGCCGAACATCCGCCGCGTGCTGATCGTGCCCAGCGGATCGAGCAATTCGTGCAGATACGCGATGAAACCGTCGTCGCGTTTCATCGACGCAGGAACGGCGCGGCCATCAGCAGTCCGCCGATCAACAGCATCCACGCCGTGCCGTCGACGAAATACGGGAACAACATCAGGCCGATGCCGCAAAACAGCGGCAGCAACTGCGACTGCTTCTTGCCGTAGATGAAATAACCGAAGCCGATCGAGCCGAACAGCATGCCCCAGACCAGGGAAGCCATCGCGCTACTCCCGGAAACTGCCGTCGAGGCGGTCGAGCTTGCGCAGCAGGCCAGGCCAGGCGAGCGCACCGCCGAGATTCTTCGTCACCTGCGCAGCCTGCTGCTGGGCGGTGGCGACGATCATCGGATGGATACTGATCAATTCGCCGCCACCGCTCTGCGCGCGCAACTGGATCGCACAGGTGGTCTCGAACAGGTACATCGCCAGGAAAGCATCGGCGATGCTGGCGCCGACGGTAAGCAGGCCGTGATTGCGCAGCATCAGGAAGGTGTTGCTGCCCAGGGATTCGACCAGACGCGGCTTTTCCTCGTCGCGCAGGGCCACGCCTTCGTAATCGTGATAGCCCAAGCTCGACAACACGAAGATCGACTGCTGCGAAATCGGCAGCACGCCGAATTTCTGCGCGGACACGCCGATGCCGTTGACCGTGTGCACATGCAGGACGCAACCGACATCGTGGCGCGCGGCATGCACCGCGCTGTGGATGGTGAAGCCGGCCGGATTCACCGGGAACGGCGAGTCCCCGACGATCGCGCCGTGCAGGTCGACCTTGACCAGGCTGCTGGCGGTGATCTCCTCGAACAGCGCGCCATAGGGATTGATCAGGAAGTGTTCTTCCGGTCCGGGCAGCTTGGCCGAGATATGCGTGAACACCAGATCCGACCAGCCATGCAGGGCGATCAGTCGGTAGCAAGCGGCCAGATCGACGCGCAGCGCCCACTCCTCGGGCGAAACGCTTTGCTTCACTTCGGGGCGGACCAGAGCATTCATGCGGCGAACTCGCTGACGAAACCAGAGGGAGAATGTACTCTCCCGGCAGCGCCCTGCCGAGATCCCGGATGAGCAAACAGTACGACGACCGCTATTTCGAGCGCTGGTATCGCGAACGCGGCCTGCACAGCAAGGCCGCGCTGACCCGCAAGGTGGCGATGGCCGTGGCGACCGCCGAGCACTATCTCCAGCGGCCGATCCGCAGCGTGCTCGATGTCGGCTGCGGCGAAGGCAGCTGGCGCGCGCCGCTGCTGAAATTGCGTCCGAAGCTGCATTACCGCGGCGTCGATTCCAGCGAATACGCGGTGCGCAAATACGGCCGCCGCCGCAACCTCGCGCTGGCGAGTTTCGGCCAGCTTGGCGAACTGCGTTTCGGCCAGGCCGTCGACCTGCTGGTCTGTTCGGACATGCTGCATTACGTGCCGAATGCCGAACTCAAGCGCGGCCTCGCCGGATTCGACGAACTCTGCGACGGCGTCGCTTTCATCGAAGTGTTCAGCAAGGAAGACGATATCGTCGGCGACAAAAACGGTTTCCTGCCGCGTCGCGCATCCTGGTATCGCCAGCAATTCGCCGCCGCTGGCCTGCGCGCCTGCGGGTCGCACATATATCTGAGCTCGCATCTGGGCGCGCATGCATCCGCGCTGGAAACGCAGGCATGATTTCCGAAATCCCTTCATCGTCTGGAGATGCCGCCATGTCCGATCGCCGCACGCGCCGCCGCGCCCTGCAATGCACCGTCCTCGCCTTTGCCTGCGTGTTGGGCAGCGGCCAGGCCGCCGATAAACCGGCGCAGAAAGCGGCCGCGCATTCAAAGAGCACGTCCGACATCCTCGCCGCGTCCAAACCCACCGACTGGCGCCCGCTCGATCCGGAAAACACCTTGTATCTCGAACTGCCCAGCGGCCGCGTGGTGATCGAACTCGCGCCGGCATTCGCGCCGCTGCATGCGGACAACATCCGCACGCTGGTGCGGGAGAAATATTTCGACGGCCTGGCGATCCTGCGTTCGCAGGACAACTACGTCGTGCAATGGGGCGACCCCTACGAAGACGAAAAGACCGCGCGTCCGCTCGGCAGCGCGAAGAAAACGCTGGCGCCGGAATTCACCGCCGCGATCAACGCGAAGATCCCATTCACCCGCCTGCCCGACAGCGACGGCTACGCGCCGCAGGTCGGTTTCAGCCAGGGCTTCCCGGTCGGTCGCAATCCCAAGACCGGGCAGACCTGGCTCACGCATTGCTACGGTGCCCTCGGTGTGGCGCGCGGCAACGAAGCCGACAGCGGCAATGGTAGTGGCCTGTACGTGATCATCGGCAACGCGCCGCGACACCTGGACCGCAACATCGCCGTGGTCGGTCGCGTTGTGCAGGGCATCGAGAAGCTGTCGGTGATGCCGCGCGGTACCGGACAACTCGGCTTCTACGAGAAGCCCGAGCAGCGCACGCCGATCAGCACGATCCGCCTCGCCGCCGATGTTCCGGATGCCGAGCGCAGCAAGCTCGAGGTGCTGCGCACCGATTCCGCGACCTTCGCCGCCGTCGCCGAAGCGCGGCGCAATCGCCACGACGACTGGTACATCGCACCGGCCGGCCATGTCGATGTCTGCAACGTGCTGATCCCGGTGCGGCCGATCGCCGACGCTGCCACCTCTGGCGACGGCAAAGCCGCCGCCGGCAAATGAAATCGCCATCGACGCAGCCCGCATGGTCGCGATCGGCGAGCCTGGCGCCGACAGGAGAAACCGCCGCGTGAGCCGTGTTGAAACCGCAGGGCGCATGCGCCAGACTCGAAAAAACCTGCCTCCCGGGGCGGTCGGCAGCCAGGGGATGGAGACGGGATGACTGTGGTGTCGGAACCGACGGGCTCGCTGGAAATGGCGCTGGAGCACACTGCCCGCCTGCTTGAGAGCGACCCCGCGCTGGCCGCCGAACAGGCCACGGAAATCATCCGCGCCGTCGGCGAGCACCCGCTTGCGCTGCTCCTGCTCGGCGCCTCGCACACCGCCCGCGGACAATTGCCGCAGGCCCTGGCCATCCTCGCCCCACTCGCCGCCGCACAGCCGCGTTGGCCGATGGCGCATCTCGAACTCGGCTTCGCTCTTGGTCGCGCCGGACGCGGCGAAGATGCGGTGGCCGCACTGCAACGCGCCGTCGCACTTCAGCCCGACCTTCCGCAGGCCTGGCTGGCATTGGGCGATCATCTCGCCGCGATGGGCGACAGCGCCGGCGCCGATGCGGCATACGGCAATCACATTCAGTTTTCCAGTCGCGATCCCGGCCTGCTCGCGGCCGGTGCCGCACTGTGCGAAGACCGCATCGCCGAAGCGGAAGCCCTGCTGCGCGAACACCTGAAGAAGGCACCGACCGACGTTGCCGCGATCCGCATGTTCGCCGAGGTCGCCGCACGACTCGGCCGCCAGGAAGACGCAGAAAACCTGCTGGCGCGCTGCCTGCAGCTCGCGCCGGGGTTTCATGCCGCACGGCAGAATTACGCGCTGGTCCTGTATCGCAGCAACAAGCCGGGCGAAGCCCTGGTCGAGGTCGAGAAATTGCTGGCGACAGCGCCATCCAATCCCGGCCACCGCAATCTCAAGGCGGTGATCCTCAGCCGCACCGGCGACTGCGAAGAGGCGATCGCGCTCTATGCCGGCATCCTGCGCGAATATCCAAACAACGCCAAGGTCTGGCTCAGCTACGGCCACGCGCTCAAGACCGGTGGACACCTGGACAGCGCGATCGATGCCTACCGGAAAAGCATCGCGCTCGACCCCGGTTTCGGCGAAGCCTATTGGAGTCTCGCCAATCTCAAGACCTTCCGCTTCACTGCCGCCGACCTGCAATGCATGCATGCGCAGCTCGCGCGTGCCGATCTCGATGCCGGCGAGCGCTTCCATTTCGAATTCGCGGTCGGCAAGGCGCTCGAAGATGCCGGCGACTATGCCCCCTCGTTCCAGCATTACCTCCGTGGCAATGCCCTGCGCCTGGAAGCCATCCCATACAACGCCGACGAAAACACCGCGCGCATGCAACGCGCCAGGCAGATGTTCGATGGCGATTTCTTCCGACAGCGCGCCGGTTCCGGCGCCGCGAACGATGATCCGATTTTCATCGTCGGCCTGCCGCGTTCGGGCTCCACGCTGATCGAGCAGATCCTGGCCAGCCATTCGGCGGTGGAAGGCACGATGGAACTGCCGGAAATCATTTCGATGACGCGCGAACTGCGCCAGCAGGGCGACGCCAACCAGGCCAGTCCCTACCACGATGCGCTTGCCCGCCTCGATATCGGGGCCCTGCGCGAGCTGGGCGAGCAATACATCACGCGCACGCGCATCCAACGCAAGACCGGCAGCCGGCATTTCATCGACAAGATGCCGAACAATTTCGTCCACATCGCCCTGATCCAGCTCATGCTGCCGAACGCGAAGATCATCGATGCGCGCCGGCATCCGCTGGCCTGTTGTTTCTCGGGCTTCAAGCAACACTTCGCGCGTGGCCAGAGTTTCAGCTACAGCCTCAGCGACATCGGCCGCTACTACCGCGACTACGTTGAGCTGATGGCGCATTACGATGCGGCGTTGCCTGGGCGCATCCATCGCGTCATCTACGAAACGATGGTCGATGACACCGAGACCGAAGTGCGGCGCCTGCTCGATTACTGCGGGCTGCCGTTCGAAGAACAATGCCTGCGCTTTTTCGAGAACGCGCGCCCGGTGCGCACCGCCAGCTCCGAGCAGGTTCGGCAACCGATCTACCGCGATGGCGTCGATCACTGGCGCCACTACGAACCCTGGCTGGGCCCGCTGAAAGCGGCGCTCGGTCCGGTGCTCGCCGCCTATCCGGCGGCACCATCGTCTTTCAGCTAGTGCGCTATCGTTGCATCCACACGACCCAAGGGGAGCCAGCAAGATGCAGAAGTCGAAGAAGGCCAGACCAGATCGAAACCGTTCCTGGGCGTTGACCAGGCTGCCGTTGGCCGCCGCGATCTATTTCGCGATGAGTTCGGCCGCGTTCGCGCAGGCCGATACGCAGGCGCCGGCGACCGGCACGAACGGCCAGAAAGCCAAGACCCTGGAAACGGTGACGGTTACCTCGCAAAAACGTACCGAGAACCTGCAGAAGGTGCCGATCAGCATCCAGGTACTGGGTGAGGAACAGCTCAAGCAGCAACACGTCTCCGACTTCAACGGCTATGCCAACCTGCTGCCCAGCGTGTCGTTCCAGAGCCAGGGCGGCGGCGTGTTCCCGGGTCCGGGTTTCGTGCAGGTGTACATGCGCGGCGTCGCCAGCGGCGGCGATGGCAATCACTCCGGTTCGCAGCCCAGCGTCGGCGTCTATCTCGACGACCAGCCGATCACCACGATCGAGGGCGCACTCGACGTCAACATCTACGACATCGCCCGCATCGAGGCACTCGCGGGTCCGCAGGGCACGCTGTACGGCGCCAGTTCGCAGGCCGGCACCTTGCGCATCATCACCAACAAGCCCGATCCCACCCGCTTCGAAGCCGGCTATTCGGTGGAAGGCAACAAGATCGACGGCGGCGGCATCGGCCACGTCACGGAAGGTTTCGCCAACATCCCGATCAGCCCGGCAGCCGCCATCCGCCTGGTCGGCTGGAGCAAGCACAACGCCGGTTACGTCGACAACGTGTTCGGCACGCGCACGTTTCCGACGTCCGGCATCACCATCAACAACAGCGTCAACGCCAAGAACAACTACAACACCTCCGATACCGACGGCCTGCGCGCGGCGCTGAAGATCGACCTCAACGACAACTGGACGATCTCGCCGACGATCATGTCGCAGCAGCAGAACTCGCGCGGCAGTTCCGGCTACGAGCCGCGCATCGGCGATCTCAAGCTGACGCATTTCTATCCCGAGCGTTCGAAGGATCGCTGGACCCAGGCGGCACTGGCGATCCAGGGCAAGATCGGCAACTTCGATCTCGTCTATTCCTTCTCGCACCTCAAGCGCGACGTCGATTCCGATTCCGACTACAGCGACTACTCGTTCTGGTACGACAGCGCCTACGGTGCGTCTTTTGTCGACGACAGCGGCAACCTGATCAATCCGTCGCAGCACATCCATGCCGTTGACGGCTACAACAAGACCAGCCACGAGCTGCGCATCTCGTCGCCGGCGGAAAAGCGCTTCCGTTTCGTCGCCGGCCTGTTCTGGCAACAGCAGTCGCACGACATCCTGCAGGACTATCTCGTCGATGGCCTCGGCAAGTCGGTGGAAGTCACCGGCTGGCCGGACACCATCTGGCTGACCGCGCAGTTGCGCAAGGACCATGACGAAGCCCTGTTCGGGGAAATGTCCTTCGACATCACCGACAAGCTCACCGCCACCGGCGGCATGCGTTTCTTCAAGGCGCAAAACAGCCTCAAGGGCTTCTTCGGTTATGGTCCGGGCTACAGCAGCAGCACCGGCGAAGCCGCCTGCTTCTCGCCGGAAACCTTCCACGGCGCGCCCTGCGTCAACCTCGATCAGAAGGTCAGCGAGCGCAACCACCTCGGCCGCTTCAACCTGACCTACCAGATCAACGACAAGAAGATGATCTACGCGACCTGGTCGGAAGGTTATCGCCCCGGCGGCATCAACCGTCGTGGTTCGCTGGCACCGTACCTGTCGGACTTCCTCACCAACTACGAGGCCGGCTGGAAAACCACCTGGGCCGGCGATCGTCTGTCGTTCAACGGCGCGGTGTTCCAGGAGAACTGGCGCAACTTCCAGTTCTCCTACCTCGGCCAGAACGGCCTGACCGAAATCCGCAACGCCGGCCAGGCACGCATCCGTGGCCTGGAGACGGAACTCAACTGGGCCGCGACCTACAACCTGACGATCTCCGGCGGCCTCGCCTACTACGACGCGAAACTGACCAAGGATTACTGCGGCACGCTGGACGCGCTCGGCAATCCGGAAACCAACTGCGCGCCTTCCGTCGTCCAGGCACCCGCAGGAACACGACTGCCACTGACCGCACGCATCAAGGGCAATCTCACCGCGCGCTATACCTTCGAAGTGGGCGACTACGAGGTGTACTGGCAGGCGACGGCGTTCCATGTCGGCAACCGCACCACCGACCTGCGCACGGCACAACAGGACCTGATGGGCAGTCTCGCGGCCTATACCACCGCGGATCTGTCGGCGGGTTTCAAAAAGAGCAGCTGGTCGTTCGATTTCTACCTGAAAAATGCCTTCGACAAGCGCGCGCAACTCGCCCGCTTCGCGCAATGCGCCACGCTGACCTGCGGTGTCGAGCCTTACGACATCGTTTCGCAGCCACGGACGCTGGGCGTGCGCATCTCGCAGGAGTTCTGATCGACAGCGGCCAATGTCGGATCCCGGCCATTTCGCAAGCAATGGCCGGGATCGCGCAAACAGCAGCGGATTCATTGACGCCGAGCCCGGGCAACCGGGCCCGGCGTTTCTTTTTCAGGCGACGCGCTGCCCGGCCAGCCAGCGTGGGATCGACCAGCATGGGACAATCGCGGCATGCGCATCGAACACAGCGAGCCGGAAGACATCGACAAGAGCATCCATTGCTCAAGCTGCCAGGCGATCTGCTGCCAGCTGCCGGTCATGCTGCTGCCCGGCGATGATCCACCGGCGCACTTCATCGATCACGACGAACACGGCCACGAAATCATGGGCAAGGCCGACGATGGCTGGTGTCTGGCGCTGGATCGGGACAGCCTGCGCTGCACGATCTACGAACGCCGCCCCTGGGTCTGCCGCGAATTCGCCGAGGGCGGCAGCGATTGCCGTGCCGCGCGCGCCGACTGGCGCCGGATCGCGATCAGTCTGCGCTGAAACCGCTCATGGCCTGGTTCGTTTACGTGATCGAATGCCGGGACGGCAGCTTGTATACCGGCATCGCTGTGGATGTGGAAAAACGCTACGCCAACCACGTCGCCGGCAAAGGCGCGAAATACACACGCTCACGGCCACCGAAACAATTGCTGGCAGTGATGGCCTGCGCCGATCGGTCCAGCGCACTCAAGGCCGAATACGCGCTAAAGCAATTGCCGGTGACGGAGAAGCGGGCGTGGTGCGTGCGGAATGGCGCGGCCGCCACCGAAAATCCGCCTTTGTAGGAGCGACGCAAGTCGCGATTCTTGTGCGCCCAGGGATATCGCGACTCGCGTCGCTCCTACAAAGGCGAAAAGGCGGAAATCATCAGCGTCGAACGCTCATCTCCAGATCCACCGTCACGCTTTCATCCATCACCTGCACCTGGCCGTCCTGGATGAATACCTGCAATTTCATGTTGCGGTTTGCCAGCGCTGTCAGGGCTTGCGTGCTTGCCGCCGACAAGTCGGACACGGCGAGATTCTTGCAGCGTTCGACCGCAGCGGCGGTCTTCTCCCACCAGATATCCGCGCTGCGCCCGCTGTAGGTCAGCACGATGACCTTGCGGGCGCGACCGCAGGCCTTGCGGATGCGTTGTTCGTCGGGCTGGCCGATGTCGATCCACAACTCGATCGAACCGGTGAGATCGCGATCCCAGAGGTCGGGCTCGTCGTCGGTGCTGATGCCCTTGCCGAACGCCAGCGATTCGCTCGCATTCAATGCAAACGCAAGCAGCCGTACCATCAGACGCTCCTCGGTTTCCGAAGGATGCTGCGCCAGGGTCAGCGAATGCGCCTGGTAGTAATGGCGGTCCATGTCGCTGATCTGCAGATCGACCTTGTAGATGGTCGCTTTGACGGCCATGACTTCACCTTCGGAGAACGGGCCCGGATTGTAGCCTGCGCCACATGCGCGAACGACCACGCAAACTCATGCCGGCGGCGCACGCAGTTGTTTAAGATGTCGGCAAGCAGAAAATCCGGTGCCGTGTTCGAAACCTGCCTGCCCGGCTGCGCCGACGCGCATCGGCATCCCAGTCCAAGGAGACCCAGCATGCTCAAGATCGGCGACGCCGCACCCGCTTTCGAACTGGCCAGCGACACCGGCGAGACCGTTCGCAGCAGCAGCCTCAAAGGCCAGCGCTATCTCCTGTATTTCTATCCCAAGGACGACACGCCGGGCTGCACCCGGGAAGCCTGTGCATTCCGCGACAACCTGCCGGCTTTCGAGAAACTGACCGTGCCGGTATTTGGCGTCAGCGCCGACGAAGAAAAGAAGCACGCGAAGTTCGCGAGAAAATACGCGCTGAATTTCCCTTTGCTCGCCGACCCCGAACACAAACTGCTCGAAGCCTATGGCGTCTGGGTGGAAAAAAGCATGTACGGCCGAAAGTATTTCGGGATACAACGCAGCAGCTTCGTGATCGATGCCCGCGGCAGGATCGAACAGGTCTGGGAAAAAGTCAGCCCGGACACGCACCCGACGGAAGTACTTGCCTATTTGCGTGGAGATGCCGCTCCGACGAAAAAGGCGGTGGTGAAGAAGTCTTCCGCGGCAAAGAAAACTATACCGAAGACAGCCGCGGTGAAAAAAGCTGCGCCGAAGAAAGTTTCCGTGGCGAAGAAAGTTTCCGCAACGAAGAAAACGACGAAGACCGCTGCCAAGGCAGCGGCAAGGAAAGCCGGTTCGATGCCGAGGAAGAAATGACGGGAGTCGACGCGAATAATTGGTGGTGAGTAGTGCGCGGAAGAACATTTGCTCGTCATCCCCGCGAAGGCGGGGATCCAGTGTCTTTGTGTTCTCTGGCGACGGTGAGAAAAGTCACTGGATCCCCGCCTTCGCGGGGATGACGAAACCTCAAATGCTTTTCCGCTCACCACTCACCGCTCACCACTCACTATCGGCAACTCCCCATTCTCAAAAACCTGCGATCGGAACTATCGCCAAACGCACGAGCTGACCTAGACTGCGGGATGCGCGAAATCCACGTCAGTGTCTACATCCCTGCCCCGGTCGCCCTGGTGTTCGCGGCGATCAGCGATCACGAGAATTTTTTCAGCGGCCCCGGCATCAGCTGTCGCTTGAGTCGGGTGGGTGCCTTGGAGCGCAACGGTCTTGGCGCGATCCGAGAGGTCCAGGTGCGCGGGCTGTTGTTCGTCGAACAGATCACCGCATTCCGGCCACCGCATGGATTCGAATACCGGGTGTTGCGCATGAGTGGCGCGCGCGGCCGGCGCAAGCCCTTCGTGCACGAACGCGGCTGGCTGGAATTCGTTTCGGAAAATGACGGCACGCGCATCGAGTGGCATTCGCGATTCTCCATACCGTTGCCGCTGATCGGCCGCCTGCTGGAGCCGCATTACGCGCGCAAGGCTTCCCATCTGTTCGAGAAACTCCTGCACGCGACACGCGAACGATTGCTCGCCGGGCGCGCCGCGACGATGTCGATCGCGAGGCCCTGAGGCGATGCCGGCGCAGCGCAAGGCCCTTTGGCAGATACATCTATGCGTGCTGCTCTGGGGATTCACGGCGATTCTCGGGAAGCTCATTTCGCTTTCCGCGCTGGCCTTGGTGTGGTGGCGCATGGGCATGGTGACGGTCGCGCTGTTGCTGCTGCCGCGCGTCTGGCGCGGACTGCGCGCGCTGTCGGGAAAGCTGCTGTTGATCTACGCAGGCATCGGCGTGATCGTGGCCCTGCACTGGCTGACTTTTTACGGCGCGATCAAACTCGCCAACGCTTCGGTCGCGGTCACCTGCATCGCGCTGGCACCGGTATTTCTCGCGCTGGTCGAGCCGGGCATCGCGCGCCGGCCCTTCGATTGGCGGGAAGTTGGATTCGGCATCGCCGTGGTGCCGGGTGTGGCGCTGGTGGCGGGCGGCGTACCAGATGGCATGCGTCTGGGCGTGGCGATCGGCGCGCTGTCGGCCTTGCTGGTGGCGATCTTCAGCGCGCTCAACAAACGCTTCATCGAACGCGCCGATGCCTACACCGTCACCTGCATCGAACTCGGAGCAGGCGCGATTTTCCTCACTGTGCTGGCGCCGCTGCTGCCGCACGTCGGACCGGCGTTCCCGCTGCCCGGCCTGCATGACGCCTGTTTGCTGTTGGTCCTCGCGCTCGTCTGCACGCTGCTGCCGTTCGTGCTGTCGCTGGTGGCGCTGCGCCAACTCACGGCGTTCAGCGCGCAACTCGCCGTAAATCTGGAGCCGGTCTACGCAATCGCGCTCGCGGTGCCGCTGCTGGGCGAACAGCACGAGCTCAGCCTGCGCTTCTATCTGGGCGTCGCGGTGATCCTGGCGGCGGTTTTCGCCCATCCGCTGCTGGTGCGTACCGCGCCTGCCAAGCCCGCCAATATCTGACCCCGGCGCTAAGGGTCCGGGCCAAGCGCCTGATGCCATTAATTTTATTTAATTTGGCAAAGTCGGTGAATTGATAGAATATAACATTGCAGCCGCCTGCCCCGGCCCGGATCTTCGTCCGTGTCAGGGTCCGGCGGCGACGGCGCCCCCTCGCCGGAACCCTTCATCTTTTCCCGGACGTGCCCATGCGCCAGACCCTGATTTCGCTTTGCCTGGTATCTGCGATCGCCTCGCCCGCGTTCGCTGCCGACAAGACGCCGCAGCAACGCATCAGCGAGCTCGAAGCCCGCGTCAAAACACTTGAGGCAAATGCCGAGGCCCTGCGCACGCAGGCCGCCGACGCCGTTGCCGCCGCAAAAGAAGCACGCGCCGCGATCGAGGAAATGAAAGCCGCGCCGCCCGCCACCGCCGTGGCCAGCGAGGCGCCGGCGGCCAATGAAGCCCCCGCCGAAGCACCGGCTCCCGAAACCGCCAGCGCCAATGGCAACGCTTTCAACCCCGCCATCAGCATCATTCTCAACGGCGCCTACGGCCATCATTCGCTCAATCCCAACCTGTATTCCCGCGCCGGCTTCCCGCTGGCCGGCGGCGCCGGTCCGGGTCCGCAGGGAATTTCGCTGGGCGAGAGCGAGGTGTCTTTCGCTGCCAATATCGACGACAAACTCTACGGCCAGCTGACGCTCACTGCCGAAGACGAAAACGGCGAAACCCACGTCGGCGTCGAGGAAGCCTTCATCGACACGACCACGCTGCCGCACGGTTTCAGCCTGCGCGCCGGCCGTTTCTATTCCAACATCGGCTACCTCAACAGCCATCACGCGCACACCGATTTCTTCTACGACCGTCCGCTCGCCTATCAGGCCTTCCTCGGCAACCAGTACGGCGATGACGGCGTGCAGCTGCGCTGGGTCGCGCCGACCGATCTGTTCCTGGAATTCGGCGGCGAAGTTTTCCGCGGCCAGAATTATCCGAGCGGCGGTGCCGCTCATGCTGGCGCCGGCGTGAAGACCTTGTTCGCGCATGCCGGCGGCGATGTCGGCGTGGAGAGCTCCTGGCTCGCGGGCGTGTCCATGCTCAAGGCCAACAGCGACAACACCGAGGACGGTTTCACCGGCGCGAGCAAGTTGTACATCGCCGATGCGACCTGGAAATGGGCACCGCAGGGCAATTTCAAAGATGGTGGCGTGACCCTACGCGGCGAGTACTTCCGCGAAAATCGCGATGGCCAGTTCACCGACACCGCCAATCCGATGCTCGACCAGCCTTGGGTCGGTACACGCAACGGCTACTACCTCGAAGGCGTATATCGCATCAACCGCAGTTGGGATGCCGGCTATCGTTACGACCACCTCAGCGCCGATCGCAGCGGCCCGTATGCCAGCAGTTACGATCCGGTGCGCAACAGCCTGATGCTGACCTGGCTCAACAGCGAATTCAGCCTGGTGCGCCTGCAATACAGCCAGGACAAACCCAATCCCACCGATATCGACAACATCCTGACCCTGCAATACCAGGTCAGCCTCGGCGCCCACGGCGCGCACAAATTCTAAGGACGCATCGATGAAACTTTTCCTGGCAAGCGTGCTCGCCCTTTCCGCCCTGGCCGCGACACCGGCGCACGCCAATCTCAAGGTGTTCGCCTGCGAACCCGAATGGGGCTCGCTGCTGCAAGAACTCGGCGGCGACAAACTCGATGTCGACGTCGCCACCTCCGCGCTGCAGGACGTGCACCAGATCGAAGCCAAGCCCAGCCTGATCGCGAAAGTGCGGCGCGCCGATCTCATCGTGTGTTCCGGCGCCGAGCTGGAAATCGGCTGGCTGCCACAACTGATCCGGCAATCGGGCAATCCGAAGATCGGCTCGGGCGCGGGATCGTTCATGGCCGCGAGCCAGGTGACGACGCTGGAAAAACCCACCGCGCTCGATCGCGCCAATGGCGACGTGCACCCGGAAGGAAATCCGCATCTGCAGATGGATCCCAACCGCATGCTGACGATCGCCAAAGCGCTGGACGCGCGCCTGGTGCAACTGGATCCGGCCAATGCCGCGACCTATCAGCAGCGTCTTGGCGATTTCTCCGCGCGCTGGAGCGCAGCGATCAAGCGCTGGACCGCGCAGGCCGCGCCACTCAAGGGCCGCAATATCGTCGTGCATCACAACAGCTGGATCTACCTGACCAACTGGCTGGGCATGCATGAGATCGGCTCGCTCGAACCCAAACCCGGCGTCCCGCCGACCAGTGCGCACCTGGTCAGCCTGATCGGCATCACCAAGAGTTCGAATACGCTCGCGATCGTGCGTACCGCCTATCAGGACTCGAAGCCCAGCGAATGGTTGTCCGATCACACGGACGTACCGGCCGTGAGCCTGCCCTTCACCGTTGGCGGCGATGCGCAATCGAAAGATCTGTTTGGTCTGTACGATTCGACGATCGCCAAATTGCTCGCCGCTGCCAAGGGAGCGAAACCGTGACGTTCGAAGGTCTCGACATCGCCATTCTCGGCCCGGCCTGCCTGGCCGGCCTGATCGTGTTGTCCACGCATGTGCCGCTCGGCAAGCAAGTGCTGTCGCGCGGCATCATCTTCATCGATCTCGCGATCGCCCAGATCGCCGCACTCGGCGTCATCCTTTCGCAGTTTCTCAATGTCGACGATTTTCTGGTGCAGCACCTCGGTGCCGGCATGTCCGGCTACGGCGTGCAGATCGTCGCGGTGGCGGCAGCGCTCGCCGGCGCCGGCCTGCTCGCATGGACCGATCGGCGTTGGCCGGAATACCAGGAGCCGCTGATCGGAACCCTGTTCGTGCTGGCCGCTACCGGCAGCCTGCTGGTGGTGTCGCACAATCCGGAAGGCAGCGAACATCTGAAGAGCCTGTTGGCTGCGGACATCCTGTTCATCGAGTTCAAGCAGCTGATCCCGGCCGCACTGCTGTCGGTCTTGCTGCTCGTTTTCATGTGGATGCGACGCGACCGCTTGTACGGCCTCGTGTTCTATTCCCTGTTCGCGGTTGCGATCACCGTTTCGGTGCAACTGGTCGGCGTGTATCTGGTGTTCGCCAGCCTGATCGTGCCGGCGTTGGCCACGGCCGGAATGCGCGGCAAATCGCGCCTGATCACCGCCTATGCGATCGGTGCGTTCGGCTATGTGCTCGGCCTGTGCCTGTCGGCGATGTTCGATCTGCCCAGCGGCGCCCTGATCGTCTGGACGCTGGCTGCTGGCGGCCTGCTGGCGCAATTGCTGCCTATCGTGCGTCGCTCGCATCCGGCGCGGCCGGCGATCGCGCAGCGCGATGTCGTCGAGACCGAGGCCTGAAACAAGGCATTTCGATAACGACTGCAACGGCAGCGAACCTGTCGTTGCATGCTCCGAAGGCGACGCCAATGCGTCGCCTTCGTTGCCTCCGGCCTCACCCTGGGTGAAACTGTGCGCCACGCCGCACCCCGGGGAGGGGACGCTGACCATGGCCTTATTCGATTTCGTCAAACGCCTGATCGGCGGCAGCAACGAAGCGGCAAAGGCAAAACCCGCCCCCCTGCCCGTGCCGGTGCCGGCTCCCAAGCCGCCCGCGCCCACGCCGCCCCCCGTCGCCAAGCCCGCGCCGGTGCCCGCCCCTGCTCCCGCGCCCGTTGCCGCGCCCGTTCCTG
>Ga0208525_1000022_pt1 | contig 20822 bp, 14 predicted proteins | sample SoimicmetaGmgHMC_FD_188342 | JGI IMG/M metagenome (GOLD analysis project Ga0208525, IMG submission 188342) | Soil and rhizosphere microbial communities from Laval, Canada - mgHMC (SPAdes) (version 2) | ecosystem: Environmental > Terrestrial > Soil > Agricultural land | place: Laval, Canada...
AGTCGACCAGGGCCGGATCGTAGTTGGTGTCGACGACGGCGATGACCGGGATGCCGAGCTTCTTGGCTTCCTTGACCGCGATGTCTTCGTGGCCGATGTCGATCACGAACAGCGCGTCGGGCAGGCGGTTCATGTCCTTGATGCCGCCGAGCGAAGCATTGAGCTTCTCGCGCTCGCGACGCAGGCCCAGCACTTCGTGCTTGACCATCTTCTGGAACGTGCCGTCGGTTTCACCGGCTTCGAGTTCCTTCAGGCGCGACACCGACTGCTTGACGGTACGGAAGTTGGTCAGCGTGCCGCCCAGCCAGCGCATGCTCATGTACGGCATGCCGCAACGCTCGGCTTCTTCCTTGACCACGTCGCGGGCCGAACGCTTGGTGCCGACGAACAGGATGGTGCCGCGCTTCTGCGCCAGCGCCGAGACGAAATTCATCGCATCGGTGAACAGCGGCAGGGTTTTTTCGAGATTGATGATGTGGATCTTGCCGCGGGCGCCGAAGATGAACGGGCCCATCTTGGGATTCCAGTAGCGGGTCTGGTGGCCGAAATGGACGCCGGCTTCCAGCATCTGACGCATGGTGACTTGGGGCATGGGAGTAGCCTTTGAATAGGGAACCAGCCGGATCTACGGCTTTGATGGTTCCGGGGTTGGGCCTCCACCTGACCGCCGCTTCGAACCCGGATCCTTGGATCCAGGCACCCCGGAGCGGGTTGTAGCCAGGTGTGCGAATTCACCGATGACGCTCGGCGTGGGCGTTCGCCCAGGGGGTCCCGGGCGAGCCGCGCATTCTACTCGTCTGGCCTAAGTGCCCGCAAGTGTTGGATAATCCGGGCATGAAAGTGTCCATCAAGACCCCCGAAGACATCGCCAAGATGCGCGTCGCCGGCCGCCTGGCCGCGGAAGTGCTGCAAATCGTCGCCCCGCACGTGAAAGCCGGCGTCAGCACCGCCGAACTCGACCGCATCTGCCACGATCACATCGTCAACGTGCAGCAGGCGATCCCGGCCAACGTTGGCTACAAGGGCTTCCCGGCGACGGTCTGCACCTCGGTCAACAACGTCATCTGCCACGGCATCCCGACCGAAGCCAAGATTCTCAAGGACGGTGACATCATCAATATCGATGTCACCGTGATCAAGGACGGTTTCCACGGCGACACCAGCCGCATGTATGTGGTCGGCAATGCCTCGGTGATCGCCCGGCGCCTGGTCGACGTCACCCGCGAGGCGATGTTCCGCGGCATCCGCACCGTCAAGCCCGGCGCCACGCTGGGCGATATCGGCAACGCCATCCAGCAATATGCTGAGGCCGAGCGCTTCTCGGTGGTGCGCGAGTACTGCGGCCACGGCATCGGCCGCGTCTATCACGAAGATCCGCAGGTGCTGCATTACGGCAAGCCCGGCGAAGGTTTCCGGCTGATGGAGAACATGACCTTCACGATCGAGCCGATGATCAACGAAGGTGCCCGCCACACCCGCCTGATGCCCGATGGCTGGACCGTGGTCACCAAGGACCGCTCGCTGTCGGCGCAGTGGGAGCACACGGTGCTGGTCACCGCCGATGGCGTGGAAATCCTCACCCGCGTGCCGGGCGACGACAACGATCTGTGAGCGCGGCCGCCGATCCCCTGGCGGCAACCCTGACTCAGGTCGGCAACGACCAAGCCTGGCGCGACGCCGTCCGCGCCGCCCTGGCTGAGCAACGCGCCGCGCTGCAGGCAGCGTATTCGGCAGGCGAGGGCATCGAACGCCTGATCGCGCGGCAGTGCGCGGCGATCGATGCGGTCGTGGCGTCGGCCTGGACGCGCTGCCTCAACGACGATCCCGCGCTGTCCCTGCTCGCGACCGGTGGTTATGGCCGTGGCGAGTTGTATCCGCAATCGGACATCGACCTGCTGGTGCTGGCCGAGCCGAAATTCCAGAAGAAATCCCTGCCGGCGATCTCGCGCTTCATCGCGCTGCTCTGGGATGCCGGCCTCGCCGCCAGCCACGCGCTGCGTTCGCTGCGCGAATGCGTCGATGCCGCGAAGAACGACATCGCCACGCTGACTTCGATGATGGAATTGCGCACGCTCGCCGGCAGCGACGCCGCACGCAGCGAACTGGCCGCCGCGCTGGCGCCGAAAAAACTCTGGCCGCCGAAAAAATATTTCGAGGCCAAGCGCGAGGAACAACGCGCACGGCATGCGCGTTACAACGACACCGCCGACAATCTCGAGCCCAATCTCAAGGAAGGCCCGGGCAGCTTGCGCGACCTGCACACCGTCACCTGGATGGGCATGCGCCTTTACGGCGTGCCCGGCCTGCGCGCGCTGGTGCCGCTGGGCCTGCTCGGCGAAGACGAATGCGCGACGCTCGAACGCGAATGGCGGGTATTGGCGAAACTGCGCTTCGGCCTGCACCTGGTCGCGCCACGGCGCGAGGAACGTCTGGTATTCGATCACCAGAAGACGCTGGCGGCACTGATGGGCCTGAGCGATGCCGAGGACAACCTCGCCGTCGAACAGATGATGCAGGGGTTCTTCCGCGCCGCCGCGACCATGCTGCGCATCAACGATCGCCTGCTGCAGCGCTTCGAGGAACAATTGTCGGGCGAAACCACGCCGGTGCCGGTCGAGCCCGGGTACGTGTTGCGTCACGGCTATCTGGCGATGGTCGATACCGCTCAGATCGCTGGCGACATGAGCCGCGTACTGCAGCTTTTCAGCGTCTGGTCGCGCATCGATGTCGCGCGTGGCCTGCATTCGGAAACCGCACGCGCGCTTGCGGAATCGCTGCCGTTGATCAAGCCGTATCGCGAACAACCCGCCGAAGTGCGCGCGCAGTTCATCGCCCTGTTGTCGGAAGCGCGTGCCGTGCCGATGCTCAAGCGCATGGCGCGGCTGGGCGTGCTTGCGCGCTACCTGCCGGAGTTCGGAAAGGTTTCCGGGCGCATGCAGTACGACCTGTTCCACGTCTACACGGTCGACCAGCACACACTGACCGTGCTGCGTTTCATGGACGGATTCCTGAGCGGCCCGGTCGAGGGTTTCGCGCTGCCGCAGGAAGTGGTGCCGCGCCTGCGCAAGCCGTTTCTTCTGCTCATCGCCGGGCTTTTTCATGACATCGCCAAGGGTCGTGGCGGCGATCATTCGCAACTCGGCGCCGACGACGTGCGCGTGTTCGCCGAGGCGCACGAACTCCCACTCGCCGACACCGAACTGCTGGTCTGGCTGGTGCGCGAGCATCTGTTGATGTCGGTGACCGCACAGCGCCAGGATATTTCCGATCCCGAGGTCGTCACCCGTTTTGCCACGCGCGTGGCCGATCGCGAGCATCTCGACTATCTCTATCTGCTCACCTGCGCCGACATCGCCGGCACCAGTCCAAAACTCTGGAACGCCTGGAAGGACCGGCTGCTTGCCGATCTTTACACGGCTACGCGTTACGCCCTGCGTCGCGGCCTGGAAAATCCGCTCAACGCCGGCGACATCATCGCCGACACGCGCAACATGGCGCTGGCGAAACTGCTCGACCTCGGTTTCGACGAAACCGCGATCCAGACCTTGTGGGCGACGTTTCCCGAAGAAGCTTTTCTGCGCTATCGCCCCGAGCAGCTGGTCTGGCAGACGCAAGGCGTGCTCGCGCACGCCGCGCTCGCTTCGCAGGTTCTGGTGCGCAGCCACGATCATCCCGGCGCGCTGGAAATATTCGTGCGTTCGCACGACCGCGACGGTTTGTTTGCGGCGCTGGTCGCCACGCTCGATCGCCTCGGCATGAGCGTGCTCGATGCGCGCATCCTCACCTCGACCGATGGCTACGTGCTCGACAGCTTCCAGGCACTGGCCAGCGCGCACACGCCCGACCCGGTGCGCATCGCGCAGACACTGCTCGGCGCGCTGCGCGATCCCTCGCAGGTCAGGCCAGCGCGTCGCGCGACACCGCGGCAACTGCGGCATTTCCGCGTGCCGGTGCGCGTGGATTTCGATGCGGTTGCCGGTAGCGAACGCACGCGCTTGAGCCTGGTCTGTACCGATCGCCCCGGCCTGCTCGCCGACATCGCGCAGGTGCTGCGTGCCAACGGCCTGCGCGTGCATGACGCGCGCATCGCCACGTTCGGTGAACGCGTCGAGGATTTTTTCCTGCTCAGCGACCAGCACGACCACGCGCTGGGCGATGCCGAATCCCTGCAACCATTGCGCAGCGCCCTGATCGCCTGCGCCGAAGGAGAACAACACCATGGCAAATCAGCATCCGCCCGCTGAGGCCGAACTGCGCGCGACCATCGAAGATGCCTTCGAGCGCCGCGCCAGCCTGACCGCAACGGAAATCGACGGCTCGACGCGACCGGCGGTGGAAGAGGTCGTCGCATTGCTCGAATCCGGACGCCTGCGCGTCGCCGAACCGATGCGCGGCGGTGGCTGGCAGGTCAACGAATGGTTGAAGAAAGCCGTGCTGCTGTATTTCCGCTGCAACGACATGCAGCTCGTCGAAGGCGCACCGGGCCCCTACTGGGACAAGGTGCCGACGCGTTTCGAAGGCTTTGACGAAAATGATTTCCGTGAGCTCGGCGCCCGCGTCGTCGCCGGCACGGTGGTGCGCCGCGGCGCGCACATCGGCAAGGACGTCGTGCTGATGCCGAGTTTCGTCAACATCGGCGCGCACGTCGGCATCGGCACGATGGTCGATACCTGGGCAACCGTCGGTTCCTGCGCGCAGGTCGGCGCGCACTGCCACATTTCCGGCGGCGCCGGCATCGGCGGCGTGCTGGAGCCATTGCAGGCCGCGCCGACGATCATCGAGGACAACTGCTTCATCGGCGCGCGTTCGGAGGTGGTCGAAGGCGTGATCGTCGAACGCGGCAGCGTGATCGGCATGGGCGTGTTCATCGGCCAGAGCACACGCATCTACAACCGCGCGACCGGCGAAGTGAGCTACGGCCGCGTACCCGCCGGCAGCGTCGTCGTCTCCGGCTCGCTGCCCTCGGCCGATGGCAAGTATTCGCTGTATTGCGCGGTGATCGTCAAGCAGGTCGACGAGAAGACGCGTAGCAAGACATCGGTGAACGAGTTGCTGCGTGGGGCGGTGGAGTGAGGGTCATTTCCTCGCGACAGACCTTCTTCATCAAGAAGATCTTCCCGGTCATCTGGCTGGGATTCCTGAGCGTGTTCACTCTTGTCAGCGTACTTGGCGGCGCGGTCAGGAAGGATCCGGTGTTTCTCGTCATACCCGTGGTCATGGTGCTGTTCGGTGCGCTCATGTTCCGTCTGCTGATCTGGGATCTGGCGGACGAGGTACAGGATTCCGGCGATGCCTTGATCATTCGCAGGCGCGGTGTCGAGGATCGGATACTCCTGTCCGACGTCATGAACATCAGCATGTCGCGCATGACCAACCCGCCGCGCTTGAGCCTGCGCCTGCGAAAACCTGGGAAATTCGGAGATGAGGTTTCGTTTATTCCGCCGAAGAATTTTTCCTTCAATCCATTCGCGCGTCATCCGCTTGCGGAAGATCTGATCCAACGCACGGATCGCGCACGCTCCGGTCGTTGAGCGAATTCCGGAAAGGAGCTGACATGACGGCGTTATACGGCCTCGACAATTGCGATACCTGCAAGAAGGCGAAGAACTGGCTGACGCGCTTCGGTATCGCACACGACTTTATCGACTACCGCGCGCAGCGGCAGTCGCCGGAAACGCTGAGGCAATGGGCGAAGCAACTCGGCGGCTGGGACAAGCTCATCAACCGTGCTTCAACCACCTGGCGCACGCTGCCGGAGCCGCGCAAGTCGCCGCAGAGCGATCCGGAATGGACGCTGCTGCTCAAGGAATATCCCGCGCTGATCAAGCGGCCGGTGGTCGTCACCGACGATGGCGCGGTCAGCGTCGGGTTTACCGACAATGGCTTCAAACAACGATTTGGCGTGGCGAAATAGACTCTTGCGGCGTGATGATTGTTGGCCACGACCGTTCTCTGCAGCAGATGATCCCCTCTTCCTGTTTGCGGAGAGAGGGGCAGGGTGAGGGGCATTCAAATCGCCCGCAAGGTAAAGTGAGCCCATGACCACCCGCCCCAACGTCCTCGAATTCACCTGCGATCTGATCTCCCGCCCTTCGGTGACTCCCGAAGACGAGGGCTGCCAGGAACTCATCGCTGCACGCCTGGCGAATGCCGGATTCCGCATCGAAAATCTGCCGTTCGGTCCGGTGAAAAATCTCTGGGCGACGCACGGCCACGGTTCGCCGGTGCTGGTTTTTCTTGGTCATACCGATGTCGTGCCGACCGGGCCGAAAGAGGACTGGAACAGCGATCCGTTCGTGCCGACCATCCGCGATGGCCATCTCTATGGTCGCGGTGCCGCCGACATGAAAGGCAGTGTCGCGGCCTTCGTGATTGCAGCGGAAGATTTCGTCGCGGCGCATCCCGATCACGCCGGTACCATCGCCGTGCTGCTGACTTCTGATGAAGAAGGCGATGCCATCGATGGCGTGCGCAAGGTCGCCGAGCATTTCCGCGCCACCGGGCAGCGCATCGACTACTGCGTCACCGGCGAGCCTTCCTCGATCAAGCAGCTTGGCGATCTGTTGCGCGTCGGACGTCGCGGCACCTTGTCGGGCACGCTGACGGTGCGCGGCATCCAGGGCCACGTCGCCTATCCCGAACGCGCGCGCAATCCGATCCACCAGGCGATGGTGCCGCTGGCCGAGCTTTGCGCCCGGCAGTGGGATGCAGGTTATCCGGCCGATGCGCCGGAGTTCCCGGCCTCGAGTTTCCAGATTTCCAACATCCACGCCGGTACCGGCGCCAACAATGTGATTCCCGGGGCCTGCGAGGTGGTGTTCAACTTCCGCTACAACCCGGGCTGGCAGGCCGAGGCATTGGAGCGCGAGGTGCATGCCGTGCTCGATCGTCACGGACTCGAATACGAGATCCGCTGGCATCGCGGTGGCGAGCCCTTTCTCACGCGCGAAGGCAAGCTGCGCCGTGCCGCGCGCGAAGTATTGATCGCACGTTGCGGCGTTGTACCCGACGAGAACACCGGCGGGGGCACCTCCGACGCACGCTTCATCGCGCCGTTGGGCGCCGAGGTCATCGAGATGGGCCCGATCAACGCCAGCATCCACAAGATCGACGAACGCGTCGCCGTGGATGAGCTGCTGCGCCTGCCGGCGATCTATCGCGAGGTCGCGGAAAAGCTGTTGCTCTTGTAGGAGCGGCTGTAGGAGCGACGCGAGTCGCGAACACGCCGCCAACGGATGTTCCGACGATGTGAGGTGTTCGCGACTTGCGTCGCTCCTACCTCCAGCAATGAAATTATTTGTCGCCGGGGCTCAACCTCATCGTGTGCGTCGTCTTGCCCGGCAGGAACGGCGTCGGCTCGCCACGTACCCAGGCTTCGTGGCCAGCGCCCCAGAATGGCGATAGCGGGTTGCCGCTTTGTCCGCCGGGCATGTGGATGATGCCGTCGGCCTCGTGGCCAGGCGACACCACCATGCGTTCCGAGGCGCCGAATTCCGGACCGACCACGCGTGGCATGTTCACGTCGCCGGCGAGTGCTTCGGCGGGCATGCACAGCAGCGATTTCGCGAAACCGGGCAGGGCGCGCGCGAGCGGATGGCAGATATGCGCAGTGTTGCGCTCGCCCCAGGTGCGCTGCGCAAGTGGGCCCTGACGATCGAGATCGGTGGTGGTTTCGCGCGCGGCGTCGAGCAGCAAGGCATCCCAGCTGGAAAATTTCCGCGGCAGCAGATGCTCGGGCCGCAGCGACACCAGTTCCCAGGCGACGCCTTCGATCTGCGGAAGGTCGGGCATCACGAAATCCTTGCCGAGCTCTGCCATCGCCGGAGCCATCAAACCTTTCTTGATGCGATCGATCACCGCCAGACGCCAGGCGCGCACGACGCGATAGCTCACCGAGTCCGGCGCGGCGCGGCCATCCCAGCGCCGCGTCGCGGCTTCGATTTCCTTCCAGGCCGGGTCGTTCGATGCCAGCGCATGCGCGCGCAGCAAGGTCCACCAGCGCTGCAGGAAGAGCGCGCGATCATCGAGCTGGATCGCCAGCAGATCACGTTCGTCGAAGCGATTCTTCGCCAGCAGATCGTCGCGGATCTGCCGCGCACGCGCGCCATTGGCATAGCCGTTGTCGCCGATCAGACGCAGCGCGTCACCGTCGACGACGCGCGCGTTCGCGGTCCACAGCCGGCCGTTCGCAGGGTCGATCAGGCTCGGATTTTCCGTGGCGGCAAGCCAACCGCTCCAACGGCAGGGCGCAGCCACGGTCAAGGGTTCCTTCGCGTTGCAATTGCCGCTTCGCAGCGGCATCTTCGCGGTCAGTCGCCAGGCGATGCGGCCGCTGCTGTCGCCGATGACGAGATTCTGCGCGGGAATTCCGGCGACATCCGCGACCGCGAGCCCGGCATCGAGACCGCCGGCACGCGCGAGATCAGCGAGATCGAGATTGAGCGAACCGGGCAACTGCGCCGTCCAGCGCAATGCCAGCGCGCTGCCGTCGTTCTGATCCTTGACGATCGGGCCCCAGCGGGTTTCCCGCACGATGAAATCCACGTCGGCTTCGCCCTTGACCAGGATGGTTTCGTGCGTGACTCGCAACTTCTGTTCGCCTTCCGGCACGCGGTAGCGGGTCTTGCCGGCATCGAGCCAATCGACGCGATAGAAATCCAGCCAGTCGCCGTAACTATTGGTGAAACCCCAGGCGACATGCGTGTTGCTGCCGACGATTACCGCGGGAATGCCGGGCAGGGTGAAACCGCCGACATCGACCTTGCCGTCGGGGGCGCGCGCATCCGGATACAGCAGGCGCGCGCGGAACCAGATGTTCGGTGCGCGCAGGCCCAGGTGCATGTCATCGGCGACGATCGCGCGGCCGTCTTTCGTCAGCGCACCGGCGACGGCGAAATTGTTGCTGCCGGGCGCGCCGGGTTCGGAATCGACAGTGCCGCTGTCCTTGTCCGGCATCGGAAGTTTGCGCAGATCAAGAACATCAGGCATCGGCAGCGCTACGTTGCCGCGCGCCGCGCCGAACAGCGGCGCATCCCATTCGCTGCCATCGGCGGCGATCAACTGATAGAGCGCATCGGGAACGACCTGTTTCATTTTCCACAGTGCGAGCTCGCGCGAATTCGCTTCATCCTGCAGATCGAAGAACATCGCGTAACCGGCCAGCGCGGTGTCGGCTGGCTGCCAGGGCCGCGGTTTGCTGCCGAGCAGGAGGTATGCCCAGGGCCGCACGCGCAGACTGTCCAGGCCGGCATTGACGCCATCGGTATACGCCTGCAACACCGGCATCTTGTCGCCGGCGACTGCGGTCATGTTTTCCATGATGCGTGCGCGCAGGCGATGCACGCGCGCGGTCTTGTCCTTTTCGATCGCGATCTTGCCGAAGAGCTCGGACAGTTCGCCGGCGGCCGATCGGCGCAGCAGGTCCATCTCGAAGAAACGTTCCTGGCCGTGCACGTAACCGAGCGCGCGCGCAGCGTCGACCTGATTTGCCGCGTGGATGGTGACTACGCCCAGGGCATCGCGTTCGACTTGCACGGGCGCCGACAGGCCGGGCAGCGAGAGCTCACCGTCGAGCGTGGCCAGGCTGCCGCGCATCGCCCACCAGCCGGTTGCGAGGGCCAAGATCACGAGCAAAAGCAACACAAGGATCAGGCGCAACAACAGGCGCGGCAGTCGGGTCATGATGGGGCTCCGGCGGGACAGCGAATGCTAGCCGATCGTGGGAACCGAAATGTGGCAGCGGTCGCCATCGCGATGAGAGCTGCCGGGGCTATCAAAGGCAGCGCGGCCGCGCCAATTCATGCCGGCCACTTGCGCGACGGCCGGCAATCGGCTTCAATCGGGCCATGCATCGTTTTCAGGCCAGCACTCTTTCCGCGCACCGGACCGTCAAGGGTCCGCTCAGCGCATGCCTGAACAATAACGCCAACAACAATAACCGGACGCGCAGGCGGGTCGGCGATTAGGCGTAGCGAAACTAGCAACAGCCCCAATCCCACGGCCCGCACTGAAAAGTGCGGGTTTTTTGTTTTGTGCCTTTCAATTTCACGGAGCAACGATCATGTGTTCGATTCTCGGCATCTTCGATATCGCGGCAGGCGTCGACCTGTCCGCCTTGCGTCTGCAGGCTTTGGCGCAAAGTGCGCGCCAGCGTCATCGCGGCCCCGACTGGAGCGGCGTCTATGTCGATGCCCAGGCGATGCTGGTGCACGAACGCCTCGCCATCGTCGGCGTTTCCTCGGGCGCGCAGCCGTTGCGTTCGGCCGATGGCGGACTGGCGCTGGCGGTGAATGGCGAAATTTACAACCACCGCGAACTGCGCCAGGAATTGCACGAACGCTACGATTTCCAGACCGATTCCGACTGCGAGGTGATCAACGCGCTGTATCGCGAACACGGTGTCGATTTCCTCGGCAAGCTCAACGGCATCTTCGCGTTCGCACTCTGGGATGCGGTTGAAAAGCGCTACCTGATCGCACGCGATCCGCTTGGCGTCTGTCCGCTCTACACCGGCCACGACAGCGAGGGCCGCCTGCATGTCGCCTCGGAAATGAAGGCGCTGGTCGGTGTCTGCGCCGACATCGAGGTATTTCCGCCCGGCCACTACCTCGACAGCCGCATCGGCACGCCGGTGCGTTACTGGGCGCGCGACTGGCGCGATTATGAAGTCACGCGCGGCGTCGAGGTCGGACCGACGACGCTGCGCGCGGCGCTGGAATCGGCGGTGCATCGCCAGCTGATGACCGACGTGCCGTATGGCGTGCTGCTTTCCGGTGGTCTGGATTCTTCCCTGGTCGCGGCATGTGCCGCGCAGTTCGCACGCCATCGCGTCGAAAGCGACGATCGCGAGGAAGCCTGGTGGCCGCGCCTGCATTCGTTCGCGATCGGACTGGAGGGCTCGCCCGATCTCGCGGCGGCGCGCGTCGCTGCCGATGCGCTCGGCACCAGCCACCATGAATTCAAGTTCACCGTGCAGGAAGGTCTGGACGCACTGCCAGACGTGATCCGCCATATCGAAACCTACGACGTCACCTCGATCCGTGCGTCGACGCCGATGTACCTGATGGCACGCCGCATCAAGGCGATGGGCGTGAAGATGGTGCTTTCCGGCGAGGGCGCCGATGAAATCTTCGGCGGCTATCTATATTTCCATAAGGCGCCGTCAGCCGAAGCTTTCCACGAGGAAACCGTGCGCAAGCTCGACGCGCTGCATCTGTACGACTGCAATCGCGCCAACAAGGCGATGGCGGCCTGGGGTGTGGAAGCGCGCGTGCCTTTCCTGGATCTGGAATTCCTGGACGTGGCGATGTCGATGGATGCCGAACACAAGCGCGTGCGCGCTGGCCGCATCGAAAAAGCCGTGCTGCGCTCGGCGTTCGAAGGCGCCTTGCCCGAGCGCATCCTGTGGCGGCAGAAAGAGCAATTCAGCGACGGCGTCGGCTACGGCTGGATCGATTCGCTGAAGGCACACGCCGAGGCTACGATCAGCGACGCAGAGCTCGCGCGCGCGGCGCGGCAATTTCCGCACAACCCGCCCGGCACGAAAGAAGCGCTGATGTACCGGCGCATGTTCGCGCAGGCGTTTCCCGGCGAAGACAGTGCCCGCACGGTGCCCGGTGGTCCGTCGATCGCATGCTCGACGGCGGCGGCGATCGAGTGGGACGCCGCGTTCAAGAATGCCGCGGATCCGTCGGGACGCGCGGTGGCGGGAGTGCATCTCGCGGCAACCTGACGCTTTCTGAATCGTAGGAGCCAGCGTGCTGGCGACCATGCTCGCCTCGCCGAACTTTCTTCGTCGCAACCGCGCTCCCGAATCCCACGGGATGACCGATGCCGGTTCGGTCAGCACATCCTGTGCTGACTCACCGTCGCCGGCCCTCCTTGGCCGGCTCACAGTCTTCCCATGGGTTTCGGGAGCGCTCCGAAATCTCATCGCCAATTGCAAAAGAGATTTTTCGCTTTTCGATGAATCACGCTTCAATTTCATAGCGGCGTCGGGGCCGACGGAGTGTGTCCGTGAGCAGGCCATGGATGGCCTGCGACGGTGATTCGACACAGGATGTGTCGACCGAACCGGCACGGATTCCCCGTCGGTCCCGGCGCCGCGGTTGCAACGATGAGATTTTAAGGCAGACACAACCGCAGCAAGCTGGCCGCTACGACGATGCGCGCTTCAGGTGGTCTCCACCGCATCCACGCGCTGGAATCCGCGCGGCAAGCCATTGCCACGCGAGGCGCGTGCGCCTTCGTAGGCTTGCAGGTCGCGCCAGCCGAGCACGAGTTTGCGTTGGCCGCAGAACAGCACGAGCTCGCCGCCTTGGCGCACGCTGGCGACGGCGATGACTTTTTCCTCACCCGATTTCAGCTTCGCCGGCGGAATCTGGATCAGCTTGTTGCCTTTGCCCTTGTCGAGTTCGGGCAACTCCGCGATCGGGAACACCAGCAGATGACCGCTGTTGGTGACCGCGACGATCCAGTCGTCGCTGCCGTGCACCGGCGCCGGTGGCAGGATATCGGCAGCGTCATCGGCGTTGATCAACTGCTTGCCGGCCTTGTTGCGGCCGGTGAAATTCTCGAAACGCGTGACGAAGCCGTAACCGAAACTCGAGGCGACCAGAAAGCGCGCGTCGTTGTCGGCGACCGCGAGGCCGGTGAATTGCGCGCCGGACGGCGGCGAGAAGCGGCCCGACAACGGTTCGCCATTGCCGCGCGCCGAGGGCAGCGTATGCGCCAGCGCCGAATAACTGCGCCCGCTCGAATCGAGGAAGGCGACCTGCTGCGTACTGCGGCCGCGCACCGCCTGCAGAAGTTTGTCGCCGTCGCGATAACTCAATGACGCGGCGTCGACCTCGTGACCCTTGGCAGCGCGGATCCAGCCCTTCGCCGACAGCACCACGGTGACCGGCTCGCTCGCGACCAGTTCGGTTTCACTGATCGCCTGCGCTGCGCCGCGTTGCACCAGCGGCGAGCGGCGCGGGTCGCCGAACTTCTTCGCATCGGCCAACAGCTCGTCCTTGACCTGCTTCTTGAGCTTGGCAGGCGAGGCGAGGATGCCGGAAATCCTGTCGCGTTCCTTGGCCAGCTCGTCCTGCTCGCCGCGGATTTTCATTTCCTCGAGACGCGCCAACTGCTTGAGCTTGGTGTCGAGGATGTAGTCGGCCTGGTCTTCGCTCAGGCCGAAGCGCAGCATCAACGCTGGCTTGGCGTCGTCTTCGCTGCGGATGATGCGGATGACTTCGTCGAGATTGAGGAACGCAACCAGCAAACCGTCGAGCAGATGCAGGCGCCGCTCGACTTTTTCCAGGCGGTACTTGAGGCGCTTGCGCACGGTGTCGGTGCGGAACAGCAGCCATTCGGCGAGGAAGGTCTTGAGGTTTTTGACCTGCGGCCGGCCGTCGAGGCCGATGATGTTGAAATTGACCCGGAAGCTTTTTTCCAGATCGGTGGTGGCGAACAGATGGCCCATCAACGATTCGACGTCGACGCGGTTTGAACGCGGCACCAGCACCAGACGCACCGGATTCTCGTGATCGGATTCGTCGCGCAGGTCTTCCAGCCAAGGCAGTTTCTTGGCGCGCATCTGCAGCGCGATCTGCTCCATGATCTTCGACGGCGACACCTGGTAGGGCAGCGCGGTCAGCACGATGTTGTTGTGTTCGCGGGTGTAGGTCGCGCGCGCACGCACGCTGCCGCCGCCGGTTTCATAGATCGCCAGAAGATCCGCCGCCGGCGTGATGATCTCGGCGGTGGTCGGATAGTCGGGGCCGCGGATGTGTTCGCAGAGGTCGCGCACGCTGGCGTCGGGATCGTCGAGCAGGCGGATGCAGGCGCTGACCACTTCGTTGAGGTTGTGCGGCGGCACATCCGTCGCCATGCCGACCGCGATGCCGGTGGTGCCGTTGAGCAACAAATGCGGCAGGCGCGCCGGCAGCCAGGTGGGCTCTTCCAGCGTGCCGTCGAAGTTCGGATTCCAGTCGACCGTGCCCTGACCAAGTTCGCCCAGCAGGGCTTCGGCGATCGGCGTGAGTTTCGATTCCGTGTAACGCATCGCCGCGAACGACTTCGGATCGTCGGTGGAGCCGAAATTGCCTTGGCCCTCGATCAGCGGATAGCGGTACGAGAACGGCTGCGCCATCAGCACCAGCGCTTCGTAGCAGGCGCTGTCGCCGTGCGGGTGGAATTTGCCGATCACGTCGCCGACCGTGCGTGCGGACTTCTTCGGCTTGGCGGCGGCGTTGAGGCCGAGCTCGCTCATCGCGTAGATGATGCGGCGCTGCACCGGCTTGAGGCCGTCGCCGAGGAAGGGCAGGGCGCGATCGAGCACGACGTACATCGAATAATCGAGATAGGCGCGCTCGGCGTATTCGCGCAGCGGGATCTGTTCAAAGCCGTGAAAACTGGGGCGTGCGGGTTCGGTCATGGGCTCACTGGCGGTTGCTGGATCCGGCGCGTCGGCACGGGATCAAATGTCGTTGGGCGTGGCGGCGAGGCTGCGCAGCGGGAATTCGCTGCCCGGCGGCGTGGCGAGGTTGGCATCGGCGAGTCGGACACAGTCGCGTCCGGCGCGTTTGGCGGCGTAGAGCGCGGTATCTGCGCGGGAAAAAAGCGCAGCCATTTCGTAGCCCTGTTCGCGATCGGCGATGGCGATGCCGATGCTGACGCTGATTTCGTGCAGGGAATCGTGGCCGTCGAGTGCGTGCTTGCGCACCGAAGCGCGGATGTTTTCCGCGAGCGTCGGCGTCGAAGTGGCATCGCCGTCCATGCAGGCGATCAGGAATTCGTCGCCGCCGAAACGACCGAACAGATCCTTGCTCTCGAGATTTTCGCGGACGACGCCGGCGACCATCTTCAGGGCGATATCGCCGGCGAGATGGCCGTAGGTGTCGTTGACCGCCTTGAAGTGATCGAGGTCGAAAAGAAGGAAAGCGACCGGTTTGCCATAGTGCTGCGCGTGGTGCAGCAGTTCGGCCAGATCGTTGGCGAACGCCTGCCGCGTCAATGCGCCGGTGAGCGCATCCTGGGTCGCGGTCTGGCGCAGGTGCTCGGCCTGCTGCTGCAGGTTCTCGTGGGCGTTGCGCAGATGTTTCTGGTGGCGGGCGAGGCGTTCGGTTTCGCCCTGCAGATCGTCGGCTTTGCGCTGGCTGCGCAACCAGGCCCAGGCCAGCAACAGGAACGCCGGCAGCAGCAGCCACAACCAGATCGTGTTGTGCGAGGTCGGCGCACGGGTGTTGTTCGCGACGTCGGCAACCTGCGCATCGCTGGCGACGACGGGAACCGCGGCAGGTGCAGCGTTGCTCGTGGCGGCAGTGGCTTCCGGCAGCGGCGCGATCCGGCGTTCGATGCGTTCGCGGAATTGTTCGGCGCGCGTGGTCCAAGTCTCGCTCATGCCGGTATCGCCGAGCGCGACATAGGCTTTCGCCAGCATCAGTGCGGCTTCGCGACCCTGTGCATCATCGTCGTAGCGGTCAGCCAGATTCACCGCTTCGTCGAGCAGCGGCAGCGCGGCGTTGCTTTGTCCGGCCTGCAATTGCGCATCGGCCAGACGAATCAGCGCGCTGTCGATCCGCTGGCTGTCGTTGCTGCGGCGGGCGTCGGCGAGTTTGTTTTCGAGGTCGGCGACGCTGCCTTCGACGACGGCTGGCGTTGCTGCTGTCGGCTCGGGCGTGACGGCAGTTGCCGGCGGCACTGGGCTCGCAGCAGGCGGTTGCGTGTTCGGCGCGCCGGCATTCCATCCGGGCGGCGGTGGTGGTGGCGGTGGTGGACGATCGTTGCCGAAAGGTGCGTGGTTCGGCGGGGGCGGTGGCGGCGGTCGATCGGGCTGTTGCGCGAAAGCCGCCGCGCTCACGCCGACGAAAAACAAAAGCAGCAAAAGGCGGTTCGTCGCGGGTGCGAGTAGGCGTGGCAGCGGACGTGGCTCGATCATGGGGCCTGGTTCTGGGGGTGGAACAAGCGGCATCTGCCGCCCGGGTCTGACGGGATTCTAGCGTCTTTAGGCTTGCGCGAGCCCGCGCCAGTCGCCGGCGCGCAGCGCCTCGACCTGCGCCTGCAGGTCGCGCTTGGCACTGACCGCAGCGATCACCGCGTCGGCCAGCTGCGGCTGCCCGAGCAAGATTGCGCCGACCGCGCGACCCTCGCGCAGGACCAGTCGGCGATAACTGCCCGGGCCCGAGACTTTCATGATGAAGTCGGTCGGTTTTCCGCGGAAATCGCCGATCGAGGTCATGTCGAAGCCCACGACCTTGAGTACGGTTGGCAGGGGCGTTGGCTGGAAGCTGGCCTCGCCGCCGAGAGCATTGATCGCCGCGACCCGACCCTGCTCCACGGCCTGCGTCCACAGGCCGGCGATCTCGCCGGGGCGCTCGCGGAATTCGGCGATATCGCCGGCGGCAAAAACGTTCGGCAGGCTGGTGCGCATGCCTTCGTCGACCATCAGTCCGCGTCCGGATTCGGCGCCGGCGTCGCGGCCCAGGTGCAGGTTGGGCACGATGCCGGCGGCGACCAGCAACAGGTCGGCGGACATTTTTCGACCGTCGCTGAGCAGCAGTTGCTCGACCTTGCCCTTGCCTTCGACGGCAACGAGTTCGGCGCGATGCGCGACCTGCAGGCCCAGACCTTCGAGATAGGCACGCAGCAATTCCGCGCCGGCGGTATCGAGCTGGCGCGACAGCAGATGCCCGGAGCGTTCGAGTACGCGCACGCGCAGCCCGAGCTGCGACAACGCGTACGCCGCTTCCAATCCGAGCAAGCCACCGCCGGCGACGACAGCTTGGCGGCAGTCGTGGCGTTGCACGTATTCGCGGATCGCCATCGCATCGTCGGCGGTACGCAGCACGAAGGCGCCGGGGCGTTCGAAGCCGCTGATCGCCGGCACATGCGCGGCGCTGCCGGCGGTAAGGATGAGACGGTCGTAGGCGATGGTTTCGCCGGTGGCGAGTTCAACCTTCTGCGCCGCGCAATCGATGCGGCGCACACGTGTGTTGAGCCAGGTGGTGATCTTGCGCTCTTCGTACCAGCGCTCCGGCATCAACAGCAGCCCGCTCATCGCAGCGCGGCCGTAAATGAGTTTCGAGATCGCCATGCGGTTGTACAGCGGATGTTTTTCCGCGCCGACCAGGTGCAGTTCGCCATCCGGCCAGTGTCGGCGCAGCACATCGGCGGCGGTGACGCCGGCGATGCCGTTGCCGACGATCACGATGCGGCGCAGGTCCGCCGGTACCGCGATCGGTTCGTCGTTGCCGGCGCTGCTGCCAGCGACGCGTGGATCGAGATGGATGCCGACTTCGCCCTGCACCTTGGCACAGCAGGCCATGCGCACACCGTCGCCGTAGCCCAGACGTTGCACGGTGTCGCGTTCGCGTGCGCTCATCGGCGACAACGCATCCGCGCCGGAAATCACCGCGACCGGATCTGCGCCGCAGGCACCCATGCGGCAACCGGCGTTGATCTCGCAGCCGCCTTGTTCGAGCAGGTCGAGCAACGACGTCCCCGATTGCGCGGGCAATTTTTTCGCGCCGGGTTCGACCAGTACCAGCGGATCGCCCTGGCGTCCGAGGCGATGGTCGGACAGTGCGCCGGCGTCGGCTTGGGTCGGGCCGGTGCTGGCATTGCTTTCAGCAAGGAAGGCTTGCTCCTTGCGGAAGGTGCGCAGCAGCCAGAACAACGAATACGCCGCGACCGCGATGCGCAGTGCGATCGCGAAGGCCGGATCGGGCAGGGGCACACCCAATGCGATCAGGCCGTGCGCGAGCACGGGCGCGGAAAAGAAATAGAAAATGTTGAGGCATGCGACGGCGAACAAGGCCGTGATGCGTTGCGCGCTGGTCTTGAGCACGATTTCCAGCAGCCAGTAGGCGCCGATGCCGATCAGGCAATACAGACCGAAATGCAGGTAGAGCGACCACAGCGGCACGCCCTGCCAAGGCAGCGTGTAATAGGCGACGATCAATCCCGGCAGGATGCCCGCGAGCAGGCGGCGGTCGTCGCCGTAGCCGGGATCGTCGTCGTGCAGATCGGCGAGCCAGGCGACCTGCGGATTGAAGTCGTAGCAGTTGCGCGTGCAGCCGACGCAAGGTTGGCAATGGCTGTTGCTGATCACCGCCAGCGGCGTTTGCCCGTACAGGCGTTGCACCGGCAGCAGCGGACAGAAGCTGCCGCACCAGCCGCTCTTGCCCTTGAAAAACAGGCCGCCGACCAGGGCAAGTCCGAGTGCTTCGCCGATCAGCAAGGCCAGCGCGTGCGCGTCGTGATCGAACAGCACATGCCGCATCGGGATCAACACGAACAGCATCGCCAGCCCGACCAGCGGCGCATAGCGACGTGGCAAAGCCGGCAGCGTGAATCCCGCACTGAGCCCGAACAGCCGCGGCAGCTGATTGCTCGCAGCCAGCGGGCACAGGTTGCGCCACAGTCCGGGCAGCAACCAGAACAGCAAAGGCAGCAGCGGTACGACGATCTGCCAGAACCATTGCAGCGCGAAGGCCGGCTTCAGCAGGCACACGCCGATGAAGCCCAGCGTGGCGAGCAGGCTGAGCGCACGCAGCACATGCCATACCCAGATCGGCAGCCAACGCCGACGCTCAAGATAATTCGGAAACTGCGTGGCGCGCGTGGTGGCCATGCCTCAGCGGGAGTTTTTCGCCAGCAGACGCGTGGTTTCGCGCAGACGCAGCGAAACGATCCTGCCCATGTCCATCAGCAGTTCGCGGGCCAGCGCTGGTTCGCGCGCGGAAAAAACCAGGAAGGCTTCGCGGCTCAGGCGGTAGACCTCGCCATTGCTGAGCGCGCGGATATGCGTCGAGCGTGGTTGTCGATCGAGGAATGCCTGTTCGCCGACCACCGAGCCGGCGCGGATCACCGCCAGTTGCCGCGTCGCGCCGTTGCGGCCGGTGGGCAGCAATACTTCGAGGTCGCCCTCGGCGAGGAAATACAGCGCGTCGTCACGGTCGCCTTCGTGCATCAGCCATTCGCCGGCGACGAACCGGCGCGCCGAGGTATGCGCCAGCAGGCGCTCCCAATCTTCCTTGCCGGCCTTGGGCAGCAGCGACATCGCCGGCTCCGCGCGCTGCGCGGGCTCGCTGGGATATTGGAAGAACGTGCCTGTCTGCATGGTCTTCAGCGCACCCTTTGGCCGGGACGGGGAAAGACTACACCGATTGCCCGTGGCCAAGGTTTCAGCGCCGGCATCGGCTAGACTCGCCAGCATTCTTCCTGCGGAAACCGGACAATGAGCTGGCTCGGAATCATCGTGGTGATCGTTGGCCTCTATCTGGCGATCAAGGTTGTCGGCTTCGTGCTCAAGCTGGCGATGTGGGCGCTGGTGTTCGCCGGCATCTATTGGCTGGCGGCGCCGTATCTGGGCCTGCCGATGCCGTTTTGATGACGATGGTAGGAGCGACGCAAGTCGCGAACGCGACTGTCAACGATCGTGGCGTTCGCGACTTGCGTCGCTCCTGCCAAGCACCTGCCAACCGCGGTTTTCTACACCGTGGCCGCATCCGCCGCTGCGGTCTGCTGCTGCAAGCGCCACATCGCGGCGTAGTGGCCATCGCGGGCGATCAATGCGGCGTGGTTGCCGCGCTCGACGATATCGCCGGCATCCATCACCAGGATTTCGTCGGCGTCCATCACGGTCGACAGGCGGTGTGCGATCACCAGCGTGGTGCGGCCGACGGCGATGCGGTCGAGTTCGGACTGGATGGCTTTTTCGCTCGCGGAATCCAGTGCCGAGGTCGCCTCGTCGAAGATCAGGATGGCCGGATTCTTGAGCAGTGCACGCGCGATCGCCACGCGCTGTTTTTCGCCACCGGACAATTTCAGGCCGCGTTCGCCGACCTCGCTGTCGTAACCATCGGGCAGTGACTCGATGAAGTGGTGGATGTGCGCGGCTTTCGCGGCGTCCTCGACCTCGGCATCGCTGGCGGCGGGTCGACCGTAGCGGATGTTGTAGCGGATCGAGTCGTTGAACAGCACCGTGTCCTGCGGAACGATGCCGATCGCACCGCGCACCGAGGACTGCGTCAGCTGTCGCAGGTCCTGGCCGTCGATCGCGATCGATCCGCTGTCGACATCGTAGAAGCGATAAAGCAGCCTCGCCAGCGTCGACTTGCCACTGCCGGAATGTCCGACCACCGCGACGGTGTGCCCGGGCGGAATCTCGAAACGGATGCCGTGCAGGATTTCCCGGCGCGTGTCGTAACTGAAACGCACGTTGTCGAAACTCACACGCGGCTGGATCGCATGCAGAGTTTGCGCGCCAGCGTCGTCGCGTACTTCCTGCTGCTCGTCCAGCAGGCCCCAGAGCCGCTCGATATTGGTCAGCGCCTGCTTGACCTCGCGGTACATCATGCCGAGATAATTGAGCGGCATCGCCATCTGCAGCAGGTAGGCATTGACCAGCACCAGGTCGCCGACGCTTAGCTTGCCGATCACCACGCCATGCGCGGCCTTCCACATCAGTGCGGTGACGCCGATCGCGACGATCGCGCTCTGCCCGACGTTGAGCACGGCCAAGGTCTTGTAACTCTTGACGTTGGCTTCCTCCATGCGCTGCAGGCTTTCGTCGTAGCGCGCGGCCTCGTGGCCCTCGTTGTTGAAATACTTCACCGTCTCGTAATTGAGCAGGGAATCGACCGCGCTGGCGCTGGCGCGAGTGTCGGCCTCGACCGCGGCGCGATAGAACTTGGTGCGCCATTCGGTCACACCTATCGTCCAGGCGACGTAGGCGACCAGCACCGCGAACGTGATCAGCGCGAAATAGATGTCGTACAGGAACACCAGCACGCAGGTGACCAGGGTGATCTCGATCAGCGTCGGGATGATCGTGT